>Ga0213866_10001010_pt1 | contig 21548 bp, 31 predicted proteins | sample PICome_11_FD_160079 | JGI IMG/M metagenome (GOLD analysis project Ga0213866, IMG submission 160079) | Coastal seawater microbial communities near Pivers Island, North Carolina, United States - PICO284 | ecosystem: Environmental > Aquatic > Marine > Coastal | place: USA: North Carolina...
TCTAATGTATTGATCTGCGTATCTAGGATGGATACCAGAAGCAGAATCAACAAGCTGAGAAACAGTACCGGAAGGCTTAACAGCAGTAATAGCGGTAGACACATTAATACCAAGATGTTCCGCCCATGCTGCATTAGTTTCAATCGCTTCCTCTTTGAGAGCCACAAGCCACTCTTTAAGTTTTTCACGATCTTTCCTCCCTGATAACATTGGGTGATCCATGATTCCTGTAAGTGATACTCCTAGTAACGCTTCATCCTCTGTGTTGTTCTTCCAGACCTTACGCAGGTAACGAAAGTCTGTCAGGGTAGCCTGTAAAGTTCCAAGGATAGCCGCAGTACGAACTTTTCGTTTAAGGTCTGACAACGTATCGGTTGCCCGGACAACAACTTCTGATAGATTGCAGAATTGGTAAGGCCGTAGGATGATTTCGCTACATGGATTAGTTCCAAAATCATAGGTAGCATCTCGTCGCTCGTTCTTTGCAGCTTGCTTTTGACTTGCGACTCGAGAGAACATACCTCTCTCTCCTGATCGGGACTCGTATAAACTTTTCCATTCATTTAGGAATGCCTCAAAATCTGGCTTCTCTGTATAACATGCACTGTTGTTGGCTAGCCCTCGTTGGGGGTTGTCTTGCCACCACTGTCCTGACTTGCATCGTCGGAGTCTATCGTCAGTGAGGTTAGACAGACTGATGAGAGCACTTCTCCTAACCCCACCGACGACGACGATCTGTGCAATCTTACAGCAGATATCGTGACATTCAATTGAGGAGAGCCTACGTCCATGAGCTTCCCTAAAGACTTCAATGGTAAAGTTAAACAGATCGACAAGAGGTTCTGGACCAGATGCTCTACCGCCGAAGGTTTTAAGTGCTGACCCTGCAGGTCGTACTCCAGATATGTCCCACTTTGGAAGCTGACCCGAATAGAGCAAGCTGATAAGTTCTCTATATGCTTTAGCCCATCCAATTTTAGAGTCGGCGACGTGTATAACTGTATCGGTTTCATGAAAATCCTCCGCAACTTCTGGTAGTTTAGATACATACTGTCGTTCAACACTGAAGCCCACGCCTGTACCGCACATCAGGACGTACATCATCTCGTCAAACGCTTTAGGGTGGTCAATAGGTAAGTAGCTACAGTTAAAGCCAGCTACGTTGTCACGGTCAAGAGCCTCACCAGCAGTCATCAATGCTCTCATGCTAGGCATAACATCCAGACTATGAATGTCAGAAAAGATACTGTTAGCTTCTTCAAGAGTGAGCTTACCTTTCTCAATCCAGAAGTTTAGGTACCTGTCGATTGTTTCTTCCCAAGTTTCCCGTCGCTGCTCCTCTGGTAGGTAACGTGCATAGCGGGACTTGTGAATGTATTGTTGATATGCGTCCATTAATTAATTTCCTTGATTAGTTTTTCAATGTACCACCGACACTTGCGTAAGTCTTCTACTGGTTTACCTTTGTAATCGTAACGCCACAGATACTTCAATGCGTTACCCTTAAGATAGCCGTTAAACTCGTGGGGCGGCATAGATGCTTTGATAGCTTCAATAGCTTCGATAGCGCCTTTGTTGTAGTGGTCAGGTTTCTCTACTGGATCAGGCACTGCTCTTAAACTGTCCCACTCAGCAGGAGTTACATCGTCTATGCTCATCCGTACTTCCTCCTCAGATAGTTCATGCTAATCGGTAGCTCATCAAAGGAACCGTCGTCTACTTCGTTGAGCATCCAGATTCCAGACCAGCTACCGTTCGTTTGTGGGTTTAGATAGTCCTCACTGTGGTTGTAATAGATACCAGCAAACAAACCAGTGATGTTACTACCGTCTGCTTTACGTGCGTAGGCTATGTCTCTGTCTTGCACGTGTCCCATGATGCACGACATGAACTTCTTTTGCAACATGAGTTTCGCACATGTGACGGGTCTTCCCATGACTCCACTCGTGAAATAGTGGCAGTACGCGATACCATCAATGATGATGGGTTGCAGAAAAGGGATAACTTCCCAGCCGGTTTCATCCAATAAGAAATGGTCATAACTCATTAGTCCTTCTAGTTTAGGATCAGCTTCAATAGCTCGCTCAATCCGTTGCTCATGGTTGCCTAACAAGAATACCATCCGTGGTGTCCATGTCTTCTTCTTGTTACTGCGCAGCCTGTTTTGTTCCTTACGGATAGGTAACATGAACTGATCCATGGCTTCAATGCCAGCTTCAATGTCAAGTGTGTACCTACGACCTTCAAAGGACTTCTTGCCTACGTCATAGCTACTGAGACTTGGCATGTCCCAGTGATCCCCCAGATGTACAATAACGTCAGGCTTAGTTGCTGCTGCGTAACGACCAGCCCAGTACAGATGCTGGTTAGGCAGTCCCGGTTTTACTTGAGTATCAGGTATTACTAGGTGTCTAGTCATTGCTTTTTACTCCATCCGACAGGACAGGTTTCTGGTGTGTACCATGTGAATCCCTGTTTGTCTGCCCATTCTTGCATGGTGTATCTTGTCCCGTCACTTCTACGTCTTGCTCCAGGCATGGCTGTTCTTGGATTTTGGAAGACGAATACCAACGTCTCCTGTTCGCAAAGGCATCTGCTAATATCAACATACTTTTTCGCTTCTGCTCTATCACGGAACCTCCCTTTAGCTTCAATGTAGATAGTATACTCACCGTCCCTGTAGATAAAGTCAGGCTCGTATGTTCGTACTTGAGTATAGGTTATCTTGTCAACGTGGTACTCGCACCGTTTAAACTTCTGGTGAAGATCGTACTCAAACCAACTGTCATATCCTTTCGGTATGTTACGTCTCGTTCTTTTCTTCACTTGGTCTTTCCCACATCTGATTAGGTTCACGGCGTAGCCAGAGCAGCCTAGCGTTTTCAATGACACGCTCCTCAGACTCTAACAACTCAACGCACTTGTTGAACATCTCTATCTCTGTCAGTCCTTCAAGGAGCTTCTGAGACTTCTTATCACCGATACCATACACACCGACAATGTTATCAGCTTTGTCGCCCATGATGATTTGACGGTAGAAGAACAGTAAGCCTTCCTCTTCGTTAACAGAAGTTAGTTCACGTTTGTTGAAGTTGTAGTGTCTGCACGGTACTTGTTGGAAGTCCTTGTCGAGACTGACAATGATGCTGTCAGGGGTGGTGGTAGCGTCGATAGCAATCAAGTCATCAGCTTCCTCACCGTCTGACACGACAGCATTCCAGTCTTCGATAAGATACTTACGTATAGCTTCCAAGTGTACAGGTTTCTCTTTGTCCTTACGATTACCCTTGTAGGGCGCGGTAACAGCTACGTCATTACGGAAGTTACCCTTACCTGTTAGGTAGACACGGTAGTCTGGTTCGCCGTCTATCATAGTGTATAGATCGCTTACCATATCAGACAAGAAACTGCCCGTAGTATAACAGGCAGTCTTGACTGACTCATCATTGCACTTGAATGCACAACGATAAGCTACAATGTCACCATCAATCAGGATCACAACGCTTCCGCTTCAGATACTGAGTTGTCAGCGTATTCGATCAGGTTAGTAACCTTCATCTTGATCATGGATGGTGAACGGCCAGTACCAACAGACCAGTCGTAGTAACCTACAACAGCAACAGCCTCAGACCCGTTAGCGATGAGTACATCTTCAGGAATCTCAACACCGTTCTCATCCGTTAGACGCATAGGGTTGTTGCTCTTCATGGTGATAAAGAAGCCACGTTCGTCACCTTTGTTGCTCGGTGCAATACCCATTTCTTCGATAGCTTCAACAGCTTTCTCGCTGAGGTTTCCAAGCTGCACTTGATACTTGTTACTGTACTTGTTGAGCTTGTTACGCTCACACCAGTAGACGGTACCGCGTACAGTGATGGGTGGTAGTTTGTTTGCAGACATAAGTTTCTCCTTAATGAGTTTCTGCCCAATTGTTGCCTACTCTATATTCGCCGTCTAATGGACACCGTAGGCTGAGTGTCTCTCCGGCAAGCTTGATAGCACGTACACCCATACGTCCAACCGTATCAGCGTAGTGTGCTGGTGTTTCTATCTGCCATTCGTCATGGACGTTAGCAACAAATTTGTGTGGTATATACAGTAACTTAGCATTCAAGATTGTCAAGGCTTCTTTCATAACAATAGCCCCAGCGCCTTGAAGCAGTGTGTTCAGTGCGGCGTGTTCTGATCTGACTCTGAGCTTTCGTCCGTCGAGTCCAGCAAGGACGCCTGATACAGCCTCTCTGTGAGTATCTCTTCTAACTCTTTCAAGAGACGGCGTGTTAGAAAGAAATGTTTCTTTAAGTCTGCGTCCAGTAACGCTATTTCCTCCAACGATAGCTCCGATCTTAGCATCTCCGGCTCCATACAGAAACGCATAAATGAATGTTTTTGCAAGAGGCCTTGTCTCAAGTCCAGCTGCTCGTTGATTAGCCGTATGAATATCGCCATTGAGGATTTCATTGGTATAGTCTTCGTCATCCATGTAGTGAGCCAGCATACGTAGCTCTAAACCGCTGGCGTCGATGCCAACTAACTTGTTACCTTCGTCCACTGTCCAGCACGACCGACACTCTGTGCCAAACGGTGCAGACACAGCTGGTACCTGCGCCATGTTAGGTGATTGGTGTGTCATACGTCCTGTCACAGCACCGTTAGTGATGACTCTACCGTGTACTCTACCATCCTCTTTGACAGCTTTCAACCACGAGTCGATCTGTGCAACACGTTTCTGCAACATCATGTAACGTGCAACAGCTTTAGCTTCGGGTCTGTCGATACCGTCAAGCACCTTCTCATCCACGATGATGTTACCCTTCTCAGTCTTCTTGTCAAACTTAACGCCAAGACTTTGCAGACGCTCTGCTATCTGCTTACGTGAGCCAGGGTTGAACACTGTTACCTTGTCCTTCAGACGCTTACCTGTCTTCTCAGAGATACGTTCTTCAACGATAGGCGGAAAGATAGACTGTAGCTCTGCTTCGATGTTGTTCATCTCAAACATTAAATCCATCATCAACTTGTCTGCATACTCAGTGTCAAGCCTGAAGCCGTTACGTTCCTGTTCAGTCACGATCCAGCCTACACGATGCTCAAGATCAATGGACTTTTGAGAGAAACCTTCCTTGCGTAGCTGCAACGCTAACCACTTATGAACCTGCTCGGTCAGCTCCACGTCAGCTATACAGTATCGGACCATTTCTTCAGTAAGGCCTCCATCGAAGTCTTCGAATGCAATTTTTCCATCTCCTCCAATAATTTTGCCCCAGTTTCGCAGGGAATGTCCGCCTTCTTGACTGGGGTTGTAGAGTCTGGAGAGGTATAAAGTGTCAACAACATAATGCCTAGGGATGCGTACGTTCCAAACACGATCAAGAACACCAACATCGAAGCCGATGAGATTATGTCCGACAATTTCTTCAGCATTGTTCAACACCTTCTGTAAGGTATCTGGTGTAGTGTGAACCTGTATATCGTTCTTCACCTTCGTAACTGCACACCAGATCGTTGAGTGATCCGTAGTAGTTTCTATATCCAAGTAACAAGTATTCATGGTAACGCTCGTTTATTTCGTTGCGGTCAAGATCATGGTTAAACTTCTGATAAGTCTCCGTCAACTGTTCCTGTTCCAAAATCCAGCTCCCAATCTTGCTCATGGTAAACCATCTCCTCTATGTCTGCGAGTGTTCGTAGGTCTGCTCTGTCGATTACGTCACTGTCATCAAGACTAACAGCTGCACATCGGTTGCACAAGTCTACAAACTCTTGGCTAACAGCGAATCGTCTTGTTGCTTCGTAGTCTGTTAGCTCTACGTCACACGCTATACATCTCATTCAATCAGTTCCTTTACATCTGTCAGCTTATGCTGATCTAAAAAGTATGCGGGTCTGTTACGACCAAAAGGATCACCCCAGTTTTCCTCTTGTACTATATCATCATACGTTGCATAACCTACTACAGTATACTCAGGAAACTCCCCCACTACTAGCAAATATATCTCACACTGATCGTGTTTCTTGTGAGGCATTACGATAAGTCTGCCTGTTCTATACTTGGTTGTCTTCACATCGACAGTTTTACCTTTGTGTATCATGTCGTATGCTGGCAACTCGTGTGCTTGAAAGTCTGTTTCAATGTCATAGTACACATTGAGTATCTTTGCTGCGGCCATTTCAGAGCCAACACCGTCAACGTCAATGTTCTTGTACGAATCCACAGTGACTACGTTTTTATCCTGCCCAAAACCTTTCTCTCTGGCATTCTCATAACGCATCTTTGCAATAGATTGACAGACCTTTTGTTCGTTCTTTCCTAGCTTATAAGATATCATTGTGCTTCTCCTCACGCTGTGTCAGTCGTCCAGTGGCTTCATTGTAGAATACCTCACACGCCTTGCCTGTCTTGCCAGTGTACCTGTTCTTCAACACACGCAGCACGGTCGTATTTCTGACAACGGCGTCGTCACTCTGGCTGTTACGCTCAGCACCAATGACCGCATCAGACAGCTGTGCAATCGACGCAGAGCCACGTAACATACCAAGGCTAGTCACTGCACCATCCTCCAGTTGCTTCCCTTCAGGGCGTCTCAGGTGGCTCACAAGAAACATACAAATACCCATCTCCTGTACGAACGTCCGCAGCTTAGTCATTATCATGTCCAAGGCACGTCGCTCGTCACCGTTGCTCTGGTCAGAGACCAGGATAGAGACGTGATCGAGTACGATATAACGTACGCCTAAGACCTTGACGAAGTATCTCATACGGCCCAGTACGTTTTCTATCTCGTTACTGCCGAAGTGTTCCCACAGATACACACGGTTCTCATAGTCCATCGTATCGTAAACTAAATCAATGTCGCTGTCGTCATACTCACAGTCAGGTAAGTGTATTGGCTTGTTCAGTTCAAGCCCTACAAGGCCACGCATGGTTCGCTCAGGTGTCTCCTCAAGAAACATCAAGCCAAGGTTATCTTCAGACTGTGCCATGATGGAACTAACTATCTCACGTAGAAGCGTACTCTTACCCAGCCCTGAACCTGCACAAATAGTAACCAACTCAGACGTGCGTATGCCGTACAAGTGTTTGTTCAGTCCATCGAACGGGTACTGTACCTTCGCCTTGGTTAGTGGCTTCTTAATCAGATCGCGCAGCTCACCAGCACCAACGATACCTTCAGGTGTGTAAGGCTGAGCAGACCAGAATGCTTTGGTGTATAGCTCTGACTGGTTGTTAACAAGGTAATCACACGCATCCTTGTAGCCGTTGACGTGCTTAACAATCCTTGCCTTGTTACCGAACAGATCAGCACACTCCTTTGCTGCTTTCTGTCCTGGCTCGTCAGCATCGAAGCAGATAACCACATTCTCGAAGCTGTTAAGCCAATCATAAAAGAGGCGACAGTCCTTTGCCGCCGACGTTGCACCGTTACGGACACTGACAACGGGAAACTTACTACCTGTCATTTGGTGAGCCGCTAACGCATCATACTCACCTTCAACGATAGTCACATACTTACCACCTTCAGAGAACAAGTGTTGTCCATACAAGCCAGCCTGTTTCCAATCACCAATGATACTGAACCGCTTGTCAGGGTTGCGTACCTTGGCGGCGATGGGTTTTGTCGGGTCTTCAGGGTTGTAATAACCGAATGTTGTGATGTCACCTTGCTTTAACGCTGCGTACTTCTTCGCCGTTGTTCCTGTAATTAGACGGTCAGTGATGGACCTGTACTCCGCCGTGATTAAACGGTGTTCTGTCTGGCTAAACGATGGCTTTGGTGCATCGCTGATAGAACCTAGCTCTCGTACGTTTTCCCGTACGCTACCCTTGTCGGCTGGTGTGTACGTATCACAAACAAAACACTTGCTCGAGCCGTCTTCATTATACGCTAACCCGTCGCTACTGTCACAGTCAGGGCAAGGTTGGTGTGTTTCAGTGAAGGCCATTACGTCCTGCTCCCATGTCGCTGTACAATTCATCAATCTCACCGTCGTCCATTGTCTCTAACAACTCGGTGAAAAATCCCCCTGCAATGTTCAAAGCTTCCGTTACGGTTAACAAGTCCAACTGCCGTTCAACAAGTTCCATTATCTTCTGCTCTTTAGAGATACTCATAGGATAAATACCTTATAAGATAATAAATTTAAGATAAACTTATATGCTTTCTGCATAGAGTCTAACATCACTCTTCTTCATCGCGCAAGCGTTTATATTCTTCAAGGTCATCCCGTTCAAATTCCTCAGCGTAGTTACCCTTCGCTTCCCAATAGTCTTGGTAATCATCGGCCCAAACTTCCCAGCTTTCTCTACTGCTCATAAATCACCTCCGTTGTATGCTTGACAATTCGGTATCGTTTACCATTACCACGTTTAGAATATACGTAATCCTTCGCTTGATCTATGCAATCTATTGACCACACTTGCGACCATACATCGTCGTATAACTCAATTACATATAACGTATTCGTTCCGATCATGTCTCACCCCTAGTCAAACGTTAAAACAAAATGGCCTTCTTCAGGCATACTCTCATCATCTACGCGGTACGTAAAGTGCGTGATCTTTACCGCGTTGATAAGCTGCAAGTCATCTTCACCTCTGCTGTAGCAAACCTCTTGCTTCAGGTAACGATCATCCATGCGTAACAGTGTTTCAATTAATTTTTGATATGTCATGCTTCCATCTCCATCCTTCCAGATATTTCTATGCGTAACCATCCAAGCCAAACAATATACGAGAACATAATGTAATCATCTGGTGGTGCATACATGGTTGATACTTTAAATCGTTTTGTCAAGTATATATCGACAGTGTACTTACCAAACTCGATGATGATCCCATCACTGCCGAAGTTTGTTGTGCATCCATAATACTTTTTAGCCGTTGTGAATCTCATTTGTCACCCTCCCTGTTAGCTCTACCACGTTATCTTCCCAACACGACACACAGATGCAGTCACCGTTGTCCTCTTGGTAGACATCCTTCTCGTTCCTGTACCACTCGCCACACTCTATGCACTCGTATACCTCGCCCATGTTTCTAGCCCTCCTCTAAAAAGCCCTTAAGACGCTCCTCAGAAACCTCTCTCAACAACTCCTCAATCGCAGACAGTTCTCCGTGTTCCACGTCTTGTTTGATCTGTTCGATCACCTTTTCCATCAAGCTCATCGTAACAACCTCCCTTGTCGTTGTAAGTCTCTGCGTAACGCCTTGCGTCGTGCTTTGCGTTGTCGTCTGCGTCTCGCTCGTGGGTCTGTCCAGCGTTCGTACTGGTCAAAGATGATATACCATAGCGGTACAAAGCTAAACAGAATCGCTATGTCAAGTAGTGTCGGGTTCATAAACGCCTCGCTATTTCTTTTGGGTCAATGTTCTTAATCATGTCAGAGCGTATCGCCTTAAATAAATCTTGCTCGCTCCCTTCCTTGTTTACTCTGTCAAGTACCGTCGCCTCATCAACGCCCCACAACTGAGACATAACAATCGTGGTGTGTCTGTTTACTGATTCGGTAATAATCTCTTCTAGTTCCTTTGCGTTCATTATGAAGCCCTCGCTATGATGTTTCGTTGATTCTTTTGCATTATTTGCCCGTGTCCGATGTAACAAACAACCGCCACATCTTTTGACCAACAAGCCCGACACGTTCCGCACTTGCCTTCTCGCGTGTATGCCTCACAGACTGCCGCGCCTACTGGTACACTGTCAAGCGTCGCGATTGTGGACGTTGTAGCGCCTTCGATAGTCTCGCCGGTGATACTGTCAGACGATCGGCGAATCACTACGTTTGGCAATGTTTCCATCTGAGACAGTACGCCACGAAACTTTGCAAACTTATACATTCGCGTCGGTAACCAATGATTACACCATGGCGTCTTTTGCATCACTTCCAATATCTTATAAGCCAGTCGGATGTCATAAACATCGCCACTATCAAACCATCGGAAGTACCGATCGTTATCTAGCTCTGTCACCATATCATCAACCCAACCGTCTCGCTTCCAATCCTCTTTGTTATGCTGTCGGGATTCTTTAACGCTCTTAAACGTATAGTTGCCCGTCGTCGCATAACATCCTTTACAAGCGTCCACCAACGACCCGTCTTTGTTCTTTGATGCCGGACAAGTGGTAAGTGCCTGAAGCGACCACGACCGGCAAGGCATCTTTGAAGCTTTGGATAATTTCAACATATCACCAACCCAACCATTCTAAAACGTCATCTGAATAATAAACTGACTGTACACCAAACGTGTCTACAAATTCTTGCCAGTCTTCGCCTTGCTTCTCAATCTCTCGCCGCGCTTCTGCCGGTGATATTTCGAGATGCTGTGTTGCTTCTTCGTATGTCATGTGATGTTTCCTCGTTGTTTGTGTTGATGTGTGTAGATTGAACCTTGACATTCATAAACACAATACCTTTTTGCAAATAATGAAACAGAAAAACATTCACGCCATGAATAGAGGTGTGTTATGCATAAGTACAGTCGAGTCTGTCGAGCTACCTATGGGGACCAACCTAGACCCACACACCTACCCTTGTCAGTTCTATTTTGACACTAACCTGTGGATAACTTTGTTGATAACCTGTGGATAACTTGGGCGGGGGAGGGGCTGTGGCTGCGCTGACCGACGGCATGTCCTACCTAGACACAAAAAAGATCAAAATTGAACCTTAAAATAACCCCTAGTCATCTAACAAGAAACAACATATAAATCAATAGGTTATGCGGTGCAGAATCTGGACCGTGCTGGTACAGTTTAAAGGACAGTAAAGTCTTATTAAAAATAATGCTTGACAAATCATCAAAAGTATGGTACAATAAATAGTATATTATGTCTTTAAAGATTCTTTACCGCGCCGTATAAGATAAATTTTATATGATAATTATTAAATGTATGTCATATAAGCACGGTAACGAGACTTTAAAGAGTCTTATAAGAGGTATGTATGTCAGATGTTGATAATCCTCCTCGCCGAAAGCGTGGAAGACCGCGTAAAAGTGACGTTACAACAGTAAAAAAAGGTAATCGCAACGCTGTTGGTCGCCCAAAGGGTGACGCTGCAATCATTAATGAATACAAAGCACGGATGTTAGCGTCTCCAAAGTCAAGAAAAGTGCTAGATACTATCTTTGAAGCAGCTCTTGACCACGATCATAAGAATCAAGCAGCAGCGTGGAAACTTGTTATGGACAGAATACTGCCCGTTGCAGCGTTTGAAAAGGATATTGTTAAGGATGGTGGCAGAAATGCCATTCAGATTAACATTAGCGGTGTTGGTGCGGTAGATGTTGGTGAACCTAAAATTATAGAAGGTGAAGTAGTAGATGAATCTTAAGCATTTTGATCCTTCAGAGTTTAACTGTCAAGTCACTGGCACCAATAACATGGAAAAAGACTTCTTAGAGAAGTTAGACGAGTTGAGAGAGGCGTGCGGGTTTCCTTTCACGATCACCAGCGGGTATCGACACCCGACTGAGCATCCGATAGAGGCTAAGAAAGACGTACCCGGCACCCACGCTCAGGGCATCGCGGCGGATATAAAAATAACAAACGCCGTGTTTCGCCTTAAGATTGTAAAAGAGGCTCTTCGTCTAGGCTTCACAGGCATTGGTATTGCTGATGACTTCGTACACGTAGATACACGCGGTACAACACCTGTTATGTGGACATACTAATGTTATATACTAAAAACAAAAACCTAACGGACACTTCTACGCAGACAATTGTAGAAATACCTGCTGGTTACGTAGCACATTGGAACATGGCGTTTATAGCTAACCTACACAACTCTACCAATAGCATCACGTTGTTTGTAGACAAACCAAGTCCAACGCCTGATGTGTATATCTACAACGGCACTAACATATCGTCAAAAGAAAACCTATTGATTGACGGCAATGCAGTCTTTGTTTTACAACCGGGAGACATTATTAAAGCATCTAGTGGTAGTACCGGTAACGTAGAAGTAGTAGTTACATTTGATTTGTTAGAAGCACCATCGGTGTTCAATAATTTTAATGGATCTTAATATAGAACTACTGCCTTGGCAACAAAAAGTCTGGGCAGACGACACAAGATTTAAAATAGTTGCAGCGGGACGACGTACTGGTAAGTCCAGATTAGCTGCGTGGATGTTAATTGTTAACGCACTACAGGCAGATAAGGGTCATGTATTTTACGTCGCACCTACTCAGGGACAAGCCAGAGACATTATGTGGTCCACCCTGTTGGAACTGGGGCACCCTGTTATTAGCGGTAGTCACATTAATAATTTGCAAATTAAGCTTGTCAACGGTGCTACCATTAGCCTAAAAGGTGCCGATAGACCAGAAACAATGCGTGGTGTTAGCCTTAAGTTCCTAGTTATGGACGAGTATGCTGACATGAAGCCAGAGGTGTTTGAGCAGATTCTTAGACCTGCGTTGGCTGACCAAAAGGGATGTGCTATGTTTATTGGTACACCTATGGGAAGGAATCACTTTTATGAGTTATACAAGTATGCAGAACTGGATGACGATCCTACGTACAAAGCTTGGCACTTTACGTCGTACGATAACCCCTTATTGGATTCGTCTGAAATTGATATTGCAAAAAGGTCTATGTCTTCTTACGCGTTTCGCCAAGAGTTTATGGCAAGCTTTGAAGCGCGTGGGTCAGAAATGTTTAAGGAAGACTGGGTACAATTTAGTGAAGATCGGCCCGAAATAGGAGATTACTACATTGCAGTTGACTTGGCAGGATTTGAAGAAGTCAACAAGAAGAAGACTAAGAATTCCAAGCTTGACGACACAGCGATCGCCGTGGTTAAGGTCAATGAGCATGGTTGGTATGTTGACAATATTATATACGGTCGATGGTCACTTGACGAGACAGCACTTAAAATATTTCAGGCCGTTAGAGATTACCGTCCCGTATCGGTTGGAATCGAAAGAGGTATTGCTAAACAAGCAGTAATGTCTCCTTTAATGGACATGCAGAAACGTTACGGTATGTTTTTTAGAGTAGAAGAACTAACCCATGGCAACAAGAAAAAAACAGATCGTGTTATGTGGGCGTTGCAAGGACGATTTGAAAACGGATACATAACGCTAAACAAAGGAGAGTGGAACAGTAGGTTTCTTGACCAGTTGTTTCAATTTCCAGACCCATTAACCCACGATGACTTGGTTGACGCACTAGCGTACATCGACCAGTTAGCAAATGTGGCTTACGACTACGATTACGAAATCGAAGACCACGAAATCTTAGACGTAGTAGCAGGATACTAATATGAGTGAACTATACGATAACGAGCCTCTGATGATCCAAGAAGCGCTAGAAGACTGGGTTATAACCAAATGTGAAGATTGGAGGGATTATTACGAAAGCAATTATGAAGCAAAATTTGAAGAATATTATAGACTATGGCGTGGTATATGGGACCCTGCTGACAGCCAGCGTGGGTCTGAGCGTTCCCGTATTATTTCTCCTGCACTTCAACAGGCAGTTGAATCTAATGTAGCAGAACTAGAAGAAGCCACCTTTGGACGTGGTAAATGGTTTGACGTTAGTGACAACCTTGGAGATACCGACAAACAAGACGTACAATTCCTTCGTAACAAGCTTACAGAAGACTTTGAAGAATGTATGGTACGTAAGGCTGTAGCTGAATGTCTTATTAACTCAGCAGTCTTTGGTACAGGTATCGGTGAAATTATTATTGAAGAAATGAAAGAAATGGCTCCAGCCACTCAACCAATTATGGGAGGTGATCTTCAAGCTATTGGTGTTAACATTACAGATCGTGTCAAGGTAAAACTTAAACCTGTACTACCACAAAACTTTCTGATTGATCCTGTAGCTACATCTGTAGAAGATGCTTTGGGTGTAGCTATTGATGAGTTTGTCAGTAAGCACCAAGTAGAGTTATTGCAAGAACAAGGTGTGTACCGTGATGTTTATGTTGGTTCTGCCGCTCCTGACACTGATTTAGAGCCTGACCAAGACATTACTATTTATAACGACGACAAAGTACGTTTGACTAAATACTATGGTTTAGTGCCACGAGAGCTTTTAGATGCCGCTACAAGCGACGATGATGAAGAAGTAGTAGGTGAAGAAGGATCTAAATCAAAGTACGTAGAAGCCGTTGTAGTTATTGCTAATGGCGGTATCCTTCTTAAAGCTGAAGCTAATCCTTATATGATGGTGGATCGTCCTGTTGTTGCGTTTCCTTGGGATGTAGTACCAGGTCGTTTTTGGGGTAGAGGAGTCTGCGAAAAAGGTTACAATAGTCAAAAAGCACTTGACACAGAATTACGTGCTAGAATTGACGCACTTAGTCTTACTATCCACCCGATGATGGCTATTGATGCAACCAGGCTGCCACGTGGTTCTAAACCTGAAGTACGTCCCGGCAAAATGGTTTTAACTAACGGAGACCCTCGTGAAGTTCTACAACCTTTCAACTTTGGTCAAGTCAGTCAAATCACTTTTGCTCAGGCCGGAGCATTGCAGCAAATGGTACAGCAAGCAACAGGAGCCGTTGACTCAGCAGGAATTGCAGGTCAGGTTAATGGCGAGGCTACTGCCGCTGGTATTAGTATGTCTCTTGGCGCTATTATTAAACGTCACAAACGCACACTGATTAACTTCCAGCAATCTTTCCTAATTCCCTTTGTTAAGAAAGCAGCTTATCGGTACATGCAGTTTGATCCTGAAAACTACCCTGTTGCCGACTACAAGTTTAACGCAAGCAGCACACTAGGTATTATTGCACGTGAGTACGAAGTTACTCAGTTAGTTCAGTTGTTACAGACTATGGGTAAAGACTCGCCGTTGTATAACACACTTATCCAGTCTGTTGTGGATAACATGAACTTGTCTAATCGTGAAGAACTTGTTGCAGCACTAGCTCAAGCTTCACAGCCTAATCCGCAAGCACAACAAATGCAGCAACAGATACAACAATTGCAAATGCAGTTCCAGCAATCACAAACTGCAGCACTATCTGCTCAGGCTCAAGAGTCACAAGCACGTGCTGCTAAGTTAGCTGCAGAGGCTCAAGCAGTGCCGCAAGAACTAGAGATTGACAAAATTAACGCTATCACCCGTAACCTTCGTGAAGGTGACGCTGAAGATAAAGAGTTTGAACGTCGCATGAAAGTGGCTGATACTCTCCTCAAAGAAAAGCAAATACAAGGTAAGACTAATGTTAATAACGCAAAAGGAAATGCAACTCCTGTTAGACCAGATCAACAACAAGTTCAGCGACCAGTTCAGCCGATTGGACCAGCTGGAAGCCAAGGTGGAGGAACTATCTAATGCCAGCAAAGAAAGATCCAAGACTAGCACGAGCAGGAGTAAGCGGGTACAACAAACCAAAGCGGACGCCTAATCATCCTACTAAGTCTCACGTAGTTGTTGCTAAAGAAGGCGACAAAGTTAAGACTATTAGGTATGGACAGCAAGGAGTTAGCGGTGCAGGTAAAAATCCTACAACTGCTAAAGAAAAAGCAAGACGTAAATCATTTAAAGCTCGTCATGCAAAAAATATAGCTAAAGGCAAAATGTCTGCGGCTTACTGGGCAAACAAATCAAAATGGTAAGGAGATTACTATGCCAATGGTAAACGGTAAAAAATACGCATACACTGCAGCAGGTAAGAAAAAAGCTAAAGCAGCCGCTAAAAAAACAGGTAAAAAGGTTAGTTATGGCAAAAGCAAAAAGTAGTCCTAAACCTAAAAACAAAGCTCTTTACTCACGAGTCAAAGCAGAGGCTAAAAAGAAATACAAAGTTTGGCCTAGTGCGTATGCTTCAGGTTGGTTGACTAAAGAGTATAAAAAACGTGGCGGAACTTATGAGTAAACCAAAAGGCGGACTCACTAAGTGGTTTAAAGAAGATTGGGTAGACGTTAAAACAGGTAAGCCTTGTGGACGCAAATCAGCTACCAAAAGTAAACGTCCTTACCCTTCTTGTAGACCTAAAGCGGTTGCAGCTAAAATGACTGCGGCAGAAAAAAAGTCTTCAGCAAAGCGCAAAACTGGCCCTGCTAAGATTAAACATGCTGTAACAGCGTCAGGCCGTAGAAGAAAGTCTACAAAAAAGTCTTGACATTTAACAAAATGTATGGTATAATATAACTATACAGTAAACTTTAGAGGAAACTATGACACCCGAGCTTGAAACATACTTTAACAATTACAATGAATTGTTTAATCATGAAGGTTTCAAACAACTCGTTAGCGAACTTTCCAACAACGCAACGCAGTTAGCAGACATTCAAACAGTTAAAGATCAGGAAGATTTGTACTTCCGTAAAGGTCAAGTAGCTGCTTTTGCTACTGTTATAAATCTACAAGGTACTATTGAAGCTGCTCGTGATCAAGCAGAAGCAGAGGCTGAAGAACCCGTAGATGTATAAAATATATGACTTCCGTTGTACTAACGGACATGTCTTTGAAGAAATGGTAGAGAGTAACGTTACAACCAGTAGGTGCGGTTGTGGCGCGAATGCTACAAAAATGGTATCTGCCCCATCTTTTCACTTAGATGGCGCTGACGGTTCATTTCCCGGCGCTCATATAAAGTGGGTGAAAGAGCATGAAAAAGCAGGTAAACAGTAACATCTCCATAATGATAACGATCACGGAGTTTAATTATGTCCAGAGCAACGATTATAGATCAAGCCCCTGAAGAAGGTAACGCTGATCAAATCGAACAAAACGAAGTTAACGAGATTCAACAACAAGAAGAAGAAGTTGAGCAACCTCAGCCAAAAGAACCTAGCTTACCAGAAAAGTACCAAGGTAAGTCTTTAGAAGAAGTAGTACAGATGCACCAAGAAGCTGAAAAGCTGTTAGGTCGTCAATCTTCTGAAGTAGGCGAACTTCGTAAAGTGGTGGATGATTACATTGCTACTCAGACACCCTCAGCACCTCAACAGCAACACGTTGAGCCTGAAGACGATATTGACTATTTTACAGATCCTCAAGCAGCTGTTAATCGTGCTATTGAGAATCACCCTAAAATTAGAGAAGCACAGCAGTACACTGAGCAGTACAAAAAGCAGTCGTCACTTGCTACGCTTCAAGTTAAACATCCAGATATGCAGACGATCCTTAGCGATCCTAAGTTTGCTGAATGGATTAAGGCATCTAAAATTAGGACTCAGTTGTTTGTAGCAGCTGACCAACAGTATGACGCTGACTCTGCTGATGAATTGTTTACACTCTGGAAAGAACGTAAAACAGTTGCACAGCAAACTGCCAATGTTGAAAAACAGGTACGTAAGCAGACACTTAGGGCAGCTAATACAGGCAACGCACGAGGCACTGGTGAAGGTTCACGTAAAAAGGTATATCGCAGGTCCGACATTATTAAACTAATGAAAACAGACCCTGAGCGTTACCAAGCATTGTCAGATGAGATACTGACAGCATACGCGGAGGGTCGGGTCAAATAATCTAAAGGAGATTAATCATGGCTAACGAAACTTCGGGAACTTACTTCACAGCTAATGCTGTGGTAGACAAAACAGCAGCAAGTACTTTTATTCCAGAAATTTGGAGTGATGAGATTATTGCTGCATACCAAAAGAACCTCAAGATGGCTCCTCTTGTCAAGCGCATTCAAATGTCTGGCAAGAAAGGCGATGTAATCCACATCCCTAAGCCTACTCGTGGTTCAGCTTCTGCTAAGGCGGAATCAACTGCGGTAACAATCCAAGCAAACCTTGAGTCAGAGTTGACTGTCACTGTTGACCGTCACTTCGAATACTCACGTCTTATCGAAGACATCGTAGAAGTACAGGCTCTCAACAGCCTCCGTCAGTTCTACACTGAAGACGCTGGCTACCAGCTTGCTCTTAAGGTAGACACTGATCTTATCAATGCTGCTACTGGCTTCGGTGACGGTACTCGTACTCAGACTCCAGCTAACACTGGTGCTAACTGGGTTAACAGCAACAGCTATTACTTTAATGCCGCTGCTGGCCTTGCTGCTTATGCTGCTGACACTGTAACATCAGGCGACAACTTCACTGACCTTGGTTTCCGTGAAGCTATCAAGCTAATGGACGATGCTGACGTACCTATGGAAGGTCGTTGCCTCGTAGTTCCACCTGCAGTACGTAAGTCTTTGATGGGTATCGACCGATATGTGTCTTCTGACTTTGTTGGTGGTCGTGGTGTAGAGTCTGGTCTTATCGGTAACCTTTACGGCGTAGACATTTACGTTTCAAGCAACGCTCCAGTAATTGAAGCAGCAGGTCAAAACAGTGCTTCTTCTGATGACACTCGTGGTTGCTTGTTCTTCCACTCTGACGCTCTTGTTATGGCAGAGCAAATGGCTGTCCGTTCACAAACACAGTACAAGCAGGAATACCTGTCAACACTGTTCACTTCGGACACTCTGTACGGCGTAGAAGTATACCGTCCAGAAGCTGGCTTCATCCTCGCAGTTTGCGACGAGTAAGTCCACTAGGGGGTCAGCAATGGCCCCTTTTCCTTTCTCCTCCTTCTTCTCTGCAATAGGACTTTCCGATGTCGAACTACTCTAAGACTACAGACTTTGAAGCTAAGGACTCGTTACCTACAGGCGACTCAGGAAAGATTATCCGTGGCGCTGAATTTGAAACAGAGTTTGATGCAATCTCCACAGCTATTGCAACCAAAGCTGACACAGCAGGGCCTACGTTTACCGGAACCCTGACCTTTGAAACTATTTCTGATGGAACCATTGGTGTTACTGCATTCGTTGACGAAGACGATATGTCGTCCGACAGTGCAACTCTGGTTCCTACACAGCAGTCCGTAAAAGCGTACGTTGACTCACAAGTCACTGCACAAGACCTAGACTTCCAAGCTGACTCTGGTGGTGCGCTTAGCATTGATTTAGACAGCGAAACACTGACCTTTACGGGTGGCACTGGTATTGATACGTCTGGTTCAGGTAATGCCGTTACCTTTGCTATTGACTCTACCGTTGCCACACTGACTGGCACTCAGACGCTAACTAACAAGACTCTAACGTCTCCTGACGTAAACACTCCAGACATTGACGGTGGTACTATCGACGGTACTGTCATTGGTGGCACTACTCCTGCCGCTGTTTCTGCTACTACTGTTTCTGCTACAGGCAACATTACTGTAGGCGGTACTGTAGACGGACGTGACGTAGCTACAGACGGTACTAAGCTAGACACAGTAGAAACCAATGCAGATGTAACGGACACAGCTAATGTTACCGCCGCTGGCGCCTTGATGGACTCAGAAGTTACTAACCTAGATCAGGTTAAAGCCTTTGACTCTGCTGACTACGCCACAGCTGCACAAGGCTCTACTGCTGACTCTGCATTGCAAAACGTAGTAGAAGACACTACGCCACAGCTAGGTGGTGATCTTGACCTTAATGGTAATGATATTACTGGCACAGGTAACATCAACAACACAGGTACAGTTACTACTGACGGTTTGACTGTTGATGGTGTTGCTACAGTCAAAGTTAATAGTGATGGTGCTACTGCTGAAGCATTTAATGTTTACAACACTGGCTCTGGTAATAATACTCAAGCTCGTGTTTATTTTGGGGCAAGCGCATACAGCACTGCTGGTCGTGGCTTACGAATAGATGCTGGACGTGATTCTGGTGCTGACGGCATAGCTACTTTTTATGCAGTAGACCAAGCAGAACACAGTGATTATGAAGCCATTAAGATTCTTACTGATGGCGGCGTTACACTTTCGCATTTAGGCTCTAACACATTAGCCACAACTTCTACAGGCATCGACGTAACGGGTACTGTGACTGCTGATGCTGTTGCAACAGGAACATCTACTTTTACAGGAAATTTAACTATTGATGCGGCTGGTGCGTCTGTAACAGTTAAAGACTCTAATGATGGAGGAACGGTTGCCTTTGTTTTTGAAAACGATAGCGGAACAACCAGCTCTATAAGAGGAGCGTCTTCTTCCCAAGACATACAAATTAAACCAAATGAAGTGTTGGCCGCTAATTTTGCTTCAGGCGGAGACATCAGCTTCTACGAAGACACTGGCACGACTGCGAAGTTGTTCTGGGATGCGTCTGCGGAGTCTTTGGGTATTGGTACTAGCAGTCCAAGCCGTAAACTTCATGTAAACGCATCTGGAGTTACTGCTTTATTTGGCAATACTGAATCAAACAATTCTATTGAATTAACAAGAACAACAAGTTCTGCGTCGTATGTTAGTTTAGCCGCAAATTCTTCTACTGCTGGGATTGTTGCTGGCCCTACCTTTACGTTTAGTACAGCCAACAGTGGTGGTGGTGCTGTCAATGAACGCATGCGCATCGACTCCAGCGGTAACGTCGGTATTGGTGTTACCAGTTTGGTTACTGGCAGCAGTAGGCGTGTTCTTCAAGTTTCTACTGGCTCTGATGGCGGACAAATTGCTTTTGCAGATAGCACAACAGAAGCCGCTAACCCTAGAATTTTTGCAACTAATAAATCTGATTTAAAGCTGGCTTCTGCCAATAGTGGAACCTCAACCATTCAGTTTATAACTGGCACTACTCCCGCTGAAGCCATGCGCATCGACAGCAGCGGCAATGTTGGTATCGGTACGACTTCGCCAAACTCACCATTACATATCGCAAACGCGGCTCCTATTATAAGGCTGGAAGATACTTCAGCAAGCGTAAGCCACTATATAAACAGCAATAACACGGAACTGCGCGTCCAAGCTGACAGTGTTTTAAGTCTACGCACAAGCGGCACAGAAGCCATGCGCATCGACAGCAGCGGCAATGTTGGTATTGGCACTAGCTCAGTAGATTCATTTTTAACACTAGATAAAGATGTTTCTACAGCTTATGACTCAACAAGTGATGATGCACAACGCAGTAATACCAATACGTTACTTCTTAAAAACGAAGACGGAACAGCTAATAGTTTTGCTCAAATTGCTTTTGATTTGGCAAGTGCTAATCAGTCTATTGCGCGCATTGTCGGCCTTAACGATGGAGCATCTACGTCAGCTTTAGCATTTGTTACGGAAGGGTCTAATACTAAACGTGAAGTTATGCGTCTTGATGGAAGCGGGAATGTTGGTATTGGTACTAGCAGTCCAGACACTATGTTGCACCTGTCTGATACTTTAGGCGGCGCAGTATTACGACTAGAGCGCAATGACACGGCAATAGTCGCTACAGACCAGTACGGAGCTATTGAGTTTGAAGGTCAAGATGCGAACGCAGGAGCTAGTGGCGTAAGAGCATCTATGCGGGCCATAGCAGAAGCATCTGTAGGTCAAACATCTTTAACTTTTTCTACGGCAGGCTCTGGTGCTTCTGAAGCAGAACGCATGCGAATCGACAGCAGCGGTAACGTCGGTATTGGCACAGATTCGCCTGATACATTGATCCACGCCTACCAAGCAAGCAACCCTGTTTTAAAAGTTGAAGAAACCAGTGGTTATGTTTCTTTACAACAAAGTGGCGTCAATTCTTACCTCAATAACGTATCTAGCGGCGGTTCTTTAATTTTTAGAAACGGAACAGCTCCTACAGAACGCATGCGCATCGACTC
>Ga0213866_10001013_pt1 | contig 21502 bp, 20 predicted proteins | sample PICome_11_FD_160079 | JGI IMG/M metagenome (GOLD analysis project Ga0213866, IMG submission 160079) | Coastal seawater microbial communities near Pivers Island, North Carolina, United States - PICO284 | ecosystem: Environmental > Aquatic > Marine > Coastal | place: USA: North Carolina...
CTGCCCACCGAACTGCACGATGACGCCGTGGACGTGGCCACCTTCTTCACTGAACGGCTTGCCGTTCAAACGCTCGCAGAGGTTGAGCACATCCTCCATCGTCAACGGCTCGAAGAACAGCAGGTCAGACGTGTCGTAGTCGGTTGAAACTGTCTCGGGGTTGGAGTTGACCATCACCGCCTCGAAGCCGAGCTCCTTGGCGGCGAACGCGGCCTGCACGCAGCAGTAGTCGAACTCGATACCCTGGCCGATGCGGTTGGGCCCGCCGCCGAGGATGATGATCTTCTTCGTGTCGGTGACGCGGATCTCGTCGTCGAGGATCTCCTCGCCGTTCATCGAGAAAGGCGTTTCGTACGTCGAGTAGTAGTAAGGCGTCGCCGCCTCAAACTCTGCCGCGCAGGTGTCGACCAGTTTGTAGACCGGCTCAATGTTCAACTTCTTGCGCCGCTTGCGCACGGCCATGATGTTCGTCGTCGTGATCGCGCCCAGGAACAGGTTCGCGAGCTGTGGATCGGAGTAGCCGAGCTGCTTGGCTTGGAACAGCAGGTCGCGCGGGCAGTCTTCGAGCGTGCCGACCGCCTCGAGCTTCGCCTCAAAGTCCACGAGCTGCTTGATCTGATCCAGGTACCACGGGTCGATCTTCGTTGCCTCGAACACCTCGTCGATCGACCAGCCCATCTTCAGCGCGTAACGCACGTAGTACATCCGGCCCTGGCTTGGCACGCGGAGCTTGCGCTCCAGCCGGTCCGCATCGATCGGCCACTGCACGCGTGACCCGTCGGCCAGCTCGACGCCGCGGATGTTCTGCAGGTACTTGTCGTTCTGGTCCAGCCCGAGCCCGAACCGCTTGACCTCCATCGAGCGGATGCCCTTCTGCAGCGACTCCTTGAACGTGCGCCCGATCGACATCGCCTCGCCAACGCTCTTCATCTGCGTCGTCAGCGTCTCGTCCGCCTCGGGGAACTTCTCGAAGGTCCAGCGTGGCAGCTTGGTCACCACATAGTCGATCGACGGCTCGAAGCACGCGACCGTCTTGCCCGTGATGTCGTTGGGCAGCTCATCAAGCGTGTAGCCCACCGCCAGCTTCGCGGCGATCTTCGCGATCGGGAAGCCCGTGGCTTTCGACGCCAGCGCGGACGAGCGCGAGACGCGTGGGTTCATCTCGACGACGACCATCTCGCCGTTGTCGGGGTTGATCGCGAACTGGCAGTTGGACCCGCCGGTCTCAACGCCGATGGCTCTGAGGATCGCCAGCGACGCGTCGCGCATCTGCTGGTACTCCTTGTCGGTCAGGGTCTGCGCGGGGGCGACGGTGATCGAGTCACCGGTGTGCACACCCATCGGGTCGAAGTTTTCGATGGCGCAGATGATGACGGCGTTGTCGTTCTTATCGCGCATCACCTCCATCTCGTACTCTTTCCAACCGAGCAGGGACTTGTCGATGAGCACCTGGGTGGTCATGGAGGCGTCCAGACCGCGCTTGGCGATGTCCTTGAACTCTTCCATGTTGTAGGCGATGCCGCCGCCCGTGCCGCCGAGGGTAAACGCGGGTCGGACAATCGCGGGCAGGCCGACCTCGTCGAGGATCGCCATCGCCTCATCCATCGTCGTCGCGGTCTTGGACTCGGGGCTCTTAAGCCCGATGGAGTCCATGCAGACCTTAAAGAGTTCGCGGTCTTCCGCTTTGTAGATCGCCTCACGGGTCGCGCCGATCATCTCGACGCCGTGCTTCTCGAGGATGCCCTGCTCTTCGAGTTTGCAGGCGCAGTTCAGCGCGGTCTGTCCGCCGAGGGTGGGCAGCAGCGCGTCGATGTGGAACGGGCCGTCCTTTTCCTTGGCGATGATTTTGTCGACGGCCTCGGGGGTGATCGGCTCGATATAGGTCCGGTCGGAGAACTCCGGGTCGGTCATGATCGTGGCCGGGTTGGAGTTGACCAGGACGACGTTGTAGCCCTCTTCCTTGAGGGCCTTGCAGGCCTGGGTGCCGGAGTAATCGAACTCACAGCCCTGGCCGATGACGATCGGGCCGGCGCCGATGATGAGGATGGTCTTGATATCGGTGCGTTTGGGCATCGTGGGGGTCGCTTGGGGGCGTCAGGAGGCGTTTAGGGCGGGCACGCGCAGGCATCGCGCGGGGAAAAAGCCCAAAATTTTTGCGAGTGTAGCCGAGTCCAGCCCCCGGGCCAAATGGGCGGGGATAAGATGGCGCTACGATGTTTAAATGCAAGCAATGCGGCCAGCCGTTCACCGCCAACCCCCCGGACGCCTGCCCGGCCTGCGGGGCGGAGAATCGCAAGCCCGATGACCTGGGCAGTGCGAAATGGATGGGATTGGTGCTTGCTGCGGTGAGCATCGAGATGATCGCGTTCGCCCTGCTCGTGGGCATCGTCGTCGCGCTGGTGCTCAAGTACCTCTAGCCGTACTCGATCGCGGCTATGCCACTTTGTTGGCCTTGACCCACGCCGCCATCATGGCGGCATCCAGATCATCCCCAAAGTGCTGGATGAAACTGCTCATGCACGAAATCGCGGGATCTCTTGAGAACACCGCCGCGGGGCTCTGCCGGGCAACCTCGTTGCACTCCGCATCCCAAGAAGCCTGCGTCGCGCCGTCGTGCTCCTGCACAAACAAACGCCCCATGCCCCATTCCGGGAACAGGCGGTAATCGCCCGGCGAAAACATCAACTCCGTGCAATCGGTGTGGCGCGGGTCGGCCACAATGGTGTTCTCGTAGAGGTCTTTGATGGTCTTCGCATCACCCTCCAATAACTGCAGGAAGCGTCCGCCCCCATAGAGCAACAAACCGGAAACCTTGAGGCGCGTGTTATTGCTTTGAGACTTCTTTGCGAGGTTCTCAAGGGCATCGGCAGTAAATGCAACCTTTGCGCGGCTTGTATAGGCCAGTCGGAAAATAGGATACATTCGAGGCGCCCTTCAATATCCGCTCCCCGCGCTAGATATCGACAGAAGGAACCGGGATATTGACCTCTTTTTGAATGATTTGATGGATTTCGCCTGGATTTAGGCTAACCCATTGTGACGCAGCAGTGCCGCGCTGGACGGGCCCCGGCCGCGGAAGGCCTTGAAAACGTCCATCGGGTGCTCCCCGCCGCCGCGGGCCAGGAACGTGTCGCGGAAGCGGCGGCCGGTCTCGATAACTTTCGCGTCGTCGTCCAGCCCCACTTCTTCGAAGGCCCCGAAGCAATCGGCGCTCAATACCTCCGACCACTTGTAGCTGTAGTAACCCGCGGCGTAGCCCCCGGCAAAAATATGCCCGAAGGTGCACAGGAAGCTGTCTTCCTCAAGCGGCGACAGGGGCGCATAGTCCGCAGCCACCGAGCGGTAGACATCCATGAAGGGTTGGCCGCCATCGGGATCAAAGGCCGTGTGCAGCCGCATGTCGACGATCCCGATGCAGAGCTGCCGCATGTACGCCGACCCCGCGCGGTAGGTCCTCGCCCTGGTGATCTTCTCGAACAGTTCGTCGGACAGCGGCTCGCCGGTCTCGACGTGCTCGGTCATGCCCAGCAGCGTCGGCTTGTGGTAACACCAGTTCTCCATGAATTGGCTGCAGATCTCCACCGCGTCCCACTCAATGCCCGACAGGCCCGACGCGTCGGCGTAGTCGACCTCGGTCAGCATCGCCTGCAGCGCGTGACCGAACTCGTGGAACATCGTGATCAATTCGTCGAAGCTCATCAGCGACGGACGGTCGCCGGTCGGCGGCGTGCCGTTGCAGACGATGTGCGTGACGGGCAAAACGAGCTCGCCCCCCACAACGCGCCGGCTCAGGCAGCCGTTGACCCACGCTCCGCCGCGCTTGTCCGCGGGCCTGGAGTACGGGTCGAGGTAAAACGACGCGATCGGTTCACCCGAGGCATTGAGCACTCGGTAGTACTGCACATCTTCGTTCCAGCGCGGCGCGGCCGCGTCATCACGCTCGAACGTGACTTCGAACAGCTTTGTGCAGATACCGAAGAGCCCGTCCATTACGCGCGGCAGCGGGAAGTACGGCCGAAGCTCTTCATCCGTGTAATCGAACTGCTGCTCTCGCAAACGCTCTGCCCAGAATCCCAGGTCCCAGTGCATCAGCTCGGCGTCTTCGCCCTGACTCTTCGCAAAGGCACGCAGCTCTTGCAGATCCTTATGCATTCCAGGTCGCGAGGCTTGCGTCAGCTCGTCGTTCATCTGATCGACCGCTTCGACCGCCCCGGCCATCTTCGTCGCCAGGCTCACCTGCGCATAGTTGTCGTAGCCCAATAGCGCCGCCTTCTCCTTGCGGAGCTTGAGCGTTTCCTCGATCAGCGGCGCGTTGTCCAACTCGCCTGATGACGCGCGGACGATGTAAGCCCGGTAGACCTGCTCGCGATGCGCACGATTGCGGCTGTGCTGCATGAACGCCATGAAACTCGGCCCATCCAAAGTGATCCGCCAGGGGCCCGCCTCGGGGGTCGCCGGCGTGTCCGGCTCCTTCGCGTCGTTGTACGACTGGCTAGCCATCGCACGCAGCGTAGTCGTGAAGCCCTCGGCGTCGGCGGCATCGGTCAGGATCAGCTCGAACGCCTTGGTCGCGTCCAGAATGTGATTGGCAAACTCGGTCGACATGGTCGACAGCCGCTCGGCGATCTCGAGGTAGCGTGCCTTCTCATCGCCCTGGAGTGCGACGCCGGCCAGCTCCATGTGCTTGATCTTCGTTTCGACGATCCGCTGCTGCGCATGATCGAGCTTGGCCCATTCCGAGCCGTCACGCAACGCGACCAGCGCCTCGTAGATCGGCCGGCTCTGGCTCATCCGTAGGCCCACCTGTACGACTTTAGGCTGCGCTTCCATATACGCGTCGCGCAACGCATCGGAGTTCTTCACTGCCATCAAGTGATCGATCGGCCCCCAGCAGTACTCGAACACGCGTTCGATCGACTCCATGGGCTGGATCAGGCCGTCCCACGTCGCCGTCGCGCCGGCTTCCAGCGCATCAAACGCCGCGCTCACCTCCGCCAGGCTCGCATCGACGCCGGCCTCGATGTGCTCAGGCGCAATCCGGTCGAAGGCCGGCAGGCCCTCGCGCTGCATCAGCGGGTTGTTGGTCAGGTCGGGGGCGGTCGTCGTGTCGGTCGCGGTCATGTAGATAAACCTTCAATCAAAACAGTCACCGTTTAGCGTCCGCCTTCCAGGCGGATTCAATCCGTTTTGCAATGTATGGAACAAGCACCCTGAAGGGTGCCGCAAAACAGCGAGTCAAAAATCAATCTTCCGGGTTATTCAGAAAATCTTCATCATCCGCCTCGATTGCCAGCTCTTCCTCGTCCAGATCGTCCACCTCGCCGCCCCGCTGCTCGGCGAGCTGCTGCTTGTACGCCTTGATATCGAACTCTTCACCACGCGCCTCGGCGTCGGCCTTCGCCTTCAGCGTCGCACGCAAGCGCTCGCGACGCTCGTAACGCAGCCGACTCTCTTCATCAGGCCACTCGTACTGCACATCGCCGATGTCCACGCGCTCCGCGTCGTCGTTCATCGGCTGACGCTCGTCCTCCGGCACCAGCACCAGACGGATATTCGCGCCCGGTGTCGCACCGCTGATCGCCTCGTCCTGCACCACGACCACCAGGCGCTGGCGGACCAGCTCCAGCGTCGCGAGGAACAGCCCGATCATCTCCGATCGGTTGCTTCGGCCTTCGAAGATCTCCTGCAGCGTCAGCCCACCAGCCGGCGCGTCGGTCCGCAGGCGGTCGTGGATGTCCTCGGCGTGCATCGAGATCGGCGTGTCGTCGTACGTGACCGCGTGGTCGCCGACGTGACCGACCGTCTCGAGGATCCGCCCGAACGCCTCGCACAGGTCAAAGACATTGACGTCTTCCAAGTCGATCGTGACTTCCTGCGGTTTTTCTTCTTCCACGCGCTGACCGGCCTTGGCCTTGACCGGGAAGCGGTTCTCCCACTGCTGGGCGCGGTCGTCCAGCGCGTAGGCTGCGTCCTTGAACGCCTTGTAGGCCAGCAGCTGCTGGACCAGCTCGTAACGCGGGTCCTCCTGCTCGTCGATGTCCTGGGTCGGGTCGGCATCGCCCTCTTCGCCTTCGCGGAGCGACTGGGGGATGATCATCCGCGACTTGACTTCGACCAGCGTCGCGGCCATGACCAGAAACTCGCCGGCCGACTCGACGTCGATCGACTTGATCACTTCCAGGTGACGCAGGTACTGCTCGGTGAGCTCAGCGACGGGGATGTCGTGCAGGTCGATCTCGTGCCGCTTGACCAGGTACAGCAGCAGGTCCAGCGGCCCGGCATAGGCGTCCAGCCGAACGCGGTAGTCGCCGTAGGCGGGGTTGGGGGTTGGGGGTTGGGGGGCGTGGGCCCCATCCTTCACCGCGAGTTCGGGTTGCGCTGATTGCTCTTCCATGAGTATTGAGAGGTATCATAACGCCCAGCAATCATGGCTGATCCCCAACCCTCAAATCCCAAATCTCAAGCGCCGGGCGAAGCCCTCGCCTTCGCCCAGAGCGTGCTCGACGCCGAGGCCGCCGCCATCGGCACGATCACCCTCGACGCGTCGTTCACCTCCGCGGTCGACCTGGTTGCCTCGCTCAAGGGCGCGCTGGTCGTCTCGGGCCTAGGCAAAAGCGGGCTCATCGGGGCCAAGCTCTCGGCCACGTTCGCCTCAACCGGCACGCCCAGCCACGTCCTGCACCCGGTTGAAGCCATGCACGGCGACCTGGGCAAGGTCCGGCAAGGCGACGCCGTCCTCCTGCTCTCCAACGGCGGGGGCACCGAAGAGGTCCTCACCCTCGCCATGCTGCTCAAGCAGGACAACATCCCCACCCTCGCCATCGTCGGTCGGCCGGGCAGCGAACTGGGCCGACTCGCGGACGTAACGCTCGCCATCGGCGACATCACCGAGGCCTGCCCGCACAACCTCGCGCCCTCGGCCAGCACGACCGCCATGCTCGCGCTGGGCGACGCGCTGGCCCTGTCCGTCATGCGGCAGCGCAACTTCTCCGCCGACGACTTCCACAAGGCCCACCCGGCAGGCGGCCTGGGCAAGCAGCTCATGCCCGTGACCCAGGCGATGCGATTCAAGTGCATCGGACAGGACGCGAACATGCCGCTGATCACGCTGGGCACGCAGATCGCTGACGCGTACAAAACCGCCGAGCAGTCCGCCAGTGACAGTGGCCTGCGCCGCGCCGGCGCGCTGCTGGTCGTGGACAACACGGGCAAGCTCGCGGGCATCGTCACCGACGGCGACCTGCGCAGCGCGCTGATCAATAGCGGGCCAGACGTCTGGACAAACGCGATTGATCAGGTGATGACGAAGGACCCGACCACCCTCGCGAACGATGCGCTCGTACGCGATGCGGTGCACGTCGTGCGCCAGCACCGGTTTGACGAGGTGCCGATCGTCGATGGCGAGGGCCGGCCGGTCGGGATCATCGATGTGCAGGACCTCGCGGCCTTAAAAGTCATCGAGGGGTGATTATGCAGATTCAATCGGTGCGGATGACGCGAGACAGCTATTGCGCTTCGGATGATGCTGATGCACCCCATGAGCAACGAGTCGCGATTATGAGCGATAAGACACTGGAAGATGTGGTCCGTGTTGTGCATCAAAAAGCCAGGGCCTTTATGCGTCGCAACTCTGGCGAGTCATGGGTGATCACCTCGAAGCACCCAATTGCCGTGGTATGCGGGGAATGGGAAAAACCAAAAATGGTTTTGCGAACCGTACGCCGCATCGAAGAGAGCGTGATTCTCAGAGGAACCACAGCTCATATGCACTTTTGCTTCATGCAGGAAATTGATCCAGAAACGTTGTACAAAGCGATGGACCGCTTAAGCTACCCCTACCTCAGAGATATCGATCAAGCATGATTGAAACGCCACCCATCCAACTCCTCGTCCTCGACGTCGACGGCGTCCTCACCGACGGCGGGCTCTACGTCGACGACAAGGGCCATCCCTCCAAGAAATTCAACGTCAAGGACGGGCTGGGCATCAAGCTCGCGCAGCGCTTCGGCATCCAGGTCGCCATCCTCACCGGCAAGACCAGCCGTGTCGTCGAGTACCGCGCTAAAGAACTCGGCATCGAGCACGTCATCCAGGGCAGCAAAGACAAGGGCGCCGACATCGAAGCGCTCTGCGAGCAGACCGGGATCCCGATCCGCCTGACCGCGATGATCGGCGACGACCTGCCGGACCTGCCCGCGTTCGCGGTGGTGGGTTTTCCCGTTGCCGTCGGCGACGCGGTCGACGAGGTGAAACAGGCCGCATCGCTCGTCACCCGGGCCCACGGCGGCCGGGGCGCCGTACGCGAAGCCATCGAGCACCTGCTCAAGGATCAGGGCAAGTGGGACGCCGCCCTGGCGGTCTTCAAGCCCTGACCCAAATCGTTTGAACCGATCGAGCGCTCGCGCGTCTGTATCTCTGGAAACCTTTTCCGGAGACTTGCCATGAGCGAGCAGACGTTTTCATTAGAGGTGGTCGGCGTGCAGACCCCCTGCCACGAGCGGTGGGACGCGATGCACGGCGACGCGCAGAAACGCTTCTGCGATCAGTGCGAGAAGCACGTCCACAATCTTTCTGAAATGACACGCGACGAGGCCGAGGCTCTGGTCAACGCCAACCCGACCGGGCTGTGCATCCGCATGTACAAGGATGAGCAGGGCAACGTGATCACCGCCGACACGTCACGCGTCGAACAGCAGCGCCGCCGGGCCGCATTCGGTTGGCTGCCCTGGCTCGGTGTGCTCGCCGGCGCCGCGAGCGCGGTGCTGATCTGGATCGGTGTCACCAGGCCACCCACGCAACCAACATGCATGATGGGCGTCGAAGAACCCCTGCCTGCACCCCAGGCCCAGCCCGCACCGGCCAAGCAACCGCCCGTCATCCACCAGGGCGGCGCCAGCCCACCGATCGTGCTGCCCATCGAAGTCGAGGTGCTGCTGGGCGACATCGTCATCGAGCAGCCGGAGCATCTCGAGCCGCTGATGGGATTGATCAAAGAGACAGCCCCCGAAACACCGGTGAAGGAACTCATCCAACCGTTTGAAGAATTGAAGGCCGAGCAACAACGCGCGCACCCCCCTGCTTAGCGCACGAACAGCGCCACCGCGACGAACCCGACCAAAAACAGCACCGCGATCCCGATCACGAAGACGAATGGGATCCAGCCCGGCGTCGGGTCGACCTGATCCGAGTCGCCGAAGTGGCTCTTCTTGGATGGGGGTGTTTCGTTTTCCATCTCATCCATCCTGCATCATCAGACGCAGCTCCTGCAGTTCGCCCAGCGCCTTGCCGTCGCCGGCCTCGGTCGCCTTCGCGATGCCCTCCTCCAACACGGCCAATGCGTCGGCCTCCTCGCCCTCTTCGTCCAGCATCTTCGCCTTCTGGAAGTAAGCGTAGTGGTAGTGGGCGTTCATCGACAGGGTTTTGTCCAGCCACTGGATCGCCGAGCCGGTGTCGCCGGCCTTGCCATAGTCCAGCGCGATCATGTACGGCAGATCCGCGTCGCTGGGGTCGGCGTCGTGGAGCTTGAGGAGTTGTTCGAGGCGGTCGGCCATCCGGGGGTCACTCATGCGCGAGAGGATACCCGTTCGGCCCGGTCGATCACAACGCGGTGGTGCAGCACGAGCCCGACGCCGATCCCGATCCCGACCACACCCGCCAGCAGCGCAACGATCAGCAGCGGCCGATCACCCGTGGGCAGGTGCATCCGCAGCGCCGCCAGGGCCAGCAGATAGAACAGGATGGGCAGGGCAAGCGGCAGTCGGCGGGTCAGTGGCAGGGGCATTGTTCAGGTCCGGAGGTTCGAACAGCAAGGCCAAGACAAGTATAGGCCCGCCGACTCAAGAGGAGAAGGGCCGTTAAACAGGGCAACGGCCGACGCATCCGAATCGCCCTTCGCTCGCCGTAATCAACGAATCACCCTAGACTGCAGCCCATGAAAGTCGGTGTCATCAGCGATACGCACGACCGCCTGCCCACCTTCCGACAGGCGCTGGCGATGTTTAAACGCCTGAAGGTCGGGGCCATCCTCCACGCCGGGGACTATGTCGCCCCCTTCGCTGCCAAGCTATTGACCGACCCCGAGCTCGTCGGCGACGTGCCGGTCTTCTGCATCTACGGCAACAACGACGGCGAACGCGCAGGCCTCAAACAGGTCCTCCCCCAGCTCGTCGACGGCCCGCTCCGCCTCGAATTGCCCACCGCGTCGGGCCAGTCACGCATCGTCGTCATGCACCACTTCATCGACTGGCTCAAGCCCGCGGACCTGGTCGGGGCCGACGTCGTGATCAGCGGGCACAACCATGAGCCGAGCAGCGAACTGCGCGACATGCCGAGCAACCTCAGCGGCAAACAGCTTCTGCTGAATCCCGGCGAGTGCTGCGGCTGGGTCAACGACCGCTGCAGCGTCGCGGTGATCGACCTGGACACGCTCAAGGCCGACATCGTCGATATCCGCGGGATGCCGGGAGGCTGATGCAATCGCTCGCCTGGCTAGCACGTTGAAGACTTGGAGACCCCATGATGATTCGCCGCCTGCTCGCCCTGCTGTTGTTGCTGCCCTGCTCGGTTGCCTTTGCGGCCGACACCCGACCCAACGTCCTATTCATCGCGATCGATGACCTGCGCCCCGAGTTGGGTTGTTATGGCTCGCCCATCGCGATTACGCCGCACCTCGACAAGCTGGCCGAGCGCTCGCTGCTCTTTGAGCGGGCGTATTGCAACGTGCCGGTCTGCGGGGCCTCGCGCGCGAGCCTGTTCACCGGCCTCTACCCCATCGGCACCAAGCGTTTCGCCAAGTTCGACACAAAGATCGACGAGGACGAGCCCGGCGCGGTCACGCTCCCGCAGGTCTTTAAAGACGCCGGCTACACCACGCTGTCCAACGGCAAGATCCTGCACCACGCGACCGATGCGCAGGACCGAAGCTGGTCCGAGCCCGCGTGGAAAACCAAGGGCGGCGGCGCACGTGGGCTGCTGCCCGAAACACGCGAGAAACTGAGCAAGCGCGGCCGCGGCTACATCCTCGAGGCGGCCGACGTCGAGGACGACGCCTACCCCGACGGCCGGATCGCTCGGCGAACGATCGACAACCTCAAGCGGCTGGCCAAGGAAGGCAAGCCCTTCTTCCTCGGCTGCGGCTTCATGAAACCGCACCTGCCCTTCTACGCGCCCAAGCAATACTGGGACCTCTACGACCCGGCCAAGATCCCGCTGGCCGACAACCGCTACATGCCCAAGGACGCCCCGCCCGCGTTGCGCGGCAGCGGCGAGTACCGCGGCTACCACCTCGGCGAGCTTGAAGTCAACTCCGACCGCTGGCATCGCGAAATGAAGCACGGCTACCTCGCCTGCATCAGCTACGTCGATGCGCAGGTCGGCCGAGTGCTCAGTGAACTCAACGAACTGGGGCTCGCGGACAACACCATCGTCGTCATCTGGGGCGACCACGGCTTCCACCTGGGCGAGCACAACTTCTGGGGCAAGCACAACACCCTCGACCACGCCGCCCGCGTCCCGCTGATCATCCACGTCCCCACTGCGGGGATGAAGAACAACGCGGCGGGCAGGAAGACCGCCTCGCTGGTCGAAACAGTCGACCTGTTCCCGACGCTGTGCGAACTAGCCGGGCTGAAGCCACCCAAGGCGATACAGGGCAGGAGCATGACACCGCTGTTCACAGACCCCACCATGCCCTTCCGCACATCGGTCTACTTCCGCTACCGCTCTGCCGACGCGGTAATCACCGAGCAGTTCGCGTACTCGCGCTTCGACACCACGGCAGGCGGGCGGATGCTCTTCGACCACACGCGCGACCCCGGAGAAAACCGCAACGTCGTCAACGACGAGAACTACCTCGAAACCGCGACATGGATGGACACGCAACTCAACCAGCGGATGAAAGAAGCAGCAAAACAATAGCCGCGATGCGACGCATCGCCGGACCTGCGACGCGTCGCGTCGCGGCTACTTCGTTCATGCTCACCCGATCACACTCTGCACCGCCGACACGACCTCGTCGTGGAAGCGCCCGTTGGTCGCGATGATGCCGCGGTTGTTCGCGAGCGTTCGGCCCAGTGAAAAATCCAGCGGCGTGCCCGTGACATCTGTGACCGTTCCGCCGGCCTCTTCAACGACGATCGAGCCGGCGCCGTGGTCCCAGATCTTTTCCTGATAATCCGCACGGGTGGGCAGGCGGAGGTAGATGCTCGCGTAGCCACGGCTGACCGCGGCGTACTTGCACTGGCTGTCGATGCGGTAAGGCTCGGCGGTGATGCCGAGGATGGTAGCGATGCTGGCCGAGTCGCCCTGGTTGGAGTGACCCGATTCGACCGACTCGCAGAAGCGCGCCTCGCTGGCGGACATGACGTCATCGACGGTGACGGGCGCAGGCTCGTAGTCCTCGCCATCGATCGCGAGCAGGCCCGCGCCCTCGCCACGCACCGCGGTGAACAGGCAGCCGAGCGACCCGTCGGTGTATTCAAGGTTCGGGCAGCCCAACACGCCGAGCACCACCTGGCCGTCTTCGATCAGGGCGAGCGCAATCGCGTACTGCTGGCCGCGCAGGAACCCCTTCGTGCCATCGATCGGGTCGAGCGTCCAGTAGCGTTTGGCCTTGCCTTCCTTGGCCGGGTCGTAGCCGCCCAGGTCGATCCAGTCCAGGACCTCTTTCTCCAGGGCCGACTCGTCGTAGGCCTCGTTGATCTGCTTGACGACCTGGTGACGCAGCGCGGTGTTGGCGTCGCCGCGCAGGTCGTCCGCGCCCTCCTCGCCCACCACGCGATCCGCGAACGCGTCGTTGATCACGTTGCAGACCACGGCCTGGCTTGCGAAGTCGGCGACCGTCACCGGGCTCTTGTCCTTCTTCTCCAACGTCTCGGCGGTGACCAGCGCGGCCTGGACCTTGCGACAGATCACCGCGGCGCTACGCACCGCGTCGATCGCGATTTTTAGTTCGTCTTGGTATTTCATGGCGGGGAACTGTAGCGGATCACCTCTGATCATGCACCCGGGTAGGACAGGCATTCCTGCCTGTCTTCGAATCACCTGATATTCGTGACAGGCCGGAATGCCTGCCCTACTTCTCCCAGTTGTAGCGCCAGCGCTCAAAGCTCGCGGGCGTCTGGGCCTGCTGCATCATCGTCTTGATCTGCGCGACGATGCCGGGGTGGTCCTTGGCGATGTCGTTCTGCTCGCCGAGGTCCACCGACAGGTCGAAGAGCTGGATCGGCGCATCCGCGTTGTCCTGCACCTTCACGCGGACGCCCTTCCACTTGCCCAGGCGGACCGCCTGCTTGCCCATCTGCTCGTAGAACGCCCAATACAGGTAGTCATGCTGGCCCTGCGTGCCCTCGCCAGTCAGCGTGGGGGCGAAGCTGATACCGGTGATCCCGGCCGGCGCATCAACACCCGCCAAGTCGGTGAACGTCGGCAGCACATCATCGAACGCGCTGATGTGGTCGCTCACCGCCGGCTTAATCGTCCCGGGCCAGTACGCGATCATGGGCACGCGGATGCCGCCCTCGTAGAGGTCACGCTTGATGCCGCGCAGCGGGCCGTTGGCGTCAAAGAACGCGTGGTTGTTGCCGCCCTCCTGGTGCGGGCCGTTGTCGGAGGTGAAGACGATCAGCGTGTTGTCCGCGACGCCCAGTGCTTCGAGCTGCTTCGCCATGTCGCCGATCTGTTTGTCGAACCGCGTGATCATCGCGGCCTGGCCCTTGTTCGGGCCGGTCCAGTCCTTGTCGGCATAGGGCCCGAAGTCAGGCACCTCCTGGCCACGCTGATCCTGCGCCTCCTTGGGCATCTGCTTGACCAGCCCGTTCGCTTCGTTGTTCGCGTGCGGCACCGTCAGCGCGAGATAAAGGAAGAACGGCTTTTCATCCTTGACCTGCTGATCAATCCACTGCGTCGACTCCTCGAAGAACAGGTCGTTGGCGTAGGCGACGCGCTTGACCGCGACGCCGGCCCCGAGCGTCCCGCGCCGGCTCGCGTCGGTCATCACGTTGCCCGTGAGCTCCTTCTTGTTGTTCCGCCAGAGGTAGTCCGGGTAGTGATTGTGCGCGTGGCGCTGATCGAGGAAGCCATAGAAGAAGTTGAAGCCGAAGCTGTTCGGGTCGCTCTTGGAGTTCGGCGGGCCCAGCCCCCACTTACCGATGCACGCGGTCTTGTAGCCGGCCGACTGCAACAACTGTGGTAGCGAGGGCTCGGTCTCGGGCATCTCGATCGTGTAGCCGGTCGCTTTTTCGTGGTAGTTGCCACGGGTAAAACACTTGCCGGTGTGCTTGCCGGTCATCAGCACGCAGCGCGACGGGGCGCAGACGGTCGAGCCCGAGTAGTGATCGGTAAAGCGCAGGCCCTTCGCGGCCATCGCATCGAGGTTGGGCGTCTGGATCAGCTTCTGGCCGTAGGACCCCAGGTCGCCGTAGCCCAGGTCGTCGGCAAGGATGTAGATGATGTTGGGCTTGGCCTGCAGCGCATGGGGCTCGCCGTTGACCGGCTCGGCCGTTGGGCGATCCGTGCTGACACAGCCAATGCCGACTACTAAAAGCGTCAGCGCCAGAAGACATTTCATCAATTGGGTCCGCATCGCCAGTCCTCGCTACAAGTGCAGATGAGAGGACGGCAGTTTAACGGCCTGGCTGCGTTTGCGCGAGAGGCAATGGGCTTACCGCCGGTCAAAGCCCTGCGGCCCATAGTCGCTGGCCGCATCGCGGAGATCGAGCTTGGCGCGGATTTTCAGCAGGTGGCGGAACATCTGCTCGAACTCGTCGCGGTCCAGCGAGAGCTCGTGGGTGTCCTCGCCGATGCTCGTGCGGAGCTTGACGATGCTATCGTTGGTCAAACGTAGCGAAAGGTGTTGCTGAGTTTCCATCCTTGGGCCTCGTGAGTCGCGGTGAATGATCGAATCAGATGAATGAAACCCGATCATACGGCCTGCCTGAATCGCGTCCATCGGAGTTATACAGGTGATGGTCAAATCGTTTCGCGGGTAACAAGAAGCGCCCTGTGCAAATCGTGACAAATGGCTTGAACGGGACGCTGCGCGTCGCCCGCTAAACACCCATCAATAATTGTCGCCGCTCGCGAGGTTGTGGAAGCGCGTCGTCGGGCCATGGAACTGCAGCTTACAGACACCCGTCGGGCCGTTACGCTGCTTGGCGATGATGATCTCCGCCAGGTGGTCGGGCTCGTAGTCCGGATCGCTGCGGTGGAAGTAGTCCTCGCGGTGGACCATCTGGATCACGTCCGCGTCCTGTTCGATCGAGCCGGACTCACGCAGGTCGCTCATGCGCGGGCGGTGGCCCTCGCGCTGCTCGGCCTGACGGTTGAGCTGGCTCAGGCAAACGACCGGCACGTTCAGGTCACGCGCCAACGCCTTGATCTGACGCGAAATACTCGACACCTCTTCCTGACGCGAGTTGCTGCCCGGGTCGGACATGAGCTGCATATAGTCAACAAAAATAGCCTTGATGTGCCGCTCGTTCGCCAGGCGCTGGGCCTTGGCACGCAGCACCACCGGGTTCAGCCCCGGCGTGTCATCGATAAACATCGGCGCCTCGGCCAGCTCCCCCACCGTCATCTGCAGACGCCCGAAGTCGTCGCGGCTGAGCATGTTCTTCCGCAGCTTCTGCGAATCCACGCCGCTGCGCGAACACAGCAGACGCTGGGCCAACTGCTGCTTACCCATTTCCAGGCTGAACACCGCCACGGGGATCTTGTTCACCGTCGCGATGTGCTCGGCCATATTGAGCATGAACGCGGTCTTACCCATCGACGGACGAGCGGCGATGATCGTCATCTCCCCGCCGTGCAGCCCGTTGGTCATCTCGTCCAGCTCGTAGAACCCCGTCTCCAGGCCGGTGACGGATCGCCCGTCGTGGGCCTCGAGGAAGGCCATCGTCTCTTCGAGGATGCCGTGCAAGTCCGCGGCGTCGGTAATGCCGCGCTTCTCCTGGATGTGGTAGATCAGCTGGCCCGCCTGGGCGAGCAGGTCGTCGGCCGAGTCGCCGGAGTTGTAGCACTGGTGCAGCAACTGCCCGGACGCATCGATCAGCGAACGCACCAGCGCCTTCTCGCGCACGATGCGGGCGTAGTGACCGGCACTGACCGCCGACGGCACGGACTCGAACAACTCGATGAGGTACTCGACCCCGCCGACCTGCTCGAGCATGTTCTTGTCGACCAGCTTCTGGGTGAGCTGGACCATGTCGATCGACTGGACGTCGTTGTAGAGCTCGATGAGCGCTTCGTAGACCGCGGCGTGGGCGGGCCGGTAGAAGTCTTCGGCTGACTTGATGACCTGCACGACCTCGCCGCAGACCCGCCAGTCCAGGATCATCGACCCGAGGACAGCGCACTCGGCTTCGACCGCGCTGGGCGGCAGCTTGTCGAAGAGCTGGCCAACATCGATCTTGCGCTCGGAGCGGCGTCGGCCTTCGAATTGGGGCGTTTGGGCGGAGGTCATCCGTGAGATCCTAGCCATCCGTACAGATGTCAATTCTTCAACAATACGTCCACAGGCCGACAAACATCAACCGACAACTTGTACTTATTCCGGCGCCGGCAGGTCGTCGCAGAACGCCGCCAACTCATCCAGGCTCGGCGAGTGGGCGTTGCGGACGTAGTAGCCGCTCGTGCCGGTGCCGGTGCACAGGCACTGGTCGATGGGCAGGCCGGCGAGCAGGCCGAGGCAGAAGCCAGCGTTGAAGTTGTCGCCGGCGCCGGTGCTCAGCTTGGGCTTGGCGACGAACGGGCCCTTGAACAGCGCCGACTGGACGCCGCTGTCGGTCTTGATCGCCGCGGCCGCGCCCTCGCGGGGGTGGACACAGACGCAGTGGACATCCAGCGCTTCCCGCAGGTCGGTCGCGATCTGTTCGATGGCGGCCTTCTGATCCGCGTCGCCTTCGGGCACATCCACGCCCAGCACGCTTGCGACCTGCGCCGCCTCGGACATGTTGAAGCCGACAACGACCTTGGACTCACTGTTGAGCTTCTTGGTCAGTTCCATCGCCTCGGCCAGGTCTTCGGTCGTCCGCTTACTCGGGTCGGCGAGGTCGATGAAGATGTAGCGGTTGTTGTCCATCTGCGGCAGCACGTCCTCGATGAGCGCTTCCCAGATCGAGTTGAGTTTCGTCAGCATCGTCCAGTTGACCATGCCCAGGAACTTGGAGTTGCGGACGATCTCGACGTACTTGTCTCGGCCGATGTGCTCGTCGATCGTTTCCTGATTGACGTGGCGGAGCGACGCGTGCTTACCGAGCATGAGCTTGCCGTCGTCGAACTCGAGCGCGTCGGTGTGGCCGGGCTCGGCGATGGAGTGGATCGTCGCCATCTCTGCAAACTCATTGAAGACCGGGTGCAGCGCGGACTCGCCGAGGTTGCCGATGTAGGTCACGGGCAGGCCGGCGGTGGCCATGGCGTTGGCCATGATCGGGCCGTTGCCGCCGAGTTTCTCGAGCTTGGTGACCAACTCGACGTTGGAGGATCGGCCGGCGGAGTCGACGATGCGCTGGCCGAACTCCGCGAGGGTGTGGACCGGGTCGTAGCGTTCGGTGTCGTGCCGGGTATCGACGACGGCGATGATGGCGTCAACGAAGCCGTCGAAGCCCAGGAGGACGGGCGTGTCGTTGATCGAGCCGGCAAAGGCGCGGAGGCCGGCGGCGGTGGCTTGGGCGATTTCGGTGCGGGTGGGCATGGTTTTACTTCTTTTCAAGTGGTTTCGGCGGAATGCTTGCCGAACAAGATCGATAATCATAAGCCATCTGTATCAGCGACGCAGAGGCCGCCACCGGCTATGCTGGTCCTGATGTCCGGACCCACGCGACATGACGGTGTACGAATTCCCTGGCTGACCCCGATGCGGCTGGCACGCGGGCCGCTGCGCGGTGCCGGCGTACGGCTGTCGCTGGTCGTGCACGTGCTCGGCTGGGCACTGCTGCTTATTGGCGTGTGGTTGATCGACATGTCGCTGCTCGATTATGAGATCGTCGACGACCTCGCGTGGGAGTTCGATCACGACGCGCGCAATGCGTCGCTGCTGTTCGGCATCTGGTTCGTCATCATCGAGGCCGGCTTCGTCCTCTTCGCATGGATGACGGCGTGCTGGGGCGCGGGGGTCGAGCCCTTCAAAGCAAGCATGGAGAGGTCGCTCTCGCGCTGGTACCAGCTCACGCCCTGGCTCGCGCTGATCGTGCTCGGCGTGATGATGTCGCTGATCTATATCGAAAAGGTCGAAATGTGGTACTACGACAACTACCACTGGGGGCGGTATGGCGACTACTACGACGATCACAACGAACCGATGTGGCTGCTTCAAGGCGACCGCCTGCGCACGCTGATCATGATCGGGCGTTTCAGCACGCTGGGGATCGCGAACCTGATCGGGCTGTGGTGGATCCTCGCAACCGTCTTCGTGCACCGCAACAACCCGACATGGTTCGCGAGCTGCCGTTGGCCGGCGGTGTGCGAAGGCTGCGGGTACGCGCTGGCGGGTTTGACCGACGAGCAGGGCTGCCCCGAATGCGGAAAGAAAGTCGGCGACAGCAAGCCCGGACCGCGCTGGCACGAGCGACAGCGATCACTTCGGCTTCTGATCCGCGGACTGTTTCGGCCGAGTACCGTCGGCACCGCAATGCCCACCCGGCGTCCGCGCAAAGAGCCGGCCCGCGTACTGGTCTGGGGCCTGCTCTTCACGGTCCTGGCCGGGCCGATCATGATGCTGCTGATCGATCTGGGCCAGCGCATTGATGGCTACGCCGAGGTCGACGACTTCGGCGAGGCGCTGGAGTTCTACTTCGCCGGCGGGTTCATGGCCGGCACCTACGCGGCGCTCCTCGGCGGCCTGCTGCTGCTCGGCGCAGGTTCATTGGTCGGCACGATCATCCGCCTATTCGGCAAGCGCAACATCATGCCCGGCGCAATGTCCGCCGCCTGCTACAGCGCGGGGTTATTGCCGCTCTGGGTCCTCGCAACCGGTGTGCAGATGCTGATCCTCATCCCGCTGGCCGAGTACCTGTATGACACGAACCGCAGCAGCCTCGTCGACTTTTTCCCCTTCCTCATCTTCGCGATGCACGGCCTGATCCTGATCTACGTCGTCCTGCACGTGGCGCGTATCAGCAAGGCTTCGCGCTACGCCAACGTCTGACACGCCAAGCCCCCAAGCCGATCCACGCTATCTTGAACGCTCATGTACGACTCCAGCGAGCAGCCCCCGATCCCCCCCGCCCATAGCGCACCGCCGCCGAACCGGGTCCAGGCCCCCTGGCTGGTGGACCACCTGATCCTGCCGCTCCTGATGCCCGTCGCCGCAATCCGCAGGCAATGGCGCTCGACATCGCTGGGCAAGGCCTACCTCGCACACCTGTACGGGCTGGTCATCGCGCTGGCCGGCCTGGCGGGCTTTGACCTGCTGCACGGCTACCGCAACGAGATCTACTACGAGTACTACTACGGCTACAGCGACTCGCTGATCATATCGGTGCTTGCGGCCGACGCCTATGCGTTCGGCGAACTGACTGCGATCTTCCTGCAGTTCATAATCTTCAGTCAGATCGGCTATTTCTTCGCCGCGTTTACGACGATGGCCTGGGGTGCCGGGCCTGAGCCGTGGCGCAAAAGCTATGGCCGATCGCTCCGCCGCTGGTGGCAACTCACGCCCTGGCACGCGGCGCTCTCACTGGTTGTGGCAGGTGTTTTCACCGCGATCGAGTTCGCGGCGTACGACGGCTTCTACGTGACACAGTTCTTCTCCGGATCGGTCTTAATGATCTGCGCCCTGCTGCTGCTCTTCGTCACCCTACGCGGGCTGGCCGTGCACGAGCGCGAAGGCGGCTGGCCCAGCGCGTGCAAGTGGCCGATGACCTGCGAGGGCTGCGGGTACGCGCTGGCCGGCACGACGATGCAGCAGGACTGCCCGGAGTGCGGCAAGCCCGTCGCGCACAGCGCCGAGTTCAGCCGCGGCCGACTCATCGCGCTCAAACCGTTCAAGGCCCTCTTGCTCGGCGCGACCCAGCCCACCCGTGTCGGCCAGTGGATGTTCGCCCACCGCCCGATGACCGGCGCGGGCCAGGTCCTCGCCCGGGCGATCGCGCTGATGATCCTCACCGCGCCGATCGGCATCTTCATCGCCGTCGCCATCATCATGGTCATGGCCGGCGAAGGCTCCATCTCCGAGCTTGATGAGCTCCTCCTGGCCATGTTCTTCATGTTCCTGTTCACCGCCGGCAGCGCCGCGGTGAGCATGGTGACCCTTGGTCTGTTCGGCGCGAGCTTCGTCGGCACGTTCTACCGCGTGTTCTTCAAGCGCCGGGCCATGCACATCGCCGGCCAGGCCGCGGGCTACCTCAGCGGCATCCTCCCGCTCTGGCTGCTGGGCAATTGGGTCGGCTTCGGACTCTTCGCCGGGGTCATTGTCACCTCCTTCATGTCCAGCACCCCCGCCTGGTTCGTGGTCCTGCCCGTGTTCTGGTTCGCCTTCAACCTCGCCTTCGGCCTCGTGTACCTGTTCATGATCGGCCGGGTGATCAAGGCGACCCACTGGGCAAATATCTAAACCCTCCCAAACCCACATCGATCCCCCGCCGATGCCCCACGCCGACGCTGAGCGCCAGCGAAGCGTCTGGTACCCTACGCCGCTATGAAATACGACTTCAACGCCATCGAAGACCGCTGGCAGCACCACTGGGAAAACGCCCGCACCTTCGCCACGCCCAACCCCGGCGAGAGCGGCTTCGACGATTCCAAACCCAAGTTCTACGTCCTCGACATGTTCCCCTATCCCTCGGGCGTCGGGCTGCACGTCGGCCACCCGCTGGGCTACATCGCCACCGACATCGTCGCGCGCTACAAGCGCATGCGCGGCTACAACGTCCTGCACCCGATGGGCTTCGACGCCTTCGGCCTGCCCGCCGAGCAGTACGCCGTCGAGCACAACGTCCACCCGCGTATCACCACCGAGAAGAACATCGCCAACATGGTCACCCAGCTCAAGCGGCTGGGAATGGGCTACGACTGGGACCGCAGCCTCGCGACGACCGACCCCGGGTACGTCAAGTGGACCCAGTGGATCTTCACCAGGATGTACCACAGCTACTTCGACCCGGTCGCAGACAAGGCCGCGCCGATCGCCACGCTCATCGAAAAACTCGAGGGCGAGGACTACTACATCGGCACCGATGGCGAGCTCATCGTCTCGGGCGCGACCGAGTCTCTCGAACCCCTCGCGGGCATCGGCGACCCGAACATCCACAAGTGGACCGAACTGGACCAGGGCCAGCGCGAGCGACTGCTCGACGAGTACCGCCTGGCGTTCATGGCCGAGGTTGAGGTCAACTGGTGCCCGGGCCTGGGCACGGTGCTGGCCAACGAAGAAGTCACCAACGAAGGGCGGTCCGAACGCGGCAACTACCCCGTGTTCAAACGCCCGCTCAAGCAGTGGATGCTGCGCATTACCGCGTTCGCCGACCGCCTGATCGACGACCTGGACCTCGTCGACTGGCCGGAGAAC
>Ga0213866_10001014_pt1 | contig 21496 bp, 23 predicted proteins | sample PICome_11_FD_160079 | JGI IMG/M metagenome (GOLD analysis project Ga0213866, IMG submission 160079) | Coastal seawater microbial communities near Pivers Island, North Carolina, United States - PICO284 | ecosystem: Environmental > Aquatic > Marine > Coastal | place: USA: North Carolina...
TGGCACATAGAAGGAAAAGTAGTCGCGTAGTTCTGGTAGTTGGTGTGCTTCACAGTCAACCAACATCATCGAATGGTCTTTGAGACCGACAGTTATAGTATTAGGCAGCGTCACCGTAAAGCACCCATTTCATCTCAACAGTCTCAGGTGTCTTATCTGGTTCAAATAACATCCAAGCGACCCGTCCTGTTCCATTACCATTGACAACGCGACCTGATGATGTTGTGAATTTTACAAGTTCTGATATGATATGCATCTTAGTCAAGTGTCTACGAATATCTATACGATTTTTACCGCACATATATTCGACACGCATCAACATAAGAGCAGGAACTTTTAGGTCAAACAATGCTCTTTTGACCATATCGTAACCCAGAGAGAATGGTGGATTTGTTATGATACCACCGACATCATTGGGTAAATCTGTATCGAAATAATCTGCTTTTGATATATTATCTGCTCGTGGATTGATGTCTGTTCCGACAGTCACATTCTCAAAGTTATTCAGAATGACACCATCACCCGCACATGGCTCCCACCATTTGATATCACCCATCAACGGTTTGGCAAGACGCACTGCCTCGATAGGTGTGGGATAAAACTCATAAAGTTCTTTATCCTTGCGGTTTCTCATTACATACCTGACTCGAACTGCCTCCACCTAATCATATTACCGATAGTCTGGTGTCGCCAGTTCAGATTACTTACGATTTCTTCAAGTGTATCTATAATCGTTTTAAGATACTGGATTTTCATCTCTGACTCCTGTATCTCTGGGTCACTATCATAGTAGTGTTCCATCTCACCCTTGAGTATCTTGAGACCATTGAACGGGTCAGGTTGCCACCCCTTCTCCTTGATAGTCTCCTCATCCATCTTGCCGTTATAGTATAACCACTTGTCCTTGAGAAGTTCTTTCTGTTTGAACTCAGCCTTCTTCAGACGTAGTTTGGTCAGAGACAGATACTCAAGATACTTCGAGTGTAACGCAGGAGTCACACGCGAGGTTTCGTCAAGTTGGTGTTTTGCTATTTGGGAGTCTTCTTTCCACTCCGCGAGGATGCTTTCTAAATCAATCATTATTATACACCTAATGGACTGGTCATGTCAATCCATTTCTCTGCCATCTCGAAATATTTAGGTTCTTTCTCAATCCCAACAAACTCACGATTCAAAGACTTACACGCAACACCCGTTGAACCAGAACCCATACAGTTATCTAGAATTGTATCGCCCTCGTTACTAAATGAATTGATAAACCACTTGATGAGTTCCTGTTGTTTCTGTGTCGGATGACACTTATATCCCTCATCCTTGAGAGACTTTGGTAGGTCAGTCTTAGCGGGGCCATAAGGGCCGAGAACTGTTCGAGGATATCGGTCTTTTGCCTGACCCCTATCTGATACACTGTCCTTATGTTGGGCATCATAAATCTCTGCCTTACCACTATGTTTGTATCCAATCGATTTACCATTCCACACCATCTGTGGATTATATGTGGGTTGTTTGCGATAGAATATACACACATCCTCGTGGTCGGGCATTGGACGTTTCTTGGCAGACATCCAATTAGTCGCATAAGTTTTTTGATACACCATCGAGTATTTGAAGTTTTCGATGTTTGAAGATATGAGAGTTGTTGTGAAAGGTTGTGCGGATGTCAAGATAAACGCACCGTCTTCTTTCACTACACGATTGTATTGTTCCCATAATTCATCTAGTGGAATAATCGAATCCCATTTACACGCAGTCGTTCCATAAGGTAAATCACAGAAGACCATATCAACCGAATTTTCATCTAATGTCGGAAGGATATCCAGACAGTTGCCATTATAAATCAATTATATTCTCCATTGATAACGTTACTCTCACACATCTCACGGTCTTCATGAAGGAAGTAATCAGTATATAGTTTACCGCCAGCTTGTGTATACATGGCACGAATATAGAAATCAAAACCACGATTGTCATCCCAACCTTCCATTGATTTATATTTCTCGTGAACTGCTTTCATTTCATCAAGCATATCTTCATACAACTTACGCTTCTTATCAGTTACGATATCTTCGGAACGAAATACAGTAGTCTCATTATATTTTTTAGATGAGAAGACGTAGATTACACCCTTCTTCGGAAGACCGCCATTGTAGACAGGATAGTGGCCCTTAGAACTCTTACACTCAATCGGATACTCTTTACCGTTGTAATTAACCAGAAAGTCAGGTGATGCCTGAATTCCATTGGGTTGTGCGATATAGTCAAGACCGTGTTTTTTCAAAAGGTCTTCTACCTGATTCTCATGATACGGGTTATCTTGACTGTTTGATTTGTAAGGTAAAGACAGACAGTCCTTCAAAAACTCATTCATTTTAGACATAATATTTCCTCTCTGATTATGTCTTATTATGACACAAAGAGAGGAAAATGTCAAGCTTTAATTTCGAACTGACTAAATCTGAATGACGCATCAAACGTCACGAATGTGGTAGCGCCTGTGTTGGATTGAAACTCAATAGTTCCTAATGAGGTCGGAACACAATCCTTATACAAAATCTTCTGGACTGTGTTGTTATGACTTGAAAGGACTGATAATGTAATATCAGCATGTGTAGGAATTTTGGTCATCGATTGACCCGCAGATACTTGACCCTCGTTAACAATACGAGTCATCCAGTCATACATTTCTTTGTATGAAGTCATATTCTCATCAAGAATAATCTGAAACGAGACCTCAGAGAATGTCATCTTATCACCAGCGAGAGGAACAGAAGTGATACGTCTCGTAGGTAATTCCAATGGTGAAACTGTCGCGCCTGGATGTGATACAGACTGACAGAAATACTCCAAGTTAGGATACCGATTCCTGTTAATAATAACACGGAATCCTGTTGGTTGAAGATAATTGAGATTAGTTGTTAATGTCTCGTCATCTATCTGAACTGTTGATGTTACTGGCATATAAAAACTCCTATGTCTCTATTTATAAGAGTTCTGACCTTATCCGAAAAAATCTTCTAGGGTAGAAGGTGTGGGGGTCTCATAGTTTAGTAGGAGAAGTTCTTTCTTGGTGTTTTCTTCTTCACGATATTTTTTAGTTGATACCATCGTGTAAGTCAAATCCCACTCGCGTTGTTCCCAACCAGTGTATGCTTTACGCAAAGTCTCATTCGAGTTATAGGTAATCATTATACGATTACCCGCACCATCTACACACTCATGGAACTCTTTATGGTCAAAGGTATCATGCATATCACCCTTGTTACCATAGATGAATGTAGAGATATCATATGGTGGGTCTGCGAATACGAATGCATCAGGATTGTCATCGAACAAGGTTGAGTAGTCCTGATTAGTTAGTTTCCAGTTTCTCATCAAGTGACTAAACTTAGGTAGTTTAGAAATCAATCTATGATTGAACAAATCACGCACAGCATCCTTACTGAACGAACCCGTGGTCTCACCCAGACCAGAGAACGAACAACGATTCATAATATAGAACTGCCATGCGATATCAAACTCATTGTCTGCATTGTTTAGACCCTCACGCATAACATGATAGTAATCAAGATGTGCCTGTAATGGGTCAGATGACCCCTGTAACTCATCTTTAACAGAATGAAGTTTGTCTGCAAGGTTCTGACCTTCTTTCTGTAGTGTCAACCAGAAACAATACAGATTGTAGTATTTGTCATTTACCCATATAGGAATGTTAGGAAACTTTTTACTGAACGCAAAGGCACATGAACCACCCCCAAGGAATGGTTCACGATATTCTTTGATATCTTCGATAGGCATATTTTCAATACCAAACAGGAAGTCTGTTGCTCTGGATTTACCGCCAGGGTATCGTAGGGGCGTTTTCAAATCTTTCATGATTGTTATATAGTATCACATATAACATCAAAAGTCAAGAATGTTTTTCGATATTCTGTGAAAGTTTTGTTAGCACTTCCAACCAGTATTTTCTTGCCCAGATAGTGTTGGCGTTATTATACGCCTTCTCTGCATTCTTAATCAAACGAGGATAATCGAACAAACGAGGACAATTAGACATCGATTTTACCTGACTTGATTTTGTGAGACACAAGATGGAAAGTGGTATCAGCATCCCATTGTTTGGCAACCTTAGATGTAGCAATCATCTCTTTCAGTTTGTCATCAGCTTTCTTCTGAGCAGCGGCTAAGGTCACTCCCTCATACCGAGCAGCACCACTAGAACCATCTTCATAGGTTACTTCTAAATCAGCGTAATACATATGTGTCATTGTTTATCTCCAATCGCGTTAATTACTTCAATACCAAACTCTTCGACCAGTGCCTCTACACGGGCATCGCGGTCTGCCTTGTAGGGGAAGTGGTATCCTACGATTTCTTCTCCAGTTACAGAGGTATCAACCTCCACCCAATATTTTCCAAGATTATTAAGCATCAGTCTCATACTCCTCAATAACAGTTGCTTCAACAAAACCCTTCTCAACGAAATAGGCAGCAGCACCTTGTGCCTCTTGTTCTGTTTCCAGTGCTTCAAACAGACCAGCAAGAACCCGTCCAGTAGCAGCGTCTTTAACCAAGTAGTTCATAACGATTCCTTTCTCTCAACTACATATACACCATACGACATTATTCATAATTTGTCAAGCACTTTTTTCAAAAAAAGTAAAAAAAAATAACTACCCCCTTCAAACCAATTCTGTAGGGTTAAGGTGGGACGGAGTAGGTTTGAAAGGGGTAATAAAAACTACCCCCTTCAAACCAATTCTGTAAGGGTGGAGTAGTCAAAAAAAAGAGGGAGTCCGAAGACTCCCTCTGAAAAGTGGTAGGTTACCCCTACTCTTTTTGTTATCCTTATGTAAGGATGTTCGTAACTTTGAAGATACGATAGTATTGGTTGGTTTTGGCAGTTGCCAGACCGTCCGAAGGCGTTGAACCAACGAATGGGTTCGATGCCATACCGTAACGGGTTTTGAACCCGATGCGTGGTTGGAAGGTGTCTTCACCAACAGCTTTGACCATTTGCAGTGGAACGTATGGGCAGTAGAATACACCACTGTCATATGGGTTCGTGCCTTTATAACCAACGGTGACATAATCGGTGTTGGCATATGGGTCAATGTATACGCGAATACGACCATTCAGGACACCAGCGAAGGTGTTACCTGTATCGTCTACTTGCAGGTTGTTGCTGATTGCTGGGCTGTAGTCCAAAGAACCAGCAGCGGCAAGAGCGGTAGCAACATCTGAAGAACAGATGATTACGTTACCTTTACCACGGCGGGTTTCTTTTGCGATTACATTGGACTCACGGTCGATTTGAACCGTCAGACCTTTGAACTTCTCAGCAGACCAACGACCATCGGCATCTGAACTCAGGTTAAACACACCATTGACGGTGACGTTTGACTGTTGAGCGCCGTTTTTGGCTTGTGAGTTAATCGTTCTGATAACTTCACGGTTGATTTCAGCCAAGATTTCAGTTGACAGAATGTTTGCCAACTCGGTTTCAGCGTCAAGACCGTGGATTGCTTTCAGGTCTTGTGCGAGTTCCAAGCTGTATTCTGCTTTCAGAGCGCGTGACTTGGCAGTCACAGTTTGACGCTCAATGGTGAAACCCATTTCGTTGAACGAAGAACCACCAGTTGAACCCAGTGCTTCTGCGTCCTCAGTTGGCATACCACCAGCAGCGAGGTCTGTCAAGCGAGCGCCGTCAGAATCGATACCGTTGTAACCAGATGCGTTGTCAGAGTCGTGAGTGCCTGAGCTGTCACCTGAGAACTGAGTCTCAGCTTCGTTGAACAGAGCTTCACGGTTGGAGGTTGAACCGCCTTGGTAACGTGATTTCATCGCGAAGATGAGACCAGTTGGGCCATTCATTGGTTGAACGCCACAAACGTCATAAGCAATGAGGTTTGGCATGGCGCGGCGAACCAGTGAAATCAACACTGGGTCGAAGTTGTTTACTGAAGCAGTGTTGTTTGCTGGGGCAGCTTCCGTCAGGAAACCTTGCTCAGCAGCACGGCTTTCGGCGATTGCTTTCTCTTGGTTTTCCAAGATAGCAGCAGTCACCGCACGGCGATGATGGTCTTTAATCTCGCCAGCGGAAGTTTCGTCCAATACTGGAGCCCACTTCTCAATAAGGTTATCGTAAGATACTTGCATTTTCTTTGTCCTTATGATTTAGGTGCTGTTTTACGAATGGCAGCGAGGTAGCTATCCATAGAAGAAGAAAGTTCGACCGTTTGGTCTGCGTCTTCTACAATGGCTTCAACTTCTTCGTCACCAGTTACTTGTTTTGCGAAATACGATTCTTTGACGGTAGCAACTTTTTCAGCGAATTGTTCTTCACTGTCAAAATCGATATCGGCAACGAGTGATTTCAATTTCTCGACTTGAGTGTCTGCGAGGTCACGAGACGATTCACGAATAATCGTTTCACGCTTGTAAACTTCCAGTTCTTCAGTCGTGTCGATAACTTTCTGAGTAGTTTCGTTGAGTTTAGACTCAAGTTCTTCTACTGATTCAGCAAGTTCGTCAACTAGGTCAACTTTGGATTCTGGAACTTCAATGTAAGACTCTGTGAACAGGTCTTTCATTTTTTCCATGAAAGTTTCGGCGATTTCAGTGCGGAGACCGCTCTGAATTGCGACTTTGTTATCTTCCATCCAAGTTTCAACTACATAGTTCAGGTAGCTGTCAACTTTTTCTACAAGGTCAGATTTCGTAGAAGCAATTTCTTCTGCGAGTTCTTCCTTATACTGTGTTTCGATACGGTCAACTTCTTCTGACAGTTTCGACTTCACAGCCGCTTCAAAAATAACGGCGGTTTTGGCTTTGAACTCATCACTGAGTGTAGCTTCAGACTCGACCAATGCTTCGAGTTCAGCAGTAGTATCAACACTGGTTTCAGCGATGACTTCACCATCTTCCATATCTACTGACTCATCTTGTTTCATCATCGCATCATAAGCAGACTTTACTTCGTCTTTCTTTTTCATGTTGAGATGCATGTTCATTGCATTAATCATGCCCGCTTTTGTTTTTGGAGCAGGAGCTTGTTTGGCTTTAGTAGCGTCTGCGGCCTTATCAACAGATGCGATTGCGTCTTCTTCGTCAGTCGCGTTTGCATCTGGTTTTGCTTTGGCAGCAGGAGCGTTAGCCTCTTCGAGAGTTTCGTCCACGATTTCGTCTGTTACTTCATCGTGGAGTTCTTCTTGATTTACTTCAGTCATCAATTTGACTCCTTACATACTAGATTTTAGTAACGAGAGGAAATTCTTAAACTCTCGAACACTTGTCTCATACAAGACAGGCTTCGGAGCGTTCTTAATTTCAGTCTCCATTTGTTCAATTACCTGAGGCTTCAGAACACCGTTATCCCAAATCCAATCAACACCTTCCATGATTCCATTAACAAATGCATCTGGTGCTGATGGGTCTTGCACGATGTCAACCGTGCTAAGAATAAAGTCGTCTTTGACGACCATTGCGCCATTCTGTTGCTCAAGGCTACCCATACCACGAGTTGACACGCCTAGTTGAACACCACCATCAAGGAGACCTTTAACAATCTTACCCATTGGAGTATCCAATATTTGTGCCTTTCCGACCACATCCTTTCCTTCGAAGTGAAGGTCAGTGATGAGGTGAGAAACTTTATCAAGGTTAACAGTCGGGCCTTCAGGGTGATTCAACTCACCTACGGCACGTTTTTTGCTAACCTGTGTATCAACGTATTGTTTTACCGCTTTCTGCATAATGGCATTAGGGTAAACACGTCCGTTGCGATTCTTTTTATCTGTCTGCGCGAAAACACCTTCGATGACGTATTTTTTCTCGCCATCTTCTTTCTTCTCCACAATACACTGGAGAGTTTCGTTTTCAGTAAACTCTGTAATTAACTTCATGTTAATTCCTTTACTACTTTCATCGCAGACTTTTCTGCGTCCTTCTGTGACTTGTAGGCATCCAAACGGTCACCATCAATGTATACGACAAAGGGTAGATTACCCTTTGGTTCTTTCGTAATCATGACAGGGATTCTTTTGACCTTTTTGTTAAAGACCACATCCCCTTTTGGCTTACGCCCAGCAAGTTCTGCCAGAAGTTCCTTATATGTTTTCATAGTATTATTTATACATTCAAACTTCTTCAGAGTCGGTTTCTTCTACAGTTTCTTCCTCTGTTTCCTCGATTTCTTCAATATTTTCTACTTCATCATCGAGTTCTGCGATAATTTCTTCGTCAGTGACATCTTCGAGTTCTTCGTCTGTGATGTCCATATCTTCGATTGCTTCGTCTGCAATATCAGCAATCTCTTCATCATCCAAACCTTCTGGAGTATTAAAGATGTCATTCGCAGTAGCCACACGCTGTGATTCTAAAGCGTCTGCCATCTTGTCTTGAATGATACTTTTGAATGACCCTTCTGCGTTAGTTAGGTCACCAGCAGTGATTTGATTAATTAGTTCTTCAACCGCATTGGTTTCTACGGTCTCAACTTCTTGTTCAAGTGTTTCTGATTCACTCATTTTTAGATTTCCTCATCTTCATCTTCGTCTGTGACAGCATTCTCTGCCTCGACTTGTTGTTTCATTTGTTCGATGTCTTCTTCTGACATCATCATTACGTTTTTCATTACCCATTCACGAGAAAAATATTCACCTACATAGTTCGATACTTGGTCAAGAGTTTGTAGTCTGTTCTGTAACAACTCAGCATTCTTGAGTTCAGTAAAGTGATTATCTCTTTGGAAATCAACCCCGATTCCAGATTTCCATTGCTCCCAGTCTTGTTCAGTGATGATACCCTTCAGAATAAGTTGTTTCTTCAGAATACCTGTGAACAATGTTGAGAAGCGTTTACGAAGACGGTCAATAAATTTCTGAAACTTCACTTCATCGCGTGAGATTTCAGTCGAGCGTCCCAAAGAGAACTGCGCTTCCTGTTCTAGTCGGTTGATAGGCACATTCAATGAACGATACAATCTCTTCTGGAAGTAGAGAATGTCATCAATCTGACCTAAGTTTTCACCGCCAGGCAGTGTGCTGATTTCTGTGCCTCGACCACCTTCACGGCGCGGCAACCAAAAATCTTCCAACATGGACATATGTTTGCGGTCATCTTTGAGTTGACCTGTATTTGAATCGTAGACAATCTTATTGCGATAACGAGACATGATGTCTTTCATATACGCTTCGGATTTGTTACGAGGCATATTGCCCACATCGATATAGAAGATGCGCCGTTCAGGCGCACGAGCGAGACGATAGATGACAAGACTGTCTTCCATCATACGCAATTGGTTAATCGGTTTCAGTGCCTTGTGGAGATAGGATACAACCTGTCTCTTACTTGGGTCAAGAAGACCTGATGACACATATGAGATAGAGTCAGGAGAGAGTCTTACGCCTTGGTTCTGTCCTGCCTTCTCTTGATAGATGTAAAACTCATTGACCTTCTCGACAACCTTTGCGCCTGTCACTTGGTCTTTTTTATATTTTACTTCTTTAACTTTACGAATCTTTGCGGCATCAATCGTTCTGATTTCTTGGATGCCCGCTTTAAGATTTGATTCATTGACTACGAGGTGGTGATATATTCTACCATCAACATAGAATGAACGGAAAATGTCGTGACCCAAATCACCGAACTTCAACATTGAATAGATGTTGTTGAACTCTTCGGTCATGGTCTTTTTGATGTTATCTGGTGCGTCTACATCGTCCAGATTTATTTCGCAGGAGATACCGATTTCTGAACCAACGATTGATTCATTCACAATGTCTTCGACTGCGGCATCTACTTCAGGGTGAGATGCGACACCACGATATTTTAGAATAAGTTGTTGATTGTCCTTCGCCTGTGCGCCATCCATGTCAATGTATTGACCATAGTGACTACCAGACGCAGTAACGTAACCCGCACCATCTTCATCGGTTGGGGCTACAATAGATTTTAGTTTATCTTTCTCCTTCGGTTGTTCGGATGCTCTTTTGAGTTCAAATCCGAATAACTTAAAGATACTATTGTCTTGTTCTGCCATAATTATCCTATCAAAAACTTATAGGTATAGGGAAGGGACGTAATGCCCCTTCCCCTCTACTTATAACCAGATTAACTGGTTGTGTCTGATTCCCAGTATTGAACTTGGAACTCAACAGTGAACTCTTCCACAGCGTCATTCGTTTCGTAACTAACTTCAATTTCACTGATGTTAGTTGGGAAACAACCACGGAAGTTGTATGTTTTCAGAATGCTTTCATCTCTGTCCAGTTGCTCAACAACGAGGTCTGCTTGATAATCCACTGGATTGGTCAAACCTGTGTTCGCAGCGTGAGAGTTGATGCCGTTCATCCAACGTTCCATTGCGTTACGAACATTGAAGTCCGTATCGTTAAGAACAGTTACCGTCCAAGGTTCAAACGTGCGGTCACCAGCAATTTTCAACTGTCGCCCACGAAATGGAATTTCGATTGGTGCGATGATTGATGCTGGCAACTGAGCAGCCTTACACAGGAATGATGTCAGTTCGACATCACCACCCGCATAGCCTGGAAAGTTGACAGTGGCTTTGAAGAGATTAGGACGAGCGCCCCCACCTCTGAGTTTTGACTTAAAGTCATCTACGCCTAAGATTGCCATTTTTCCTTACTCCTTAAACTGTGCCAACAACTTCTTCAAACTCTACACCAGTTCTAACTGCGACAAAGTTCAGTGTCACATAGTTGATAGAACGGGCAGGCTTGATGAAGATGCTTGCGATGAATTCGTTACGGTCAACAACCGCAGGAGTGTTGTTCGTTTCGTCACAGACCACACGGAAGTCCGTAATACCACGGCGACCTTGAATCTCACGAAGGAACGGTTCAACGATGTTGACGAACTCCGCACGAGTAAACTCGTCATTGAATTCGAACATTACACCGCGACCTGCGATAGCAATCGCACGTTCAATACCCAAGAAGAGACGGCGGACATTGATTCGGTCAAATGCACTTGGACGCGATTCATTTGTCTTGTCACCGAAGAGCATGATGCCTTCGCCTGGGATATTTGCGATTGGGTTGATACCAGCCTTGTAGAGAGCGTCTCTCTCTGCTTTGGTTGGCGATAAAACAATATCTGTGATACCGACATATCTACCTCTACGAGAACCAGCAGGAGAGAACCATGGCGCAGCAACCAAGTCGGTAGCAGCCATCAAACCAGCGGTTGAGGAGTTAGCAGGAATCTTGATGTATTTGTCATTATACTTGTCAAATACTTTGATATAGTTGTTATCTTGAACCAAGTAAGATGACTTGGTATATGTGTTGTTACATGCGAGGACAGCAGCATTAGTGCCTGTCGTAACAACCGCAGCACGAGATGGTGATGCGACTGCAACACAGTCTTTACGAGTTGTGCCTGCGATTGCAACAAGGTCATTCACAACAGTTGTTGCTGTTGCGTCTGACAATGATTCAGGAGCAATCAGGAAGTCAACTTCGATGTTGTCTTTGTCTTCGAACTTGTCAAAACCACGAAGAACATCGTCTGTTCCGAGTGAACTTGAAGTCACACCAGAGGCGAATGACCAAGTGCTTTGAGCAGATGAATACTTGTTGTCTGATTTGAAATCCTCACCAGATGTGCTTGCGGCTGTTCCCCAGTTAGCACCAACGAAGTCGTTGAGTGAATCTGAGTCACCATTTGCATGGAAGTCACCAGCGTATACCCATTGAGAACGCAGTTTCAGAACATCTTTATAGTAGTTGGATGTTCCATCACTTGCTTTCGCGTTGGACGCAACAGACAGAAACGGGAATGTTTCCAGAATGGTGCCAGCAGTTCCAGTGATATCACCGTCTTCGTCAATGACTACAACGTGAATCTCATCGTTCTTACCACCAAGGTCAGATACGAATGTTGAAGTGCCAGGCGCTGCATCAAATGACGAAGCATATGTCCATGCGTTAAAGTTGGTTGTCCCACCATTATCGGAGTCAGAACCCACGATAGAGATTTTCAGGGAGTTACCAAGTGAGCCTGGATATTTTGCGATAAATGCGCCATCCGAACTATCGAGGGAAAGACCTTCGAATGCGTCCAGAGTATTGATTGTTTGTGCTGTAAGTGAACCGAGGTTTGTGTTGTTAGCAACAGCATTTACGCCATCACTATCTTGTTCGCGCACAACATAGAGTGAGTTAGAATATCTTAAAAAATATGCGGCAGAATGGAAATCTACCGTGTTGTCATCGGTTGGTGCGGAGAAAGTAGATACAAGACCCGACTCGTCTGATACGAGCGTTGCTTGACCCACAGGCCCCCAACCGAAGTTCCCCACAAATGCACCAGTCGAAGTTTGAACGTTAGGCACTACGCCAGTAAGGTCAATTTCTTTAACTGTTACAGCAGGAGAAGCAGAGGGTGTAAAAAGTGCCATAACTTTTTCCTTTTTCGTTTATCTAATTATAAGTTTCTCATAATACGGTAGTTTCAATACTTTTATTTATAAGTATTGATATTTTACCAATCTTCGACACCAATGTTCGGATTTTGAAAGTTATGCCAACCTTGTTGCTCTCTCAAATCTTCTAATTCGGCGTTATCTAATCCATCATCAATGAATCCAACAGGTGGAACATCGTCTTCGATTTCTTTCATTTTTCTTTCAAACATCATCTGTTTAAGGTTAATATCTGTCATATCGGCAAAGTATTGTGTTGAAACAAAATATCCGAACATTACAAGGTTCATCATCAAATCGTCATGGTTTCCATCTGATGCTTCGTATGACTGACCCTTTGATACGAATGTGGATATTTCTAGGATACTATTTTCGTCAACAATGTCAAGTTTCTTCTCTTCAAGAATATCCTTGATTGCAGAACAACCTAATCGTTTCACCTTTCTGTTCATCTCAATCCCAATACGGTCTGCTTTCACCGCAGATTCCATATGTAGATTATCATACTCCAAGTCCTGATATAGTCCATTACATACGACAGTGCCTTGGTCATTGGACTCAATGATAGTATATGCCTCATTATAGAGTTTAGCATACTTATATATAATGTTAGGAAAGAGCAACGGAGATATAGTGTTGTTGCGATAAACGGCCACCTGTTTGAAAGGTCTAGTGCCAATGTCGATTACCGTAAAGGTTGAATAATCCTGTCCTCTTCCTTTTGACACATCTACGGTCATGATGTATTCATGATTGGGTTGTGGTTTCTCATAGACCAGTAGGTCTCCACCTTCAAGAACATCCGTTGGTGGTTTAGCACGAAATGATAACAACGTATCTGCGTTGATTAGTGAATCACCTGTCCCAAAGAAGGTGTTTCCGAACTCTTGGTCGAATTGTAACTGAGAGGTATTTGCGATGGTCTGTGCTTTCCATTCCTCATCCCTGCCTGGCACATCATACCAGTTTACCGTGAACGGCGTGAACTCGTTAATTCCTTGAACCGCTCCCTCCCAGATTTTATGGAATGTATTGCCAATGCCGTTTGCAGTTGACGTAATGATGACCTTTGTCTCTTTACCAGCCGAGACCACTGGATAGGTTGAAGTATAAAACTCATTCGCTCTTTCCACGAAGGCAAACTCATCAAGGAATAGTAGATTAACTGACAGACCCCTAATGGAACTACCAGAGGTAGCACTGGCAATAATGCGACTATTATTACTAAACTCAATAGAACCTTTGTTGAGTGCTTTACAGCCTGGTTGTAGAAAAAAGGGAAGATTTTCCAACATGAGAGTAACCCGCGCCAACATCTCACGAGCAACTGCCCCTTTGTTTGCGAGAATCGCAATCGTCTTCTCGCTATGAAAACAAGCATACCATAGTAGATAACCAACAGAGCTAATCGACTTACCCGATTGGCGACACGCCAGAACGATAGAAAATCTGTTATCATTAAAATGTTTGAACATCTGTTCCTGATAAGGATATAGTTCGAAAGGAACTAGACCTTCATCAAGAGAGATAACTTTCAGGTAATTTTTACAGAAGTATACAGGGTCTTTGCCACACTTGACATATTCCTTGACTTCTTCTTCTGTAAACTGATGCTGAACACCATCCCGTTTTACGTTGGGATTACCAAGATACGATTCATTCTGATTGGTCAGCATCAATCACCACTCCAGACTCTTGTTGGATAAGTCTTTGAAGGTCTGTCGTTGTTCCAACGAACAGATTATTGGTGGTGTTACCTAATTGTTTAGGTTCATCCTTTTTGTTAATGTCTTTGTTTTTCTTATTCAAGTCCATCAACTTGTCGTTGATATCAGCCATGTTTTTCATCATGTTTGATAATACTTCAAACGCACGAGGATGTTCACTCTCCCGAGCGACCTCCACCATCAGTTCAAGGCTCTCGCGTCCCTTTTCCAACAATTCATAATAGGTATCACGAGAATATTCGTAGTCATCTTTAATCTTTTTTTCTTCACTCATTAAGCACTATCCAGATTAGTTTCAATAAATCCATAATCACTATCCGCATTTACGGAAGTCGGGTCTGGTGTAATTTTTAGTGTTTTCACATACACATCACTATCGTTCAAACCAGCCTCTTGTAAGAAGAAGTTATTTCGAACATCGCGAATGATATTAGAGTTACTATCAGGCCCATACAGAGCAATCTTCATTTCGAAGTCTAGACTATATATGATAGTCCTTCTCTGTTCAACCGCACCCTCAAAGTCGTCCTGAAATGTTACACCCACAAGAGTGATTGGAACATCTTCGGTAAGGTCGGCAATATCAGAGAATGGTTTAATCGTCACTGAGTATTGAGGTGCGAAATATGGTAATATCTGTTCGACAACCTGAAGCGCATCGTCCTGTGACTTTGCGTAGATGTTCAGTTGGAACGAGATTGTATATGGTGTTGATGTATAGATTCTCTGACGTGTGGTGATACTATCACTAACCGCCTTTGAAATATTATTCATCTTAGGCAACTGACGAGTCTCGTCATATGCCATGTTTGTAATCTCGAAAGACATACGAGGTAGTTTGATTGCGACTCTGCGTTCTGCCGCTTCACCCTTATTCATCTCCTCAAGACGAGAGATAAAGTTTCTCTTTGGTGCGTATGCCAGAGGGACTTTTACCTGTGAGATAACCTCACCAGAACTATTTGTTCTCAGGACATGTAGATTATTGAACATTGACCCAAATACGGATACCGCAGTTCTTACTCTTTTATGATAGAAGTGAGTTCCAAACATTACGATATATCTCCAAATGGATTACTTTCTGAGAAGTCAAGGAAGTCAGATTCAAAGTCATCGAAGAATGTATTCTGCGAATCTTTCATAATCTCTTGTAACTCTTGAACCAATGTAGGTCTTGTTATAGCCCCTGATGTTTGACCCACAACATTTTCGGTTGTTGTAAAGGTATGGAACTTACCATCAGTTGCGCCTGCGTGAGCAACCTGTAGAATCTTATCTGAGTCTGACCAATCCGTGACCTCACCTTTCATATCATAATCTGTAAACCCTTGAATGATTGTTTCACCAACAGTAAAACCAACTGATGCGGAATCCATCGTCAAGGCATATTGGAAAGCACTTTCTACCTCAACCTCATCAATATCCGCAATATCTGTATCAAAGTCTTCATCGTTGTATTCAAACAACTCACAAGTCATACGGAATGTTGGTAGATTACTTAACTGATAGAAAGGAGTTTCTGTCTCGACCTTCTGAATCTGAAAGAGTGAATCTGATAGTGTGAGATAAATGAGGTCACCTTCACGAGGACGGAAGTTCTGAGAGTCAAGACGAGACCCAATAAGTTGTTTCCATCTTTTTCTTGAAACAATAAAGTTTGCTTGGTCGCGTAGTTCGATACCGAACTTTGTAAACAAGTCTCCCTCACCATCAAACGCTTCGGTGTTCTCAATATACATTTCTACCTTATAGGCAGAACCAAAACGTGACGGAACATCATCAAGAAAGACTCTATCCTTATTGACGATTTCTCTTGGAAGGTAATATACATCCTGACCATACATCTTGAGGGCTTCGATAGTGATGTCCTCGTAAAGTGTTTGTTCAGAACGAACTCCTTGTTTGAAATATGGGTTCGTTGCCATCTAGTTATCCCACAAAGAAATCTGGTGGTGTATCATATTCATTATATATTCTCTGACGAGCATTCTCAATCTCTGTTCTCGCATCTTCGATAATCTGACGACCATTCAACTGAACACCGCCAGGCAATACCATTCCTTCAAACTTGATAAGGTTTTGACCCCATTGTTCTTTGATGAGAGCAGTTGCGTAGTCTTTCAAAAACATATTATCGTATATTGAACCATTCGCGTTTAGATTCGCCGCGACATACATTTCAATCACAATCTTATCACCTGATTGTAAGTCACCCTTCGACCCCGCAATATCACCAAAGATATTTAGAGTTCTTCCGTTTCTACTAAACTGAATTTGTGGATGACCAGTCAGTTTTAGGTCAATGGTTGAAAGGTATTGTTGCATCTGTTCATAATATGCGAGGTCACCAATACCCGTCTGTAAGTCCCATAGGTCATTGAGACGCATTTGATATTTTACATCAAAGAAGTTTACACTTGAAGTTGAGTCATCGATAGGAAGAACGCGAACAACACTTAAAATATTATCGGCAGTGCTTTGAACGATTGAAGTGTCTAAATCAAAATCGATAAATCCACGGTCAACTATATCCTGTGTGATTGTCATGGTGACATACAATCTCTGGCTACCCTCAGCGACATATTCCGTGAATAGTTGTATCGCATCATTAATACGGTCTTCGATTTGTTCGTCCTCTACATTGACCTCAATGACAGGATGACCCAATCTGCGGAGACAGTAATCGATAAAATCGGTTCTACTTGTTATTCTACTATATGTTGACATTTATCTATTTATCCTTAGTTTAACAACGTGCCAGCATTATTATACACATTGATGCGATAATGTGAACCTTCTTGACCATCAAGTAAGTCGGCATCAAGTCCACTCGTTGTTCCATCAACAGTCTTGATTGCGGTCAAGAGTTCACTCGCAGTTGAATATGTTTCACTGAAATCAATGACACCCGTTGATGCGGTATAGGACAAGTCGCCTGTAGCAGAGATAGCATTTCTCGCATCACTATCAGCACGAGCGGATGTATAGTAAAGGTTTGTTGAACCTTCACTCAAATCATCTGTCGATTTCGTCCCAATCCTTACATCAAAATCACTATCTACTCTCGTTGTGGTGTAGTAAAGGTTTGTTCCTTCACTAAGATTAGTCGTTGACTTCGTTGCCAAACGAGTATCAAAATCACTATCTGCTCTTGCGGTAGTGTAATAGAGGTTCGTTCCTTCTGTCAGGTTTGTAGTTGAGAATGGGTCAAGCGTAATGACATCAGAGAAATCACTACCGCTTGTATTGATAGTAAGTGTTCCATTAGAACTATCAAAGTCTACACCTGTAATACCAGATACACCAATCGTTCCTGCACTATCAACAAAACCATTTGAGTCAATAGTCAGAACAGGAATCGCTGTAGCAGAACCATAAGTCCCAGCAGTGATTGTTGTGTGTGCGGTTCTATCAACCTCACCCGTCAGATTACCTGTGACATCACCCGTGACATTACCACTCAGTGCGGCAGTAATAGTTCCCGCAGTGAAGTTACCAGATACATCACGAGCAACAATCGTTGAACCCGTGTTTGCATCTGTCGCAGTAGTCGCAGAGTTCTGAACTTTACCCGCAGTAGAAATCGTTGCGAGTTTGGTATCAGCAATGTTTGCGGTTGCGTTGATATCGGAGTCTTTGATTACTCCCGCTGCTATATCAGTTACAAGTGTGACATTACCTGTTGCATCAAAGTTTACCGCAGAGGCCGTTATCTGACCCGTCAGAGCAAAATCACGACCAGTTTCAAGTGCGGATGCGGTAGAAGCATTACCTGTTACATCACCAGTCAAACTACCCTCAAACGCATCAGCAACCAGAGTCGCATAACTGGTTGACGAATCTTCCAGATTGATTACGCCTGTAGGTGTTGAGTCATACTCATCAAGAAGTTTCCATTTCTCGTCTGATACATCAAAGAACAGACCCATATGAGTATAACCGACACCAGTTCCACCTGTGTTTCTGTTTGTGAAGAAACCAGTGTCAACATTCACAGGAGATGCTGTGCCTGACCATCTGTCACCTGAATCGTGACCCGTAGTTGCACCAAACTCAACAGAGATGTTGTCAGCAGAGTGAATAAGTTGTGCATCACCCGTCATAGGTTCTTTAGTTAGAATAGGAGATGTGAATGTGCTATCGTTACCAAGCGCAACCTCAAAGGTATCCACACCACCCGCACCAGTTCCTACACCATCAATACGGACATAGTAGGTCTGTGCTGTCGTTCCCGTAAAGTGACCAGCGAAGAATGCATCGTCAAGACCCGAACCTGTAAAGACTGTTCCTGCTTCACCAATCGCATCACCTTCATTGAGACGATAGAATGGCGCACCTTGTGTCACATTTGATTGACCCACAGTAGTCTGACTACCCAGAATGGTCAAGTTACCATCAACTTGCAAGTCCGTCCCGATGTGTGCAGATGTGCGAACACGGAATGAGTTCACTGAGTGGTTCTGTTGATTGACCAGAAGAATACCATTGTCGGAGTCACCTGACTGAACAACCCAACCCAGACACATCGGGAAGTTTGGATATGTCGGAGATGCGTTCTGAACCAGTCCAGGCCCAAGACCTACGAAGAAGTTTGTTCCGTCTGACAGACCCTCTGTATTCACTTCAGTCAACTGACCCGCAATCAGACAGTGACCATAAGAGTTATTTGCGATGTCTTGTGCGGCAATACCCTGTGCGTTATATGCGTTCACATCTGTCGCATCAGCAAGGCCAACGGTCGGAACATCGATTGTTCCTGATGTATAGTTACCAGAGAAGTAGAGTGGTTGACCCTTCTTGATTGTCGAACCAGTATTGTTGAAGACACGTTGGTGTTCTTGAATACCAATCTCGTGATTCATATCAGTGATGTCATCAAAATAGTTTAGTGTCTTATGTTTGTTATCATAGAACAACAGACCTTCACTATACGGTTGATGTGAGTCAAAGGTTGTGATATCGAACTGGACATTCAGAAGTGATGCGGAGTCTGCTTCGAGTCTACCCGATACTTTTAATCTATCTTCGATACGCAGATACTCAAAGTGTTCACTGAAACCATCCACAAGGATTGTGCCAGCAGTAGAGTCAGATGTTAGAACACGCCCGATATGGAATGGATAACCATCATCAACAGTTACTTCTGTTGTTGTCCATTTACCCGCAGAGTCAGCAGAGAGATATAGTGTATCACCAGCGGTCAAACCACCAGTATTTACATCACGAACAATACCGTAACGAGTTACCCAACCGTGTGCGTTATCTGGAATATCCATTGTCGCAAGACCAGAAGGTTGAGCAGTTCCAGACACATCTGCCTTCGCAAGAGATACTTGTGGATGTTTACCATGTGCAGTTCCAGAGATGTAGACCGCATCACCATTATCGATTTGTGCGCCTGTCAAGTTGTGAACATAAACAAAAATCTCTTGACCGATGTTCAATGTAACATCTGGATTTGGATTATTTTGTGTATCAAGAACTACAGAAAGTGCTTTCTGGTGGTCTGAATCAAAGAACAATGTCCCTGCGGCATTTGAATGTCTTGATGTCAGAACATTAAAGTTGATACCATCAAGTATCGCAGAGTCCATAGTTGTCTGTGCGAAGGTTACATTGTCTGTCGTTCCAACTGATTGACCGATTGCGATTTCACCATCAGTGATTGTGACACCAGTTCCACCAGAGATATGCGCTCTTACTTCAGATGCAGATGGGCCTGTGTATGTAATGACACCAGTTCCAGCATCATATGATAAAGACCCATCACCACCCGCATCAGTGACCGACACAGCATTCTTCGCATCAGAGTCAGCACGAGCAGTAGTATAATAGAGATTAGAACCTTCTGATAGGTCAGATGTAGACTTCGCAACAAAAGCGGCATCAATATCAGAATCAACACGGACTGTCGTATAGTAAAGATTTGTGCCTTCACTTACATCTGTGGTAGATTTGGCATCAAATGCAGCATCAATGTCTGAGTCAACTCTTACTGTGGTATAATAAAGATTTGTGCCTTCGGATACGTCATCAGTATTTTTAGTTGCCAGTCGGACATCAAAATCTGAATCTGCTCTTGTCGTGGTGTAATAAAGATTATTACCTTCTGTCAAATCTGTTGTGGTATACGGGTCAAGAGTGATTGTCTCTACGAATGTTCCACCATCAGCCGTGTTGATTGTAAAGTTACCATTCGAAGAGTCGAAGTCGATACTTGATACACCCGCAACGGTAACAGTTCCCGCACTATCCAACTGACCTTGTGCGTTCACTGTAAATACAGGAACTTCCGAAGCAGAACCATAAGTCCCTGCGACTACGCCCGTATTTGTAATAGAGATAGCATCATTCGCGCTATCGTATGTGATACCAGTTCCACCACTCAGAGCATCACCTAAGTCAGAATCAAAGTTTGTTTTCGTGTAGACTTGTTCTACATCGATAGAGAACTGACCAGTCAGTGAGTTATATGTAAGGTCTCCTGCGGCAGATAAATGTCCTCTGACCGCCGAAGCACTTGAACTATCTCCAAGTGCGGAGTCAAATCTCGCACGAGTATAGTAGAGGTTATCACCTTCTGTTAGTGTCGTTGTGGTATATGGGTCGAGTGTTGCCGTTGTGACAAATGTCGCACCATCGGCAGTTCCAATCGAAATCTGACCATTTGATGAATCGAATGAGAGTGAAGATACACCAGCAACCGCAACCGAACCAGCACTATCTAGTTGACCCTGTGCGTTTACAGTGAATACAGGAATGAGCGTTGCTGAACCATATGTCCCTGCCGCAACCCCTGTATTAGTAATACTAATCGTATCAGTAGAGGAATCGTAGGTGATGCCTGTGCCACCGTTTATAGCATCGCCGAGGTCACTATCAAAGTTAGACTTTGTATAAACCTGTTCTACATCAAAGGAGAACACGCCTGTTGCGCTATCGTATGATAGGTCACCAGCAGAACTAAACTGACCTCGAAGTGTTTGTCGAGTATCAGAATCAAGTGTAGTTACCCCTGCCACACTACTTACATCTAACGTCCCTGATACATTGACTCCTGTTGAGTGCGTATAAAGTCTAATGTCTCCTGACGAGTCAAACAACTTGACACCATCATCATCACCTGTTGTCAGATGAACAGGGTTACCATTGTTCTGTGATGACAGATTGATTCTAGAACCTTCGATGAACAGGTTGCCCGTTCCACCATCTTTAATAACAGTATGAGAACCATTATGAACTATTAAGAAATCTTTCGAATCTCCCAATCTAATAAAACCGCCGTCTGGCAGCGTCAGATTTTTTATATCAGCAGAATCAA
>Ga0213866_10001016_pt1 | contig 21472 bp, 28 predicted proteins | sample PICome_11_FD_160079 | JGI IMG/M metagenome (GOLD analysis project Ga0213866, IMG submission 160079) | Coastal seawater microbial communities near Pivers Island, North Carolina, United States - PICO284 | ecosystem: Environmental > Aquatic > Marine > Coastal | place: USA: North Carolina...
GTCTCGTAAGCCGCCTCAGACACATCAAGACTTTCGCCTCAAGCGCTTCGGCTTGCGCAACAGCCTCTCGGCTCCCGCGCAAGACAAAACCATAACACCACATCCCCCGCTGTTGCAATAGCAACGCCCTCCGGAGATCTGAAGGGTTGCTTCCACTGGCGAAACCCATTGCCAGCACTACGTTTCAGATGGAGGTCACCGCAATGCCGACGCGCTTCACTGAACAGAGCCAGCGTTTCCGCCCCAACTCAAACGAAGAACAGGTGCTGCAAAAAGCACGTGAACACTTCGAGGCCACGCTGATTGGCGTACAGGGGGAACTCGCCGGCAGCGTTGCAGCGATGGAACATCGCCGCGCTGACGAGGCCCTCAACTACGGAGAGATCTTTCTGCGGGACAACGTTCCCGTGATGATCTACCTGATGCTCGAAGGCCGCTTCGCCATCGTGAAGCAGTTTCTGAGTGTCAGCCTTCACCTTCAAAGCACCAACGTTCAAACCCGCGGTGTCTTCCCCACCAGCTTTGTGGAAGAAGAAGGGGAACTGGTTGCGGACTACGGCCAACGCTCGATCGGGCGCATCACCTCTGTGGATGCAAGCCTCTGGTGGCCGATTCTTTGCTGGATCTACGTCAAACGCAGCGGAGACACCGACTTCGGGCGTAGTCCTGAGGTGCAACGCGGTTTACAACTGCTGCTGGATCTTGTCCTTCACCCCAGTTTCGAAGGCACTCCAGTGCTGTTCGTCCCCGACTGCGCCTTCATGATTGATCGCCCCATGGACGTATGGGGCGCTCCATTGGAGGTGGAAGTGCTGCTCTTCGCTGCACTCCGCAGCTGCGTTGGACTGATGGAACTCTGCCAACGCCACGAAAACAGTGTTCTTCTGGGAGAACGACTACGCCTGAGTCGGCAGTGGACCCATGACTTGCGGCAATTTCTGTTGAAGCACTACTGGGTCACCAGCAAAACGATGCAGGTGCTCCGGCGACGGCCGACGGAGCAGTACGGCGAGAACCAGCATCACAACGAATTCAACGTTCAACCGCAGGTCATCCCCGACTGGTTGCAGGACTGGCTCGAAAACCGAGGCGGTTACATGATCGGGAACATGCGGACCGGACGGCCGGATTTTCGCTTCTACTCCTTAGGCAATTCTCTGGCATCCCTGTTCGGGTTGCTGACCGCACCCCAGCAACGGGCCCTGTTCCGACTGGTGCTGCACAACCGGGATCACCTCATGGCCCAGATGCCGATGCGCATCTGTCATCCACCGATGGCAGGGGTGGAGTGGGAGAACAAGACGGGATCGGATCCCAAGAACTGGCCCTGGAGCTATCACAACGGTGGCCACTGGCCAAGCCTGCTCTGGTTTTTCGGTGCATCGATCCTTCTCCACGAACGACTGAACCCCCAAGCCGACGTGTTGCTCATGGGGCAAATGAAAACGCTTTTGGATGAGTGCTACTGGAGCCACCTCAACCAGCTGCCCCGTCAGCAGTGGGCCGAATACTTTGACGGACCCACAGGAACCTGGGTTGGACAGCAGTCACGCACCTATCAGACCTGGACCATCGTTGGTTTTCTGCTGATGCACCACTTTCTCCATGTCAACCCAGACGACGTGCTGATGCTGAATCTGGACGAATCGATGGGGCACTGAACGACCAGCAAACCAAAGGCACAAAAAAACCCCGGCTCCATGAGCCGGGGCGAACAAGCTGGACTGCAGCGAGAAATCAGAAGAGTCCGAGGGTGAGGGACTTGTCGATCGGCAGAGCAGCACCGATGCCGAGGTAGATGGTGACCAAGGTTCCGGTCAGGAACACAGTCATCGCAACGGGACGACGGAAGGGGTTTTGGAACTTGTTGAAGCTTTCGATGAAAGGCACAAGCATCAAACCGAGGGGAACCAGGGTCTGAAGGGCGATACCAAGAAGCTTGTTGGGAACAACCCGCAGGATCTGGAAGACCGGATAGAGGTACCACTCAGGAAGAATTTCCAGAGGGGTGGCGAAGGGATCAGCCTTGTCGGCGAGCATCGCTGGATCCAGAACAGCCAGACCAACCACACAGGCGATGGTGCCGAGGATGACCACCGGAAAGATGTAGAGGAGGTCGTTCGGCCAGGCGGGCTCTCCGTAATAGTTGTGCCCCATGCCCTTGGCGAGCTTGGCCCGCATCTTGGGATCGGAGAGATCAGGCTTCTTGAGAATGTGCATCAGTTAGTCCAGGTGTTGAGGGAACAGTAGGAACGCAGATCACAAGGGACCAGAAATGCCCTGCTTCCGGATCATCAGGAAGTGCATGAGCATGAACACCGCCAGCAACCAAGGCATCACGAAAGTGTGCAGGCTGTAGAAGCGCGTGAGGGTGGCCTGGCCGACGCTCTCGCCACCGCGAAGCAGTTCAACCATGAAGTCACCAACCACAGGGATGGCTGCAGGAACTCCTGAAACGATTTTCACCGCCCAGTAACCAACCTGATCCCAGGGGAGGGAGTAGCCCGTCACACCAAAGGACACCGTGATGACAGCCATGGTCACGCCGGTGACCCAGGTGAGCTCACGGGGACGCTTGAAGCCACCGGTGAGGTACACACGGAACACGTGAAGGATGAGCATCAGCACCATCATTGATGCGCTCCAACGGTGAACGGAGCGGATCAACCAACCGAAGCTGACATCGGTCATCAAGTACTCGACCGACTTGTAAGCCTCAGCAACCGTGGGCTTGTAATAGAAGGTCATCGCGAAGCCGGTCGCGAACTGGATCAGGAAGCACACCAACGTGATGCCCCCCAGGCAATAGAAAATGTTGACGTGGGGGGGCACGTACTTGGAACCAATGTCGTCAGCAATGTCCTGGATCTCCAGACGTTCCTGGAACCAGTCGTAAACCGGTGATGAGTTCGCCATGCACAAGCGGGCTCGAGTTGCGAAAGTCTACTGAGCACGCTTCAGCCACCGGGGCGAACCCACTGCGATGTATCCAACTGTTAACGATCTTTCAGAATGGCTGCGGCGCAATGGGTTCCGACCGCTGCGCCTGCTGATCACGCTCGCTCTGAGCTGCATTTTGCTGCTGGGCAACGCCTGCACGGTCGTTGCACTGAGCGATACACAGCAGCTGGTTGTAGACAGTTGGCGGCTGGTCAACCAGGGCTTTTGGAACCCCGATCACCTCGATGAGGTCCGCTGGCGACGCCAACGCCAGAAGGCGATGGAACGCAGCATCGAGAGCAGTGACGATGCCTACAGGGCCATTGAATCCATGCTCGCTCAGCTGGGAGATCCCTACACCAGGCTGCTTCGTCCCGATGACTACACAGCGCTGAAGAACAGCACCAGCGGCAACCTCAGCGGTGTGGGCCTGCAACTGGGACCGGATGAAGAGGGCAATGGCGTTGTGGTGATTTCAGCCCTGGAAGGCTCTCCCGCCGGAGAGGCGGAGATCACCAGTGGAACCCGGCTGCTGTCCGTTGACGGCAGACCCGTCATTGATCTGGGCCTCGAGGGAACAGTGTCAGCACTTCGAGGAGACGTGGGATCGCAGGTGGTGCTGACGGTCGAGAACAGCAACGACGAGACGAACGAACTGACCCTTGAGCGACGCAGTGTGGACCTCAGACCGGTGCGTACACGGCGCTTGCGCAGCGGCAGTCACACCCTTGGCTACCTGCGGATCACCCAGTTCAGCGACGGCGTACCGGAACAGGTGAAGGAAGCCCTCACAGAACTCCAGAACAAGGAAATCGAAGGGTTGGTGCTCGATCTGCGCAACAACTCAGGCGGTTTGGTGAGCGCTGGATTGGCAGTCGCCGACGACTTCCTTGCCGGTGGCGCCATCGTCGAGACCCGCAACCGCGAGGGCATCAATGACACGATTCAGGCAAGCCTCCAGACGGTCTACGACGGACCCATGGTCATCCTTGTGAATGGAGGAACGGCCAGCGCGAGTGAAATCCTGGCTGGAGCACTGCAGGACAACGAACGAGCCACTTTGCTTGGAGGCCAGACCTTTGGGAAAGGGCTGATCCAAACGCTGACCAACCTGAGTGATGGCAGCGGCCTTGCTGTGACGGTCGCCGGCTACATGACACCGAGTGGACGGGACATCCAGGGAGAAGGGATCGCCCCCGATCGCTTGCTGTCGGATCCGGAACCACTGAATCCCGGCGGTGACGGTGATCGCTGGCTCTCCGAAGCCGAACAATGGATGGAGGCCCTGCTGGAGCAACCCGCCGAAGCCACCGAGGCATGAGCCAGCGCACTTATCACGACCCTCTGCATCGGGGCATCGGTCTTGACCGTCACGCCCCAGCCGAGGGGATGGTGATGGACCTGGTGGACACTGCTCCATTTCAGCGTCTGCGTCGCATCCGCCAGCTGGGGCCGGCCTACCTCACATTCCACAGTGCCGAATCCAGTCGGTTCACCCACTCCCTAGGCGTCTTCCATCTGGCGCGTCGCGCGTTTGAGCAGATGCTGCCGTTGGCACCAGACCTGGAGCAGCACCGCGGTCTGCTGTACGGCGCGGCTCTGCTCCATGACATCGGCCATGGCCCCTTGAGCCACACCGGCGAAGAGATGTTCGGCCTGCGCCACGAAGCATGGTCTGCGCGGGTGATCCGGCAACACCCTCAGATTCGTGACTGTCTGGAAAAGCATGCACCCGGCACAGCCGAAGCGGTGGCGGATCTGCTTGAGCATGGCCACAGCCCCCACCCCTTGATCAAACACCTGGTCAGCAGCCAACTGGATTGCGACCGGCTCGACTACCTACTGCGCGACAGCTACAGCACCGGAACGCGATATGGGCAGCTGGATCTCGACCGCATCCTGGGAGCACTGACCCTGGCCCCTGACGGGGACATGGCCATTCATCCCAAGGGGCTGATGGCTGTTGAGCACTACTTGGTGGTGAGGAACCTGATGTACAGGAGCGTCTACAACCACCGGCTGAATGTGGTGTGCAACTGGCTGCTCGAAAAACTGATCCTGACCGCACGACAACTGGGCCCTGAGCAGGTCTGGGCCGATGAGGTGATGGCCAGCTGGCTCTGGCAACCGGAGACGATCCGCCTGGAGGACTTCCTCGCCAACGACGACCAACGCACCGGCTACCACCTTCAACGCTGGCAAGCTGACGCCCCGGCTGACCTCGCTGACCTGAGCGGGCGTTTTCTCGATCGGCGCCTGCTCAAAGCAACGGCCGTCGAGCATCTGCCCCGGGCTGATCAACTGCAACTGCTCGCAACAGCCAGGCGTTTGGCCAATCGTTATGGCCATGACCCAGAACTCTGCTGCGGATTGCGGCATCAACAGCTCCGCGGCTACCACCCCTATCGAGGCGGATTGCGGCTCTGGGATGGGCGGCAGCTCCAGGCCCTTGAAAAGGCATCGCCCCTCGTCGCCAGTCTGGCAACTCCTGCAGCGACGTCCTGGTTAATTCACCCCCGTGACATCAGTTCTGAACTCAGGCAGGAAATGGACCTTGAATGGCCCCGATCAGCAGCAGGGTGAAGCCGCCATGACATTGACGCTTCCCGACCAGCGTCTTGATCACTGGAGAGACCGCTTGCCTGATCTCCTGAGCAAGTGTTCCGAACTGGTTGTTGATCTTGATTGCGGAGACTGGCTCCTCAACTGCAGCGACCTCAAGGACCTATCCGCTGCAGTCACTGACGCAGGCCATCAACTGGGGCGGATCACCGGTCGCGTTCTCGAGACCGTTGTGAGTGCCTCAGCCCTGGGGTTGGATGCGAGCCCGTCGCGCATGTCTTCTCAAAACGACAGCGTGCCCAATGCGGTCGCTGCGGGGCCTGCAGACCTGTTGTTCCACCACGGCACCCTGCGCTCCGGTGATCATCTCCAAAGTGACCGCAGCATCCTTCTCTATGGCGATGTCAATCCCGGCGCACGGATCAGTTCAACTGCCGATGTCCTGGTGTGGGGTCGCCTTCGGGGTGTGGCCCACGCCGGATGCGAGGGATCGACGACCGCAAAAATCATCGCCCTACAGCTGCGGCCGCTGCAACTCAGGATTGCCGACGTGGTTGCCCGAGGCCCCGAGGATTTGCCGCAGGTTGGTCTGGCCGAACAGGCTGAGCTGAAGGATGGCGTGATCGCCATTGAACCCGCCGTCATCCAGAGCTTTCAAAAACGCTGACGTCGTTGTCAGAGCTAAAAGCCAGATTATTCTGGCCGCACCAAAGCAGAACCCTGGTGTCGACGACCCGAACCATCCTCATCTGTTCTGGCAAGGGCGGTGTCGGAAAAACAACGACCACAGCGAACCTCGGTATCGCCCTTGCTCGCCAAGGCGCCAAAACCGTTGTTCTTGACGCGGACTTCGGGCTTAGGAACCTTGATCTGCTCCTGGGCCTGGAAAACCGCATCGTGTACACCGCTCAGGAGGTGCTGGCGGAAACCTGCCGGCTCGAGCAAGCCCTTGTGAAGCACAAGCAAGAACCCAACCTGGCCCTGCTTCCTGCTGGCAACCCTCGAATGCTCGAGTGGCTTAAGCCCAAAGACATGCAGGCCATCGTTGCCCTGCTGGAACGCCAGTTCGATTACGTGCTGATCGACTGCCCGGCTGGCATTGAAGACGGGTTCAAAAATGCCGCCGCTGCAGCACGGGAAGCCGTCGTGATCACCACCCCGGAGGTGGCAGCGGTACGGGACGCGGATCGCGTGATTGGACTGCTGAACACCCAGGGCGTACAGCCCGTGCAGCTTGTACTCAACCGAGTGCGCCCGAAGATGATGTCGAACCAGGAAATGCTCTCGGTGGACGATGTCACCGACATCCTGGCGCTGCCCCTTCTGGGGCTTGTTTTTGAAGATGAACAGGTGATTGTGAGCACCAACCGAGGTGAACCCTTGACCCTGAGCGACTCCTCATCCCCCGCGGCACAGGCCTACGGGAATATCGCTCAACGGCTTCAGGGCGAAGACATTCCTCTGATGGATCCCTCCCAGGCCCGCCGCGGCCTTCGCGCCAGGATGCGCCAGCTGATGCAAACCCGGATTTTCTGAGGCGATGACACTCAAAGAATTCATCGACAAACTCCTGCGCCGTCAGCCCGCAAGTGCTGAAACAGCCAGAGAGAGGCTCCAGCTGGTGCTGGCCCACGACCGCAGTGATCTCAATCCGGAGCTGCTGGAACAGATGCGGCGCGAGATCCTCGAAGTGGTGGCCCGTTACGTGGAAATCGACCTCGAAGAAGGCGATGTGAGCCTCGAGACGGAAGACCGTGTCACCGCCCTGGTGGCCAATCTTCCGATTCGTCGCCCGATCGCCCAACCGTCGAAGGGGGGAACCATCTGAACAGCGACCTGTTCAGGCTTGAAATCTTGCTCCCTCAATCCCCTCACTCCCGCCGAACGGCGGGTGGTGCTGTTGTTGCTTGAAGGCCTCCAGAACCGAGCCATCGCCCAACGCTTGGTGATCAGTCACCGCACCGTTGAATGCCACATCAGCAGGGCACTCCGCAAAAGCGGGTGTCGCAACCGACTCGAACTGGCGCTTTGGCTGATCAGAGATGGTGACCTTGCTTTGAATCGCCAGGCATGCGCCGGTACGATGCTGCCCATGCCGGCTTAGCTCAGCGGTAGAGCAGCGCTTTTGTAAAGCGAAGGCCATCGGTTCAAATCCGTTAGCCGGCTTGATCTGGATCAGGACGATGGCCTGTGGTCTGTTTCGCCCGCAAACAGCCAGATGAGGATCAATCCGAGCAGCCAGGGGAGAAGCTTCAGCTGAAGCGTCCAGGTGAAGACGGATTCAAGCGGCTCCAGCACCCAATGAAGCACTGCCATCACCAGCAGGCAGAGTCCAACCAGTGGGATCACTCGAACACCTCCACCCCTGCTGGAATGACAGCACCCCGACGCACCATGCGCCAGCGGCCATCCTCAACCCAGACCAACACCGTGCTGGCCTGACCGGAATGTTGAGACCACGGTTGAGGCCCCAGCTGAGCGACATCCGGGAAATAACGCGCCGCCTCCTCCGCGGTCGTGCTGGCCGGTTCTCCGGAGCGATTGGCACTGGTGGTGGCCAAGGGGCCACTGATCTGAAGTAAGGCGCGAGCCTGGTCACAGGCAGGGATGCGGCAGCCCAAAGTTCTGCCGCCTGGGTTGAGATGACACCCAACACCGCCCTCTCGGGCAGGCAGAACCAGGGTGAGTGCTCCAGGCCAATGACGCTGAGCCAACACTTCAACCTCCCGATGGCAGGAGGCCGCAACCTCCTGGAGCAAGTCCTCAACCGTTGCTCCCATCAAAATCAGGGGCTTGTCAGCTGGGCGCCGTTTCAAGCGCCAGAGGGTCTGCGCTTGAGCGGGAATCACCGCGAGCCCCGGCAGGGTGTCGGTGGGAATGATGGCGGCTTCACCGGCATGAAGACGAGGCACCAAATCGGGGGCTGCAAGAACCGGAGCAGGTATGGATTCCTTTGTCATCACATGTTGCGCATCAGGACCTTGCAGAGGGTTGGCGAGCAACAGCGAAGCGAAGCGTCCCCTCAAGATCAGCGGCCGCGCTGACCTCCACCAAACCCGCATCCCGCATCAGCTGCAGGACCAAGCCGCTTTGGTCGTGGTGATGCTCGAGCAGAAGCCAACCACCGGGAGCCAAACCCACTGACGCACCGTCCACCACGGCGCGGATTGCATCCAGCCCGTCCTCCCCCCCACTCAAGGCCAGATGAGGTTCATGGTCACGAACCACGGCCTCAAGCCCATGAACCACATCAATTGGAATGTAAGGAGGATTGCTGATCACCAGATCCAAGTTTGCCCACCAACGCCTTAAGGGTGTCCACCACGAGCCGAGATGAAGCGAGCAGTTGTGGTTCGGAGCACAACGCTGGAGATTGCGTTCCGCCAAACGCAAGGCATCGGGACTGAGGTCGACGCCATGCCCCGATGCCGACGGCCAGGTTCGGGCCAAACTCACCGCTATAGCCCCTGAACCGGTGCCGAGGTCAGCCCAGCGTGCGGGAGGGGCAGCCTTGAACTGGCTCAGGGCAAGATCCACAAGCAGTTCCGTTTCCTGCCGGGGAATCAAGGCAGCTGGAGACGTTTCCAGCAGCAGGTCTCGCCAAGGACAAAGCCCAACCAAATGTTGCAGGGGAACGTTCTCGTGAAGGTGGCGCTCCCACAGTTCAGCGAGCACTTCGAGGGACTGCACCATGACGATGGTGCGGGATGGATCCAGCAGCAGCCGCTGCAGGCTTGTCCAGGGAACGCCACCCGCCAGATCAATCAACCAATCGAGATCTGCCGCGGCCCCACCGCGAGCGAGCTGTTGGCGCCGCCACGTCAAAAGTTGAGTGCCGGCCAGGGTTATGGAGTCTGTCAAGGCCGACGCTTGCGCCAGTGCAATCCAGACTCACACAGCAGTTCACCCTGGCACTCGAGAGCCAGAAGCTGAGGGGCCAACTCAGCAGGAGAGCAATGCAAGCGAAGCAGGAGCTGATCAAAGGAAGCACCAGAGCCAATGGCCCCCATCAGCTCTTGGTGCCTGCGGCATGAATCCTCCGACCGCAAAGGGCCATCACCCAGGCATCGGAGGAGATCCTCAGGGGCAATCAAAGCTGTCGCACGATCCCGGAGCAGCGCATTACTGCCCCGACAGGACCAACGGCGGGCATCGCCTGGAACAACCCAGACAGGGCAATGCATCTGGTTCGCCCAGCGGGCCGAAATCAGGGCTCCGCTGCGTTCTGGACACTCCACCACCACCAGGGCTTTCGCAAAGGCCACCAGCCAACGATTCCGAGCCGCGAAGTGGCCTGGATGAACGCGACAGCCCGACCGGGTTGTGCTCACCAGCAGCCCTTGCTCGCCAACCTGCTGTTGCAGCGATCGGTGGTGGGCGGGGAAAACACGATCCAAGGGTGTCCCCAACTCCGCGATGGGTGCACCGTTTTTGGCCAAACAGCCGCGATGAGCTGCAGCATCAACCCCTTCTGCGAGCCCACTGAGCACAGGCCAGCCCGCCTCGGCGAGAGCACGACCCAGTTCTTCAGCCATCGCAAGGGCATGGTCGGAGGCGGAGCGGGTGCCCACCACCGCAATGGCTGCGCAGGCATTCAGATGCTGGAGCAGCGATCGATCTCCCTCCACATAAAGCGCGGAAGGCGGCGCGTCCACGCGGTCCAAACAGTCGGGCCAGGCAGGGTCACCCGGCAGAAGCGCACAGGCAGGAACATCAAGAAGTGGGGCCACTCCCTGCTCACGCCTGTAACGATCGACGGCGCGCAGACAGTGCGACGGCCATCCCAGTGCCTGGCCAAGGCGTTCCAACGGCCAGCACCAGAGCTGATTCGGCTCAACGGATTGATCGCGGCAAAGCGCACGCAGATCCGCCATACGGGAGTTCCCCAAGCCCGGGCAACAGATCCAGCGCCACCACCACCCCCGCACCAGTCCCTTGCAAGTACGCTTGTACTAGCACAGAGCCAAGCCGGCCTGGCGTGAATCAGGGGCCTTGCTGCACCAGCCGATCCATCACCAGCTGCAGCTCCGAAGGCACACGTCTGAGCACGCGCCCCTGACGCACCATCACCAGATTCACCGTCGCCTCAGAAACCACCGTGCCTCTACAAACAAAACGAGAGGCCCAAGGCCAACGCACACCCTGCTGAGCAGAGCAACGGCTTTCCACGCACACCTCATCACCGTGCCGGAGCGGACGGCGGTAATCCAATTGGAGAGAAACCACGGGCATATCAACCCCCATGGCGGTCATCGCGGCATAGCCCAGACCAGCAGCCTCAAGAGCCTCAACCCTGGCCTCCTCCAGCCACTGCACATAGGCCCCATGCCACATCACACCGGCGTAATCGGTGTGCTGTGGAAGCACGCGCTTGGTCAAGGTCCACATGATCCGCGTAACGCTGTGACATCAGCTTCTCGCTACGCAGGAATCCTCCCCATAGGCTTCCGCAAAGGCTGCTTCATCTCCCTGTGTTCAGAAACCTTCTGATTGCCGACTCGGGCACGGGTCACGTCGAGGAAATGATCCGCATGCTCCAGGACATACCCAGCCTGAAGGCAGCGAAGATCAATCTGCTGCATGTGGTTTCGGAACAGAGCAAGTCGCAATCCGACGGCCATCGGGACGAAGCACAAAACCTTTTAAACAGCGCAGTCACCCGCATGGGCCTCAGCCCCTCCAGCGTGAACACGTTGATTCGGGAAGGCGACACCAAGCAAACCGTTCTCAAGGTTGCCGACGAAGTTCAGGCTGACCTGATCGTGATGGGATCCCGCGGCCTCGGACGCCTTCAGTCGATCCTGGCCAACAGCACCAGCCAGTACGTCTTCCAACTCTCCACGCGGCCGATGCTGCTGGTGCGGGACGACCTCTACGTGAAGCACGTCAATCGCGTGATGGTGACGATCGATGGAACGGGCGTGGGAGACGACGCCCTTCGCACAGCCTGCGAACTGGTGCGTGAAATCCCAGGCGGAACCCTGACCGGTGTTCATGTCGTTCGCCAGGAGTCCGCACCATCCCGGGGAGGCCGCACCAAAGCAGACGAAATTCTCGACGCCGCCGTTCAGCGGGCAAGGGGGTTCGGTGTTGACATGAAAGCCATCCACACCGAGGGGAAAGACATTGGTCGCAGCGTTTGCCAGGCAGCGTCGGATTGCAATGCCGACCTGGTGGTGATCGCGTCTCAAGACCGTCGGCCTCTTGTTGCCAGAGGACTGGTGGACTTGGACAAGCTGCTGGGGGGATCAGTCAGTGACTACATCCGGGTGCACGCACCAGCACCTGTGCTGCTGGTGCGTGAGCCAGAACAGGGCTGAACTCAGGCTTCTTTGTTCTGCGTGCCGATGTAGAGCACGATCAGGAAGATCGCCGGAACCAGAATGAACAGGAGGCTGGCGACGAATCCGAGATCGTTGGTTTCCATGGCCTTTTGGGGGATCAAGGCGAAGGTATCACCGACAAGAGGCCAGGGGCGCGTCTGCCCTAGGCCTCGTCACCGGCGGTAGCAGCCCGGGCATCCGCGCTATCGCCTTCGCTCAGATCCTGAGCTTCTTCATCAAGCTCACTCGCCGGCGGTGCAGGCCATGCGGTAGGACCCGCAGGCAGGGGTGCCTGGCGAGCTGCGGCCAACCTCGCGTCCCCATTAGGGAGCCTCACCTGAGGGCGGGTCAGCACCATGACGGATTTTTCCACCAGCGCCTGACAGGCCAGGCGCCACTCCTGAGGACGGCGGCGCAACTTGCTGTCTTCGACGGCGGTACGCGCCGTCAGCGCATCGGCGTTGTCCTCATCGACAACGGAAACGAAGCAAGTGATGCATTGGCCACAGCCACCGCAGTTGCCCAACTGCCCCTTCAAGCCGTAGAGCTCGATCCCCTCGCGCCGGGCCACCTCACGCAGATTTTCGCCGGGGTAACACTCCACATCACGCCCTTCGCGAACAAACCGGATAACGGGCATGAGCTCACAAGCAACCAATCCCCATCATGGGCTGAAGCGTTGCGTTTTGTGAACAGCGCGGCCCCGACTTTCATGTCACTGACCGTTGCAGGCAGGTCACTTTCCCCCCGCCCCATGGACTAAAGCCCTTACGATCGCCCATGTCTGACTGCATATGCAGTCTTGTCCCCCGAACCTGACCCATGGGATTGCCCTGGTATCGGGTGCACACCGTCGTCATTAATGACCCGGGCCGCCTTCTGGCTGTGCACCTCATGCATACAGCCCTCGTAGCCGGCTGGGCCGGCTCCATGGCGCTCTACGAGCTGGCCATTTTCGATCCGTCCGACCCTGTCCTGAACCCCATGTGGCGTCAGGGCATGTTTGTGATGCCTTTCATGTCGCGCCTTGGCGTGACCGGTAGCTGGGGTGGATGGAGCATCACCGGCGAAACGGGTGTTGATCCCGGCTTCTGGAGTTTCGAGGGCGTCGCTGCCGCTCACATCGTTTTCTCCGGCTTGATGATGCTGGCCGCCATCTGGCACTGGACCTATTGGGATCTCGAGATCTGGCAGGACCCCCGCACGGGTGAACCCGCCCTCGACTTGCCGAAGATCTTCGGCATTCACCTGCTGCTTGCTGGCCTCGGCTGCTTCGGCTTTGGCGCTTTCCACCTCACTGGCGTTTTCGGGCCAGGCATGTGGATTTCTGACCCCTATGCCCTGACCGGTCATCTCGAGGCTGTTCAGCCGTCTTGGGGACCTGAAGGCTTCAACCCCTTCAACCCTGGTGGCATCGTCGCCCACCACATCGCTGCTGGCATCGTCGGCATCATTGCCGGCATTTTCCACATCACCACACGACCGCCCGAGCGTCTCTACAAGGCGCTTCGCATGGGCAACATCGAAACCGTTCTGGCCAGCGCCATCGCAGCTGTGTTCTTCGCCGCCTTCATCGTGGCTGGAACCATGTGGTACGGCTCTGCCGCAACCCCCGTCGAGCTGTTCGGCCCCACCCGATACCAGTGGGATCAGAGCTACTTCAAGACCGAAATCAACCGTCGTGTGCAAACCGCGATGGACGATGGCGCCACCCAGGAAGAAGCCTTCGAGTCCATTCCTGAGAAGCTCGCTTTCTATGACTACGTCGGCAACAGCCCTGCCAAAGGCGGTCTGTTCCGCGTGGGTCCGATGGTGAATGGCGATGGCTTGGCCACCGCTTGGGTTGGCCACATCGCATTCAGCGATAAAGAAGGACGCAACCTCGAGGTCCGTCGCCTGCCGAACTTCTTCGAGAACTTCCCCGTCGTTTTGCAAGATGATCAGGGCATTGTCCGTGCTGACATTCCCTATCGTCGTGCTGAAGCCAAGTTCTCCTTCGAACAACAGGGCGTGACCGCCAAGGTGTTCGGTGGTGCACTGGACGGCCAGACCTTCACCGACCCTGCCGACGTGAAGCGTCTTGCACGCAAAGCTCAGCTGGGTGAAGCCTTCGACTTCGACCGTGAGACCTACAACTCTGACGGCACGTTCCGCAGCTCGCCGCGCGGCTGGTTCACCTTCGGCCATGCCACCTTCGCGCTGCTGTTCTTCTTCGGCCACATCTGGCACGGTGCCCGCACCCTCTACCGCGACGTGTTCGCTGGTATTGATCCCGACCTCGGAGATCAGGTGGAGTTTGGCCTCTTCGCCAAGCTCGGTGACAAATCCACCCGTCGCCTGCCCGAGGGCTACGTTCCCCCCGCTGGAACTCCCCTCAACTGATCGCCCTACAGGAACAACACGATGGAAAGCTTCGCTTACGTCCTCATCCTTACCCTCGCGATTGCCACTCTCTTCTTCGCAATCGCCTTCCGCGATCCGCCGAAAATCGGTAAGTGATTTAATCCCCCAAAACCCCGCCGAGGCGGGGTTTTTTCATGCTTTCCTGCGCAGTTCGTCGCAAGACGGTCTCGCCCAGTAGAGCGGATCAAAGCAGTCTCAAGTCAGTGACAGCCTTCGGCGGAATCCTCAAATGAGACTGATGCCCTACAGGCCCTTCTCAAGTCTCAAATCACTGTCTACAGTTGGTGCAACTTATTGATTCCCTCGGGGATGCAGTGCCCCTCCTGCCAAAACACAGATAGTCGCGTTCTCGAATCCAGGGCAGCGGATGGTGGACGCAGCGTGAGACGACGGCGTGAATGCCTGAACTGCGATTTTCGCTTCACCACCTATGAGCGCGTTGAGACCGTTCCAATCACGGTGGTCAAACGCAACGGCAACCGTGAAATCTTCAGTCGCAGCAAGTTGCTGCATGGATTGAATCGAGCTTGCGAGAAAACAGGCCTCGACACGTCTCGCCTGGAATCCCTCGTGGAAGAACTCGAACTGAAACTGCAGCAACGCTCCGGCAAGGAAGTCAGCAGCGCTGAGATCGGCGAATTCGTACTGCGGGATCTCAAACAGATCAGCGAAGTGGCCTATATCCGCTTCGCATCCGTTTACCGCCAGTTCCGTGGAATTGACGATTTCGTGTCGACCCTGGAAACACTCAACGCCGATCAGGAACAGAACCATCTGGCCACTGTTCGCTGACCGAGTGCACTGAATCAGTGCGTTTAAAAGGTGGGCAGAACCCGTCGGCCTGGTCTGTAAAGTCGATGATTCTCCGTGAAACGTCGGCGGGCGTTTGACGTGACTTTCTCGAACTACCCACCTGAGGTAGACCGCCAGCCCCCCATGTCTGCGACTCCGACAGAAGAACAGATCCAGGATCAAGTTCAGGACGCGAACGCCACAGAAGCCTCTGCAGAAACCACCGCCGAACAGGCGTTTGAGGCTGAGGACCTGAGCATTCCTGAAGACGTCCCCACCGCGGATGATCCAAGCAGCCGCGCCGCCAGCCGCAGCCTGGACGACGCCGGATTCACCCTGGATGAGTTCGCGGCTCTCCTCAGCAAGTACGACTACAACTTCAAGCCTGGCGACATCGTCAACGGCACGGTCTTCGCCCTGGAATCGAAGGGCGCCATGATCGACATCGGCGCCAAGACGGCAGCCTTCATGCCTCTGCAAGAGGTGTCGATCAACCGGGTCGAGGGTCTGAGCGACGTGCTTCAGCCCGGCGAGATCCGTGAGTTCTTCATCATGAGTGAGGAGAACGAGGATGGTCAGCTGGCGCTGTCGATCCGTCGGATCGAGTACCAGCGGGCATGGGAACGGGTCCGCCAGCTCCAGAAAGAAGACGCCACCATCTACTCCGAGGTGTTTGCCACCAACCGTGGTGGTGCCCTGGTGCGTGTGGAAGGCCTGCGGGGCTTTATCCCCGGATCCCACATCAGCACGCGCAAGCCGAAGGAAGAACTGGTTGCCGACTTCCTGCCTCTGAAATTCCTCGAGGTGGACGAAGAGCGCAACCGCCTTGTGCTCAGCCACCGCCGCGCCCTGGTGGAGCGGAAGATGAACCGCCTGGAAGTGGGCGAAGTTGTGGTCGGCACCGTCCGCGGCATCAAGCCTTACGGCGCCTTCATCGACATCGGTGGTGTCAGCGGTCTGCTGCACATTTCAGAGATCAGCCACGAGCACATCGAGACCCCCCACTCGGTGCTGAACGTGAATGATCAGATGAAAGTGATGATCATCGATCTGGATGCCGAGCGCGGCCGGATTTCGCTGTCCACCAAGGCCCTTGAGCCCGAACCGGGCGACATGCTCACCGACCCCCAGAAGGTGTTCGAGAAGGCCGAGGAAATGGCTGCTCGCTACAAGCAGATGCTGATGGAGCAGGCCGAAGAGGGCGAGGATCCGATCAGCTCCATGATGATCTGAGCCTGATGGCCCAACTGCTGCTGAAGGGAGATCCCATCGGCAATTTCCAAGGGGTGCTGTTCGATAAGGACGGCACCCTTTCCCGTAGCGAGCCGCATCTTCTGGCGTTAGCGGACGCACGCATCAATACAGCCATCGGGATTGCTCAAGATCTGGCCCCCGCGCTGCAATCCTCTGAGCTGAGCGACACCCTGCTCAGAGCGTTCGGTGTTGATAACGGCTTACTCGATCCAGGCGGAACCCTGGCGGTTGCCTCCCGGCAGGACAACATCGCCTCCACGGCAACGGTGTTCTGTCTGCTGGGCTGCTCATGGCCCCAGGCTCTGACCATGGCTCACACCTGCTTCGACGCGGTTGAACAGAGCGGCCTGATCGATACAACCCCAAGCCCGTTGATCCACGGTGCAGGACCACTGCTTCGGGATCTGCACCAGCAGGGCGTGACCGCTGCTGTGATCAGCAACGACACCCGATCCGGCATTGAAGACTTCCTTGCTCACCATCAGCTGAGTGCAGGCGTTACCGGGATCTGGAGTGCGGACGACCATCCGCGCAAACCCGATCCACAGGCCGTCCTGGAGCTGTGCGACAGGCTTGACCTGCCACCCCAAAGGTGTGCCTTGATCGGAGATGCGGAGACCGACCTGCAGATGGCCCTTGAGGCCGGTATCGGCGGCGTGATCGGCTTCACCGGTGGCTGGAAGCGTGCTCCGGAACTGCCATCAGCACAGCATCTGCTCCACAGCTGGACCGACCTCGCCCTCAGCACAGCCGCGTAAAGTCGCGCGATCTGGAGCGCCAAATGAGCCGTTACGTCTTTACATCCGAGTCCGTCACGGAAGGGCATCCCGACAAGATCTGCGACCAGGTGAGCGACGCCGTTCTCGATGCTCTGCTGGCCCAGGATCCCGCCAGCCGTGTGGCCTGCGAGACCGTGGTAAACACCGGCCTCTGCATGATCACCGGTGAGGTGACCTCCAACGCGCAGGTGGATTTCATCCATCTGGTGCGCAATGTGATCAAGGAGATCGGTTACAGCGGCGCCCGGGCCGGTGGCTTCGATGCCAACAGCTGTGCGGTGCTGGTGGCTCTCGACCAGCAGTCCCCGGATATCGCCCAGGGCGTTAACGAGGCCGACGACCACGCCGGTGATCCCCTGGATCTGGTGGGTGCCGGCGACCAAGGGATCATGTTCGGCTACGCCTGCAATGAGACGCCCGAGCTGATGCCACTACCGATCAGCCTGGCCCACCGGCTGTCGCGCCGCCTGGCCGAAGTGCGCCACAACGGAACCCTGGGATACCTGCTTCCGGATGGCAAAACCCAGGTGAGCGTCGTCTACGAAAACGACAAGCCGGTCTCGATCGACACAATCCTGATCTCCACCCAACACACCGCTGAAGTGGAGGGAATCAGCGATGAGCAAGGCATCCGTGAGCGCATCACCGAAGACCTCTGGGCCCATGTGGTGGTGCCGGCGACTGCCGATCTGGCCCTCAAGCCCTCCCGCGAGGCCACCAAGTATCTGGTGAACCCCACCGGCAAGTTCGTGGTGGGCGGCCCTCAGGGGGATGCCGGCCTCACCGGCCGCAAGATCATCGTGGACACCTACGGCGGCTATGCCCGCCACGGCGGTGGTGCTTTCTCCGGCAAGGACCCCACCAAGGTGGACCGCTCGGCGGCCTATGCCGCGCGTTATGTGGCCAAGTGCCTTGTGGCCGCAGGGCTCGCCGAACGTGCAGAAGTACAGCTGAGTTATGCCATCGGCGTGGCCAAGCCCGTGTCGATCCTGGTGGAATCCTTCGGCACCAGCGCACTGGCCAACGATGCCCTGACCGCCCTGGTGCAGGAGCATTTCGATCTGCGCCCCGGCGCCATCATCGAAACCTTCGGCCTGCGCAACCTTCCCCAGCAACGGGGCGGCCGTTTCTATCAGGACACTGCGGCTTACGGCCATTTCGGACGCAACGACCTCAATGCCCCCTGGGAAGACGTGACAGCGAAAAGCCAAGAGCTGAAGCAGGTCGCCGCGGCCTGAAGCCATGACGGATTCGCCGCTGGTGCTCGGAATCGACCTGGGCACCAGCGGAATCCGTACAGCCGTTGTGGCCGGCAATGGCGAGCTGCTTGACAGCAGATCCCAGGCCTACGACGGAGACTTCTCCAACCCCAACAACTGGAGAGATGGCTGCGCGGATCTGATCAAGGCGATCCCAGCCCAACTGCGATGCCAGCTGAGGGCGATCGCCGTGGATGGCACCTCCGGCACGCTGCTGGCCTGTGATCGCGATGGTTGCCCACTGGGGGAGGCACTGCCCTATTTCCAAAGCTGCCCTGAGCTGCACTCAACCCTGCAGCCTCTGGTGGATCCCAGCAGCCCGGCCGCCAGCTGCAGCGGCAGCCTGGCCCGGGCCTTGCGGCTGCTCAGCTGCCATGGAGAGGCGATCCTGCTGCGGCATCAGGCCGACTGGATCAGCGGATGGCTGCTGAACGATTGGCGCTGGGGGGAAGAAGGCAACAACCTGCGACTGGGCTGGGATCTGATCACCAACAGCTGGCCAGCCCGCTTTGCCAAACAACCCTGGCGGCAGGCACTGCCCGAAATCCGTCCCAGCGGCAGCATCCTCGGGAGCATCGCGCCAGAGCAGGCCAAAGCCTTGGGCCTGGCAGACGATCTGGTCATCGTGGCCGGAACAACGGATTCCAATGCCGCCGTGCTCGCCGCCGATCCCGGTCCAGGGGATGGGATCACCGTGCTGGGGACCACGCTGGTGATGAAGTGCTTCACCAAAACACCCCTGCAAGCCCCTGGCGTCACCAGCCATCGCGTGGGTGGACGCTGGCTCTGTGGTGGCGCTTCCAATGCAGGGGCCGGGGTGCTGCAGCGTTTCTACAGCGACGAACAGCTCGCCGAACTGAGCCGCCAAATCAACCCCGACACCGACAGCGGACTCCGCCTGCGGCCGCTGCCCGCCCCGGGGGAACGTTTCCCTGTGGATGATCCAGAACTGCTGCCGGTGCTTGAGCCACGGCCGGTGAGTGATGCCCTCTACCTGCATGGACTGCTCGAAGGCCTCGCCGAGATCGAGGCACAGGGCTGGCAACGCCTGAACGAGCTGGGTGCTGCCGCACCCCGGCGGATTATTAGCATCGGCGGTGGAGCGCGCAATCCCCAATGGCGACGGCTGCGGGAACGCCGTCTCGGCTGCGCTGTAACGAGTTGCCAAACACCCCCCGCTGCAGGGGTGGCACGACTGGCCCAACAGGCCCTGGTCGGGTGAGAATTCCGGCATCTCGTGCAACCCCCTCTGCCCACCAAGCTCCGCGATGGTCTGGCCATCGGCCTTTTCGTCGTGCTGGCCGGGTATGTGGGCTTCAGTGGCATTCGCCTCGGCCTTTTGTTGATCGAGCGCTTCGCTTGAGCCGATCACTGCAAAGATTGCACTCACCTGTTTGATCCCGATGCCTGCAGACCCCCTCACTGATGCCGTCAGCACACGGATCTGCAAACACATGAACGACGACCATGCCGAAGCAGTGCTCGCCTACGCCAAGCACTACGGCGGCGTCAACAACCCCGCGACGGCACGCATGGTGTCTGTGAAAGCGGAAACCATGGAACTGGAGGTGGATGGCGCGAGCGTCAGCATCGCCTTCGACCACACCCTCACCGACAGCGAAGACGCCCACCGCACCTTGGTGGCCATGCTGCGGGCGATGCCCCAAGAAGGCGCCTGAGCGCGGACCGATCGGTACCAGCAGTGGAACCCTCGTTGCACCGACCGACCTGCTGTGCATCGCACGCTCCTGGCCTTTGCCCAAACCCTGCTGATCGAGCCCCGCTGCCCGATCTGTGATGGGGCCTGGGACAGCCCACTGCCGCCAACAGCTCCCTGCAGGAGTTGCCTCGCCTCACTGGCGCTCCCCTCAAATGGCCTTAAGGGATTGCAGCCATTGCCGTGGTGTGCCCTTGGGCCTTATGCGGGCCCGCTGCGCCAGCTGCTGCTGAACATGCGTGAACCACGGCAAGGCAAAGCGCTTGCGGCCTTGGTTCAGCTGCTGGCGGACCGTTTGACCCTGCCTGCAACAGCAGTGCTGGTGCCGATTCCAAGCTGGAAGCGGCAACGATCCAACCCCCTGCCGCAGCAAATCGCCCTTGGCTTGGGCCGACCAACGGACGATCTGCTGCGCCGAACCCGTGCCGGGCTGAGCCAACACCGTCTGAACAAAACCCAACGCCAGACCAACCTGATTGGAGCCTTTCAGGCCATCCCCTTGTACAACCGGAGAGCCCTCGGCTCGGTCTGGCTCGTGGACGACATCCTCACAACCGGGTCCACCGCATTGGCAGCCCGTCAGGCCCTTGAAGATGCTGGCCATCGCGTGGCTGGATTGATCTGCCTGGGACGGACCCCAGCAAAAGAGCGCAGGCGGTGATTTAAGATTTGCGGGTCGCTACGGCGACGCGCCGGGATAGCTCAGTTGGTAGAGCAGGCGACTGAAAATCGCCGTGTCCCCAGTTCAAATCTGGGTCCTGGCATCACTTTGATGCCAAAACTGCCGTGTCATTCATCTCTCCAGATGCAGGCACAGACCGCGTTTTCGATAACGCAGACAGTTTTGCCATGGTGTTCGACCGCACCTGGAAACAACTTCGAAGCAGCAACAAAGCTGAGCTCAGCCAGGAGGAGCATCTCGAAGCTGTACTCGAAGCGATGGCCGATCACCCCTTTCTGATCAGTTCCCCCGAGATGGCACGCCAGGTGGCGGCGTTCCGGATTCGACTGCTGGAGCTGGCCTGATCAGGCGGAGAGCAGATCGATCTGGGGATCATCCACATATTCCGTGTCATCGCTGATGGCCTCGTCACTGAGGGCCTCGTCTTCGACTCGGTCGTCGTCCATCTCCATTTCAGGGGTTTCTGAGACCTCGTGATCGTCCACTGCTGGAGCATCCTCGGCGTGGGCATCAGCATGGAGCGCCACCACCTCGCCTGGCGTCAGACGATCCCTAAGCATCCGCACCTTCTCTTCGCTGGCCAGGAGTAGTTCCCCGGCGTCATCACTGACCGCGGCGATCTCCGCATCCACCAGCTGCTGCCCCTCAACGTCGGCCAACCGCGTCTCCAGCTCCATCAAACGATCCGCCAGCGTTTCCACCACTTCACTGAGGCTGAGCAAATGGGTGCACAGCTGTTGCTCGAACGCGGTGCGCGGGGA
>Ga0213866_10001017_pt1 | contig 21451 bp, 18 predicted proteins | sample PICome_11_FD_160079 | JGI IMG/M metagenome (GOLD analysis project Ga0213866, IMG submission 160079) | Coastal seawater microbial communities near Pivers Island, North Carolina, United States - PICO284 | ecosystem: Environmental > Aquatic > Marine > Coastal | place: USA: North Carolina...
TAGGGTTTTTGTCAATGTTGCAAAACTCGCAAGGGCAAGAACCGCACATTCTTACCTATGAAAAAGATAGAAATATATTAATGAACATACCAATATATTCAAAAATCAATTTTTTTTTAGAATATTATTATTCTCCATTCTTTGTATTTCTAGTATAATTTCATCTATATTTTCATCTATTTTGTTAATATTATCTATTTTAGTCCCCATTTGTTCATCATTTTCATTTAATTGAGCAATATAATTACAATAGTCATTTATTTCTTTAATAGTATTTTTACATTGTTCATCATCCATATTTTCAATATTAATATTATTTATTTTATTTTCCAATTTATCTAAATCTCCTTTATTTAGTATAATATCTCCATCTTCTATATTTTGTAATAGAGTTGAACACAAAAATCGTAGTTCATCTTTTGCACTAACTATTGTTTTTGTAAAATTATTCAGTTCATTTATTTTATCCTTTAGTTCATTAATTGTATTATCATTATTAATCCATTTAATAATATCTTCTATATATTTCTTATGTTCTTCTTCTACATATGAATATAAATTATCACATAATTCAATTAATGCTTCTTTTGTTTGTTTTAGTTCATCTTTTTCTACATCATAGTCATTTTCATCATATATATTAGTCCCTTTATATTCAGAATTCTGGACAACATTATTTATGGATCCATAATTTGTTAATAAATCTCTTTTTATTTTACTTAGTTCATTTATATCTTTTGACATATCAATTTGTAATGTATTTATATAATTTAAAATATCATCTTTATCTGGTAATTTTGTTTCTGGTGAATTTATATTAGAAATAATATTTTTACATAAATTATTTATATCAAATATAAGTTGAGTTTTGTCACAAATTATTTTATCATACATTTCATTTTCGGATGCTTCTTTTATCAATCTATTTATTTCATCTTCAGATAACCGCCCTTTATCTCCAATTATTTTGATTTCTTTATTTACATTTCCTTTTTTTTCAACTGCTTTAACATTAATTATGCCATTAATATCAACATGGTATGTTATATCAATTTCTGGATTTGTTTGAAGGTCTAATAATTCAAATGATCCAACTAGATAATTATCTTTTGTTAATCTCCTTTCTCCTTCAAATACTTTAACAATTGTATTTTTATCATTTGTTGTAAATTTCTTTGTTTTTTTAACTGGTATTGGTGTATTTCTTGGGATAATTGGTGTCATTATTTCTTCCATTGTTTCTATACCTAATGTTAGTGGAATAACATCCAATAATACTATATCATTTGAAAATGGGTCATCTGGATGTGATAATTTATATGCTTGTAATGCTGCTCCTGCTGCAACAACTTCATCTGGATTAATACTTCTGTTTAGTGTTTTATTTTTGAACATTGTTTGTAAAACCTCTTGGATTCTTAACATTCTAGTTGATCCGCCAACGAGAACAATATCATCAATATCATTTTTATCTAATTTACTGTCATTTAAAACATCATCAATATATTTGAGACATAAAATAAATAGATCATTACATAATTCATTAAATTTATCTCTTGATATTTCAATATTTAGTGATAAATTATTGTAAAAATTATTTATAAATATTGTATGTTTTTCATTATTTGTTAGAATTCTTTTACAGTGTTCTGCTGCTTTATTTAATCTAACTATATTTTCATTATTTATTTTACTATATTCTATCATATTTTTTTTACAAAACTCATACAAACAGTAATTTACTAACCTCTGATCAAAATCACAACCACCTAAATTACAATTGCCACTAATTGCTTTTACTTGAAATATACCTTCTTGCATATTTAATAATGATACATCTAATGTTCCTCCACCTAAATCAAATATAATTACATTTTTTTCAATATCTTTTTGTAAAGATAATCCATATGCTATTGCTGCTGCTGTTGGTTCATTTAATAATCGAACAACTTGTAATCCAGCAATTTTAGCAGCATCTTTTGTTGCTTGTCTTTGTGCATCATTAAAGTAAGCAGGAATTGTTATAATTGCTTTTGTAATATTTGTATTTAGATATTTGTTTGCCATTAGTTTTAATTTAGACAGAACCATTGCTGATAATTCTTCTGGGTTATATGTATTATTATTATGCTTTAATAGAATAGAATTATTATTATTACAATAATCAAAAGTAGATAATTTCAAATTATGTTGGACAATTTTATTGTCATATGTATTTCCAATTAATCTTTTAATATTATAAAATGTATTTTTAGGACTAAAATTATTTTTTGCTTCTGTACCAACTAATCTATTATCATTTGTAAATGTTATAATACTTGGAATAGTTTTATTGCCAAATTCATCAGTTATAATCTCTAATTTACCATTTCTCCAAATAGATACACAACTATTAGTTGTTCCTAAATCAATTCCTATTATTTCTTCCATATATTTATTATAAAATAACTATATTTTAAATTAATTAAAAAAAATTGATTAAATAAGTATTTGTGAATAATATTTATATATTAATTAACATTTACAGAAATGTCTCAATCAAGCGAAAAAATAGAATCTAAACTATTTAAAAACAGAGAAACGAAAAACGATGATTTTGTTGTTTTAATAGATGCTTCTTATTCAACAAATAGTAAAGTAAAAGAAATGGATTATAAAACTGTCCATGAAATTCAAGGTGATGTTGTTATGAAATTAATTGATGACCCTAATAAATTAATTAGAGTTATTCATTGGAATTCAGATAATGATCATCCAAATATTACAACTGGACCTAAATTTGAAAATGGTATTGAACATATGCCCTTTCCTATTAAATCAAAAGATTTATCTCAGCAATGTGCATGGGTTCGAAAAACTATTGAACAAAATACTAATTGTTTAACAATGCCACATCTTGCTTTCAAAGAAGTTATTGAATCTAAAATTATAGATAATAATAAATTCACAAATGTTATTTTAGTAACAGATGGACAAATGGGATGGGCTGAAATTTCTTATATAGAAAGACAAAATCTTAGAACAGAATTAGCTACTTGTATTAAAGAATTATTTAAACATCATCCAAACATTGCATTAACTATTCTAACTGTTGAACCAATAAATAGAGATTTCAACAATTTAGAATCAATGAATACTGCTGCTGGAACAGATGTTTTTGATGTTATACGAGAAAAGGGTTTAACTAATCTTGTTTATAAGATGGTATCTTATACACCTAATCATAAAGATGGTTTTGTTCATTTTACAAATATAAAACCACCTAAAGGTATGATTGGTTTTGGAGATAAATATTTCTCACCAGTAGATATTCCAATATTTATTGAATATATTAAACTATTAATTAAATCAACTAATGAAGAAAGTGAGCATGAAAAAATTATGGAAAAACTTTCATCAACACTAAGTAAAATTATTGAAGATAAACCTAAAAATATACAAGATAATATTATAAAATCTTTTGCAAATTTATTTTCTAATACACAAATGAATTTGCAAATGGTTAAATATATACTTGAAAAATCTGTTGAAAATAAAACTAAAGGAATGGGAAAATTACACGCAGAATTTAGAGCTGAAATTAAAAACTTCTTTAAAATGGTTAATAAAATGATGACAAAATCAACACGTGATGCAATTGGTATGGAAGATAAAGCATTTACATATCCAATTCAAAAAAATGATGAAAAAGAAAGTGAATATGTTATCATTTCTTGTCCAGCAAAACAAGTTGTTAAATCTTTGGTTGTTGGTAATAAAAATCTAGAATATCCACGAGCTTGTATGGAACAAAATAATATATTACTTCCTTGTTTACCCTTTAATAAAAATCATGATAATATAACAGAACAAGTTACTAGACAATTTCTTAGACAAGTTGTTGCTAAAATATATTCTATTAATTTTATGGATGATTTGTGTATGTATGTTGTACTCGCAGATTGTCTTAGAACTGTTATCAGTGATGTTAATGATGATATTAAAAATAATATGCGTACCTTAGCAACTATTATGCTAAAAAAGAAAAGATTAAATGTTAATCAAACAGAATTAGAAAAACTTAAGGAAGGGAACTTCCCTATGCCTAATAATGGTTCTGTTGATAAATTCTACCATTATATGAAATATGTAAATGAAATATTAAAAATTAAAGTTGAACCAATGACAACTTGGTTTCTATTATGTCTTTCTTTGAATGATATAGAATTAACTGCTAATCAACTAAATCATTGTAAAGATGATTTAGAAAAAGATTTTCCAAATATTAAACAACAAGATTTATTAACACATATTAGATCACTAAATCTTATTGATTTAGTAACTCATATTGTTAATCCAGAAGAATTATATCTTGAATATGTTGATTATATAACTTTAGAAAATACATATGAAGGAGGATTTCGTATTACTAAACATCAATCTAATATGGGTGCTGGTGATTGTTCTCCAAACTATGTTATTTCTAAATCTACAAAAGAAAAATTAGATGAAAATCCAAATAACAGAGTTTGTCCTCACTGTTATCTACAACTTGATAGTGATCAATTTACACCTGTTCAACCTAAACCAGAAAATATTGAACAAAATGTATTTGGACCAAATCAAAAACCATGGTATCAAAATAATTCTAAAACTGTTCAATATGAAAATAATAATACTAAAACATATACTATTCAAAATGAAAAGAAAGATTCAGGTATTGTTATTTTAATGAAAGGACCTGTTGGATCTGGTAAATCAACTATTACTAATAAAATTAAAATTAAATTAACTGAACAAGGTTATGATGTTATATCTGTTGGTGTTGATGAATATTGTAAAGACGGTATGTCTTTTGGACAAGCAAATAATGCTATTAATCAAAAACTTTATAATCATCTTTGTAAAAAAAGTGATAAGAAAGTTGTTATTATTGATACTTGTGGAGAAAGACATAATAGCAGTAAAAAATATTTTGGTGTTAATTTTGATCAATGGAATACTTATGAAGTTTGGCCTAATAGAGATCTTAGTAATAAAAAACTTGATAAACAATATGTTGCTTGGTGTCTCTATAATGTTTTGAATCGTAAAGAATGCACACCTGAATCAAATTATTGGTTAAATCCTTATGGTGCTGGACTTGATACATGTTTTAATGTATGGAAAAAGAAAGCAATCTCATTAGGATTAAATCCATCAGTTGAATTAAATTTAAGTGAAAATATTGAAAAAAATTTAGAAAAATGTGTCGGTGCAGATGAATATCTAAAAACACTTAGAACACCTGATGAAGAAGCAAATTATCATATTAATATAATTTTTAATAAAAATTGATTTTTTATTTATTTAAAACTGTATATTTATATAATTATTATTTCATATAATGAGTTCTGTTGTATCTGTTGAATCTGTTGAAAAACTTTTATCAAACTTAAATGTTGAAGAAAAGTTTGATATTGATATTGATATTGAACAACTAGAAATAAGAGCAAAACAAGTATTAATTAATACTATGTATTATGGTATATTTGTTAAAAATCCAAATGATTTAAAAGAATTAATATTCAGTAAATTAAGTAATGATGACATTCAATATATTAAAGAAAAAAAATATAAAGTTTATTTTCATCATAGTACATTTTGTTTTCTAAATCATAACATAAAAAAACTTTTAAAACTAATTAAATCAAAAAAAACTAGTGATGTTATGGAAGGAATTCAAATGTTAGAAAAATATGAAAATAATCTTAAACTATTAGAAGAATTTAAGAAAATGAAAGGTAATAAATTAGATGTAGTTATTACACATATTAAAATAACTACAAATGATATGGATAAGGATAATGTCCTGGTTTTACGGGTCGAACCAACAGAAGAGTCAAAAGAAATTTTTGAGAAATTCTCTCAAAATGAAAATCCACATATTACTGGTCTTTGTTTTAAAAAGTCTAATGAAAAAATGACAGCGCCAGTTTATTCTAATGAAGCATTAAAAGATAGTGTACCAGGAAGGAATATCAAAGTAAAAATTCCATTAGAACTTACTTGTGATCTGTTTCCAAATTAACTATATATTTTTTTATGTCTTTAATATATTTATATTTATTATATTTATATATTATTTTTAAAATATCTTTTGGTAAATTATTATTTTTAAGTATTTCTTTTTTTTGTTGTTTATTTAAAATTTTAATTAAAATTATTTTTTGTGAAGTTTTTAATTCTTTATAACAATCATATGTTATTTTACCATTTTTTTTTATTAAACAAAATTTAATAATATTATATATATTATAATTATCTTCATTCATATTAATTATTCTATTAAGAAATAATTCATTATAATTTGATATTATATTTATATTAATTGATTCATTTTCTAATAATTTTTCAATAATTGTAATATTATTAATATTACAAGCATAAAATAATGCTGTTTCTGTATAATTATTTACTTCATTTATTTTTAAATTTTTATTAGATAATAAATAATCAATAACTTGTAAATTATTTTCTTTACAAGCAAACATTAATGGTGTTTCAAAATAATTATTTTGATGATTTATATCCATTTTAATGTCTTCTATTAAATATTTAACTATATTTACAAAATTTGATTCACACATTAAATGTAATATTGTATACCCATCTTCATCTTCATGATATACATTCATATTCTTTTTTTCAATTAAATATTTTACTAATTCAATATTGTCTTCTAAACAATTAATTAATATTGAACATTCATGTTTATTTATATAATTTACATCCATTTTTTTTTCATCAATTAAATATTTCACTAAATTAAAAAATCCACATTCACAAGCAATGAATAATATTGTATCACCATAATTATTTTTATGATTTATATCCATATCTTTATCTAATAAAAATTTTATTATTTCAATATTATTATTATATGCTGCTTCAAATAATATTGTATTTCCATCATCATTCACATGATTTATATTTATTGTATTCTTTTCTATAAAATATTTTAATATATCTAAATGATTATTTTTACATAAAATAAATAATATTGTTTCATTATTATTATATATATTATTTATACTAATTTTATGTTCTTCTACTAAAAATTTAATTATCTCAATATGTCCTATATAACACATATCAGTTAAAATTTCATTATAATATTCTCTTAGTTGATGATCTTTTTTTATATCATTTATTATTTTTCTTGTTTTATTTATAATTGTTTTAAGTATACTTTCTTCTGACGACATTTATAATATATATATAAATAATTTTTAAATGAAATTTGGTAAATGTTCTAAACAATAACCTTTATTCTTTATAAAAATAATAGCATCAGATAAAGGATATATTGAATTTTTATTATGTAAATAATAACAATTATCACAAATCTTTTTATAATTATGACAATAATTATGAATTATTCTATGGTTGTTACATAATGCATATCCACATTTAAATTTTTCTTTATCATATGATATTTTTCTATAACATATATTAGTTGCTTCATTTTTACAAAAAGCACATTTCATTATATATAATATATTTTATAAATTATTTATAAATTATCACATATTTCTTGTTCATATATAAATTCTGCTTTAGGATTATTCTTTATTCTACCATTCTTTGTTAAAAATATAAATTTTGTATAATGATGAACTGCATCTTCTACATCTATATTCTTTTTAACAACTAATATTACAATTAATATTAATATTTTTATCATACTCATTGAATTACATCTTGCTCTCAATATCTTATTTTCTCTATCATATTCTATATTATCTGATATTGATCTAATTTCTTTAATTTTATGATCAGGTATATCAATTGAAACCCAAGTATATAAAAAGTCGTAATGTTTTATTGGTTCAGTATGTGGTATTTGAACATCATATAATTCTATTCTATCCCAACAAAATCCCCTTTTATTTAATGTTTCTTTTGTCCATATAGCATAACCACCCTTTTTTTTATTTATATTATCTGGATATCCAAATTCCTCTACTAAATGTTTATATGCTTTTTTTGCTGTATAATTACCAAAATTATCATCATATATTCTATCTTCCCATAATAATGGATGTATTGTTTCTTCCTGATTATCACTATCATATTGTTCCTGTTCTTGTTCTTGTTCTTGTTCTTGTTCTTGTTCTTGTATATTTTTTACATAATTACTATAATCAATATTATTAATTTTACATAATGTATTATCTTGATAATTAGTAATATAATCACTTAAATATATTGGTTGAGTTGTACAAGTATTTATATCAGTTGATTGATTAACATATAATAAAAACAATATAATAATAAATATAATTAATACAATTATAGTTACTATTAATGGATTTTTTAAATGTTCCTTAATTTTTTCTATCATTTATAATATATATTAATATTTTTATTTTATAATTAAAAAAATTAATATATATCATTATATGTATAAATATATGCTTTAAAATCACCTTTCATATTATCTATATTTATAATATCATCTGTATCTAATTTATCCCTAAATCTGTATATATCTTCTTTTCTAGATAATGTTGATGAATTTTTATTTTTTACATTTAAAAATATTCTATTATTTACTCTAATTTTATATCTATAATCTACTGGACAATCTGATTCATATAATTTATATATATCATCTTTATCTGATACAACATGTCCAACTATTTTCCAACAAAATTTGTTTTTATAAAATCTATGAGGATGAGCATATGAATCAGTATATATTGTTGTTGAACTTGAATATGGTACATCTTCATAGATTTTAACTTTCATTATACCTCTATTTGGAACATTTATTACATCTTTATTTGATAATTCTTTACCATTATTTGTTATTGTGTGCATTATTTTATTTTTATTATTTCTATAATTTTTATTATAATCAACAACATAATAATAATATTTACGATCATATCTATCATACCACCCTAACAATGGTCTCTTTAATTTTTTATTATATACATAACCAATTGGATTATCAACAATAAAACTTTTTATAGAATTAACTTCATTAAAAAATCTGTGACAGTCATATGAATTAGCATTATTTCCATAATTACATTCAAAATATTTTCTTTTTTGTTCATAATTCATATATTTCTCTTTTATATCACAATTTTTTATTAAAAAAACTAATAATAAAATAATAATAATTATATTATAATACATTATATATAATATAATATAATATAATAATTTTACTCCTTTTTTTCTTCAACGGTAGTTGATGATTTGGAGTTTACTGAAAGAATTTCTTTGATCTCATCCAAAGGTTTTCCCTTAATAAGAGATGCCACCTTAGCAGAACCAAGGTGCAGCAAAGACCCGATATCAAAATAATTTGCTGCCATAATAACAGCAAATAGTGTATCTAGGTCCTTCCCGATTTCGTCGATGAAATCTGCATCCCAAGAGTCTTCGCAGACATCTTTCATTTCCGTTGAAGATAGAGGTTGTCGGATTTTAGAAGGTTCAACTCCTTCGTGATATTCTAAATAGTCAATTACTAATTTTAATATTTTTGGTTCTACAGTATTGATCTCGATTTCATCACAATCTTCAGCACTCAATGTTGTTTCTAACAACTTTGAAATTTTAGCAAAGTTGCGTGACACTTCAACGGTGTTTCCATCTTTATCTATTAGTTTGAAGGTTTTTGATTTATCATCATCATCTAGACCAGGTACTTTTTTTTCTTCTTGTTGGACATTCATATTGTAAGTTGTTTGAAAATCCTATTATGTTCTTTTGTAGTGCAGTATAATTATTAGTATATCCTAACTTTTAAATAGTTTCAAAATCAATTTTTTTATATAAAATTGATTTAAAAATAATTTATAAATAAGTATTTAAAATAGATAAATGGTTGAATGTTCAATTTGTAATGATTTTAATATATTTGAAACATCAAAATTGTCTCGTCAAATAGGTGGTATTAATTATGATGAAATTATTAATCAAATATTGGAAAATAAAATAGAAGATAAAAGTATATTAAAAAAAGTAGATTTAAAAAAAATACTTAAAAATAGTAATTATAAAAAACTATCATTGAAAGATAAAGATTTAGTATATAATACAATAAATCATCATCAAGAAAATAAAAAAGAGTATAAAGAAAATAAGAGAATAAAAATAAATGCAAATACTTTTTGTAATAATTGTAATAATAAAGAAGATTTAAAACCACAAACATTAATATATAAATCAATTATTAATAAGAAAATTGATTTTGGATTATCAAATGATAATAAATATGATTTAATTGAATTAGATAATACATTACCTAGAACAACTAATTATAATTGTCCAAATGATAAATGTAAAAAAAAAAAAAATCCGAATAAAAAAGAAGCAATTATATATAGAGAAAATTATAAAATGACATATAAATGCGTTATTTGTAAAACAATATGGAATTAAAAAAAAAATATTTAAATATAATATATATGACAATATTTTTAAAAAAAATATTAAATAAAAATGATTATGAAACACTTTGGTTTGATTCGGAAAAAAATATATCTGTTATTAAACCATTACCTATACAAAATTATGTACCTATATCAAATATAGTAATAACTGAAAATACTGATTTAAAAAATTTTTATGCATTATTTATAAAAAATAATGAAAAAAATGTTAGTAAACCACTCAAATACTATAAAATTTTTGGTAATGATACAATGAGTATATGGAGACCAATCCCTCCAACACATCATATATCATTAGGTGATATAATAAAAAATGGTAATGAGGAACCAACAGATGTTTTTTGTATAAATGAAGATCATATTAGAGAATATAATTATTATAATGTAAAATTATATCAAAATAATAATTTTACAATTTGGAGAATGAATAATTATAATTCATTTACTGTTAATTTATCAAAATATCCTTCTAAATTAATAAAATATGAACCAAATATTATTTAAAAAAACTAATATATATTATATATAATGAACAAAGAGATTATAGATAAGATAATAAAAATAATACTTTATATAAATAATGACAAAAAAATATTTGAATATATTTGGAATATTTTATTGAAAGATTTATTGATAAAATATATTAATAATATAATTTTATCAATAACTAATACAGTTATTTTTACAAATATTAGATGGAATAAATTTCCATTTGATATTTCTATAAATGATTATAATATTAATATTAAATTAATAAATAAAATTATAATTGAAACAAATATTACAAATATTAATATTAAGCAATTTAATATTATACTAAAAATACATTTTATTGATGATTTTATTGTATTAAATATAAATAAAATATGTGATATTTTAATAGATACATTTTTATTTGATATAATAGATACTAGAGTAAATAAATTGTTTAAAAATATAATAAATAAATATAATAATTATGATATTATATTAAATGATGTTCCAGATGATATAATATATATTACATTATTTAATATTGATTGTAAAATTGTTTATAAAAATAAAGAATATCCAAAACAAAAAATAACAAAAATTTATTTTAACAAAAATAAAGCAAAATATTATAATGAAGATACTGTAATTAAATTTTATAAAAATAATGAATTAATTAAATCATTTGATTTAATTGATATAAATCATTTTATCTTATTAACTATGAAAAAATATGAATATATTTCTATATCAAAAAATAAAAAAATTCAAAAAAATTTATTATTAAATATTCAAAGTGATAATAAATGTTACCTAAAAATTAATATTAATAATGATATAAAACTAATTACTGTTGATAAAAATATTGATGTATCTTTTGATGTATTAGAATATAATATTAATTATAATTTTAAAATTTCTATTTTGAATATAGAAACTTTTCATAAAGAAGAATATAATTTTTTTGATATTCTTCAAATAAATGAATCAATTAATTTTCCCAAAGAAAATCCCATATGTAAAATAAAATTTAAATATCATACATATCCTCCACATATATTTAAATTGAATGATATAATATATGATGTTAATACAAAAGGATTTATAAAAAAAAATTTATATAATCATAAAATAAAATTAAAATATAATAATATTTATTTGAAAGATGAAATTAACAATTTTAGAGACTTTGAATTTTATTATCCAATTGAAAATAATAATTATAATTTATTTATAAATTTATATGATAAAAATTTATTTTTTAAAAAAAATATTGGTAAAATAATGATTAATTTAATAAATAATACATTAAATAATATAAAATATATATTTGATAAAAATTCTTTACAAATAAAATCTAATATACATTTTTATCCATTTCATATTATAAAAATAGATATGTTGTATGTTAAAATAAAAAATAATATTTCAAATGATTATTTATCTAAAAGTGATTTATTTTTTAATGTGAAAATTAATAATATACATCAAAAAACAAATATAATTAACAATTCAGATGAATCTAAATGGATTTTTAAAGATGATGAAATGGAATTTTATTTATTATATAGTGATAATACTATTATTGAATTATATGAAAAAGATATTTATAAAGAAAAGTTGTTAGGTTCAATAGAATTAACATTTGATGATATTGTTAATTCTAGAAAAACTAATATTATAAATAAAAATATTGGTCAAATTGCTGATTTATCTGTTAAAATATTTTATAATGGATATATTTAGATATACATTGTTTCAATTTTACTTTTACTTTTATGATTTACAAAAATTTTATAACCATTATTAATATCTTCTAATGTTATTTTTTTCTTACAATCTTTTTTTTGTCCAAAAACTCGTATTCCATGTTGGATTTTACAATTTAAAAATAATGTTTCAATATCCCCTCCAAAATGTTTAAATGATTTTATATTTTTTTTAAAAAAAGTAATTAAATCATCTTTATTATCATTATATTCCCACCCTAATTTTTTAACTTTTAGTAAAAATATTTCACATAACTCTTTTGGTGAATATTTTTCTATTGTATATTTAAATGGAAATCTTCTTTTTAAACCTTCATTTACTGCAAAAAAACATTTTTCTATATCTTTCGCATATCCTGCTATAATACAAATAAAATTCTGTTTTTCACTTAAATTTCTATTAATTGTATCTATACATTCTTTGGAAAATGAATCTCTTTTTTCAAAATTACCTAATGAATATACTTCATCTATAAATAAAATACCACCTTCACAACTATCAATTATATCTTGTGTTTGTGCTGCTGTATGACCTAAATATTTACCAATTAAATCTGATCTTTTAACAATTTTAAATATTTTATTTATATCCATATTTGGATCATTTATATTAACTTTATTTGTTTTTAATATACCCATTTTAATATATATTTCACCTAATATTTTACCTAATTCAGTTTTTCCAACACCTGGACTACCTTCAATTAGTGTATGCATCATATCATTTTTTTCATTCTCTAAATGTTGTAAAAAATATATAATTTGTTTAACAATATTATCTTTAACATTATCTAAACCAACCATATCTTTTAATTTAATTAATGCTGGTTTTAATCTCCATAATGTTTTTAAATTAATATCTCCACAAAATTTTTTCTTCCTCTTATGATATAAATCACCCCACTCAATTAATTTATCCAGTGTTATTTTATCAACATTTAATATTTCAAATATATCTTTTTCTTCTTCTTCATTACAATTTTCATAACCATCTGATTGTATTTCTTTATTTTCATTTATATCTGATGGTGGTGGTGGAAATAATATATTAATAAATTTATCAAAATCTTCTTTTGAAGTAATATTTATCTCTTCTATTTTTCTTTTTTTATTTTCTTCATTTTTTTGATTGTTATTTTTTCTTTTATTAGGCATTATTAATTAATAATATTTATTTGTTTTTAAATAAAAATAATATAAAATAAAAAAATATATTATAATTATAATGAGTAAAAAACAAATATTAGACCCATTGTCTTGTTTATGTAAAATTGCTATTTTAACGTTTTATGAAAAAGGAACAAAAATTAGTATTACTAATAATATTGTTACATTTAGTCAACCTGATAATATGCAATGGATTAAAAGAACATATTTTGGTGATGGTAAAAATAATATTAGTACTTTATACAATCCAATATTAAAAGCAATTGATTGGTATATTTTAAATAAAGATGAAGATATAAATATTGAACCAATAAAAAATATAATTAAATATGCTTTAATTGGATTAGATAAATTACAATCAACATATGAAAATGGTAATGTTATTTTAGCAATAAAATTTTTAAAAAATAATTTAAATATGTGTTTAAATGATAATTTTACTGTTAATGATTTTAATGAAATTAATGAAATTAAAAATACAGATAATGTTATAAATTATGATAAAATAAAAAATATTTGGACTAATGAAAAAATTAATATTATTAGTGATCAATTAGATATTATTAATGATAATAAAGATGTCCCTGAAAGTTTGGAACATTTATTAAAATCAATTCGTGCACAATTAATGGATATTGATTCTAGATTCCAAAATCTAGTTCAAAATATGAATACTAGTTTATAAAAAATTGATTTTTATATTTATTAATTTTTAAATATTAAATATAATAAAAATGAATGTTTCCTCTATTGTTAATTATATTGTTTGTACTATAAATTCAAATATAGTACATAAAGATTCTGAATTATTCACTGGAAAATATATACCTAATATAAATATTAAAAAATTTTTATTTTTAATAAATGATTTTTTTGAATGTTCTGAGTATATACATATTTGTGCTATAATTTATCTTCTAAAATTAGCAGAAAATAGTGATATTAATATTAATATTAATACTATCCATCGTTTAATAATAATATCATATATTATTTCAGTTAAAAATTATAAAGATAATATTTATACTAATAAATTTTATTCACAAATTTCTGGTATTGATTTAAATGAAATTAATGAATTAGAAATAATAGCTTTAAAAAAATTAAATTATAAAACATTTATTTCAGTTGAAGAATTTGATAAATATTTTTATAGTATGGTTTTTCATACTAATATATGTCAAAAATGTTATGAAAAAAGTAATTTTTTTAATATTGGGAGTCTGTCTTTAACATAATACCTTTTCCTGAACAGCATAAATGTGAAAAATTATAATTTTTTTTTACGTAATTAATTACTTTTGAACAAGTTTCTTTATCAGTAAAATGAACTATTCTTTCGCCATTTTTTAGTTTTTTAATTTGAAATAATAAATTTGTTAAATCAAAATTTATTGGAGTTATTTTAGAATAATATTTATATGCTATTCTAAGATTATTACTTTCTTTTTCATATAGAAATTTTTTTATATTTAGTAAAATTTCTTCTGGTATTTTTTCCATTGTTTTAAAATAATGTAAGGGTATATTTTTATATAATTATAAAAATGGATTTAGTATATAAAAGGAAAATAGAAAGGTTGCAAAATAATAAAATAAATAATAAAACAATATTATGGGATGATATTACAAAAAAATTAAATATTAGTAATAAAATAGAAAAAAATTTAATTAATATTTATGAAAAATATAATAAAAATTTTATTTATAAAATAGATAATATTACTGATCCTATTAAAAATATTAATGTTAAAATATATGGTATTTTAGATAATGGTATATTATTATATTTAAAAAATAATGATTTAAATAATGATGATCAAATTAAAATTCAACTGCAATTATATTGTACTAATTTAAATGAATGTAATTTTTATAATACTTCAAATAATAAAATTAATAAAATTTATAGAAATAATAAACAAATAAAAGATATTCTAAATAAAATTGTTATTAATAAAAAAAGAAAAGTTTCTTTTGACGATGATAATATTGCTAAAAAAACAAAAAGAGAATGGAATAACTGGGTTCCTGCTAGTAAAGTTAGAAATTATTTAATGAAAGATCCTTTATTAGATTGGTTAAATTTACAAAATAATAGAGGTAATAGTAATGTATGTAATAATATTAAATATGATAAATTTACTACATATATAATGAATAAAGGAATTGAGTTTGAAAATGTTATTATTAAAATTATTAAAAATAAATTTAAAAATGATTTTATTCAAATAGGTGAACCATTTAATGGAAGAGATATTAATAAATATTATGATACAATTAATTCAATGAAAAAAGGTATTCCAATTATATATCAAGGTGTATTACATAATGAAGAAAATTGTACATATGGGGTTCCAGATTTAATTGTTCGTTCAGATTATATAAATAAATTAATTAAAATGAATATTATTAATAATAATGAAATTAATATCCCTGCTCCTAATTTAAATTTAAATTATCATTATCGTATTATTGATATTAAATGTTGTTCATTAAATTTAACTGCTGATGGAAATCATTTATTAAATACTGGTTCTGTATCAGCATATAAAGGACAATTATATATTTATAATTTAGCATTATCTAAAATTATGGGATATAATCCTCAATGTTCATATATTTTAGGTAAAAAATGGAGTTATACTTGTTGTGGAAATAAATTTAGTGGAAATAATAGTTTTGATCGATTAGGTATTATAAATTATAAAGAATTTGATAGTAAATATATTGATTTAACAAATGAAGCAATTGAATGGATTAATAAATTATATGTTGAAGGTAAAGATTGGAAAATATATGATGAAAATAATGATAATAAACCAACTGTTAATGAATTATATCCTAATATGTCAAATACATATGATTCACCTTGGCATAATTATAAGAATAAAATATCTAGAGAACTAAATGAAATAACATTATTATGGCAATGTGGTGTTGTTAATAGAGAAATAGCACATTCAAATAATATTTATTCATGGAAAGATAAAAAGTGTAATGCTAAATTATTAGGTATTAGTGGAAAAAAGAATGCACCTATATTAGATAAAATATTAGAAATAAATAGAGGTAATGATTTAATTACTACAAAAATTAAAAATAATGATGGAGATTGGCAAAATAAAAATAAATTAGAGTTTTTTGTTGATTTTGAAACAATTAATGATGTTTGTTCAGATTTTAATGTTGATACAAATAAAGTTATTTCAAATGGTGTTAATATGATTTTTATGATCGGTGTTGGATATGAATTAAACAAAAAATGGAATTTTACAACATTTTTAGCAAAAGATAATACAATTGAAGAAGAAAAAATTATGTTAGATAATTTTTATAAATTTATTACTAAAACTAAAAATGAAATATTAGGTGAAAATAAACCTTTCCCTAATATGTATCATTGGGGACATATTGAACGAACATTATTTGAAACTGCTAAAAGAAGACATTGTAATAATACGTGGAATAATTTAAAATGGTTTGATATGTTAAATGTTTTTAAAAAAGAACCTATTGTTATTAAAGATTGTTTGAATTTTGGACTAAAAGATGTAGCAAAAGCAATGTATAAACATGGTTTTATTAAAACAACATGGAAAAATTCTATATTTTCAAGTGGAACAAATGCAATGATATATGCTTATAATGAATATAAAAAATATAAGAATTTAAATGAAAATATTAAATGTAGTCATATTATGCAAAATATTGCTGAATATAATCATATTGACTGTAAAGTTATATATGAAATTATTAATTATCTTAGAAAAAATTGATTTTTTTTATTTAAAAATACATATTTATTATTTATTAAATGAACACAAAATCAACAAGTGATTTAGAAAAAAAAGATTTAGAATGTGATCCTTTATCATTAACACGACAAAATACATATGAAGGTTCTGATGAAGATTATGAAATTAATATGAATTATCCTTTAGAAGTAACATGTTTTATTTTGGATACTGATTTTTTTAATGTAGAATCTAATATATCTACTGATATTAAGATGAAATCATATTATATTATGAAACCTAATTTGATTAATTCAGAAAAAAAATTGATTTGTAAATTATAAAGAATATATAATATTTATATATATATTATAAAAAACAAAAATGGTGAAAGTTGTCCAACCAAAAATAATAGATTTTGATTACACTGATGAATTACTAAGAATCAGTCAAAAAGTGAAAGAAAATCCACATTTATGCAAGATTTGTGGTGATAACCCATCACTTGAAAATCAAAATTATTGTTTTGATTGTGGACCAAAACCTCTTAGAAGAGAAACACATAGTGATTATTCAATGTATTATAATGAAGATTATATTAGTCCAAATTTAGATAAATTTAATGGACAAACTAAAAGTAATTTATAAATTAATTTTTAAGTAAATTTTCTAAATCAGATTCTTTATAAAACTTTAATAATCTTCTTTTATTTTTAATATTTTCTATATTATTTTTTTGTATTAATTTTAAATAATCATCTTTATTTATTTTATTATTTAAATAAAGATGACAACAAAATAAATTTATTTCATTTGTATTTAAACTATTAAAATTTTTTTGATTTTTGTGATAAATTGTACTTATCATAAATAATTTATTTGTTTTTCTATATAATTCATTTGCTTCAAATAATGTTATTGCTATAATTTTATTATTTTCTTGTATAAAATATTGTGGATACCTTTCATAATAATTTTCTTCTGATTTATCTTCAGGTGTTTCCCATTCATCACTTTTATATATAATATCAAATTTAAAATTATAATTTACATTTTCATTATTTTTCCATTTATTAATATAATCATTTATTTTTGGTATTCTTGGTTTTTTATATGGTGGTCTTTCAATTTGAATTTGTTGTTCTATCTCTTTTTCAAATTCTTTTTCTTGTTCTTCATTAGTATCTGTTTCATTATTATATAAATCATATAATGTTATTTTTTCATTTATTAAAGGTGAATTATTATCATAATTATTTTTATGATAATAACTTGTTGCTTTCCATTTTTGTATATCATTTTTGGTATTTTCATATACAAAATCTAAAATACCTTTACAACTTTTTTCTATTTTATCATGAATTTTTTTATCTGATACAAATAATATTTTATGTGTAGATTCTAATTGTCTCATTCGCATACATCCTTGTGCTAATTTATCTCGTGATACATTTTTACCTATGGTTACTGTAGCAATAAAATTATCTGGAAAATCAAAATGTGTCCCTATTGTATGTGATTGATCTATATAAACTATTGTTTTTTCTATTTTCTCTTTATATATTGATATATCAAATTCTTCATTTATTTTACCATTATACACATATCTTTTATCTTTATCAAAATATATTACTGCTTCTTTATCTTTTCTTTCTTCTAACCATTTTTTTGCAAATATATAATTATCTTCTATAATTAAGGATCCTACATCTAATATTACATCTGTATTTATTTTATAATTAAAACAACCTTTATATTCTTGTTTTTGTATTAATATATCTAATTTATTATTTGTATCAATAACATCATCTAAATCTTTTTGTTTTATAGTATGTGGTTGAAGAATATTAAAACCATTTGTCCCACTAAATCCACAAGTATTATTATTAATTATATGATAACCTGACGCTGATCTTTTCTTTTCAAATTGATTGATAAATTTAGGAAATATAAAATTTTGAAGCCAGTATTTTATTATTTTTTTATTAAATTTAAATTTTTCATAATTTTCTAAAATTGTATATATATTTAATGATTCGTATGGATAATTTATATTAAATGAGTTATATATATTTTTTGGTATATTTAATAAAAATTTTAAATCTTCTAATTTTAAACCTTCTTTAATCCAATATATATATGTTAATAATATTGTTTTATCTATATTACTATATTCTGATCTTTCTGATGGTACATCTTTTGCTCTAAATGGAACTGCTAACCTTGATTTTCTCCTAAAATCAACACCATAATCAACTCTATATCTTAGTGATAAACAGTTAAACAATAATTCTTTATCTAAATATCCGATCATAATATTTTTAAAATAATCATTTTTTGTATTTTCATTATTATATTTTGAAACAACATATTTTAATATTTCATTTTTATCTAAATTATTTTCATATAATACATAATCATTATATTTATCAAAAATATAATTTAATAATATATAAGGTATATTATATCTTAATTTATATTCTTCTATTTCAATATTATTTCCATATGGATATACTAATTGATTTCTTGGATGTAATATATCATCACTTTCATCTATTATTCTAAATGTATTATTTATAAAATCTTCCATTTCTTTATTTGGTTCTTCTTTTATTTTAAGATAAAATGATTGTAATTCTTCTGGTGTAATTACAATTACTATATTTTTTTGTAATTTAATATAATTTAATATTTCATTATTTATATTTGTTTGTCTATTAAATTGTAGATGATATATTTGAATATTTAATAATCCTAATTTATGTTTTAATTCATTTGAATGCATATCATATAAACTTCTTTTATATATAATCATAGGTATTCTTTTTTTATTTAATATATTTATTATCATCATAGGTATTATCATTGTTGTTTTACCTTGACCCATATTTAATTGTGTTGTTATATTATCATTTAACATATGATCTGCTATTTTTTTTTGAATAGGTCTTATATTCAAACTTGTTATTTGTTCTAATGTTTCCCAAGTAATTTTCTCTCTTATATTTTCTATTTTTGTATTTTTTTCATAATCTATTTCCTTTATTTTTTCAAAAATAGGTTCATATAATATATTATTTGGTATTTCTAATGTATGATTAATTGATAATAAATTTATTATTTCTTTTAATTTAAATGCTTCTAAAACTCTTTTACAATTTCGACCATTACAATGTTCTGTTGTCCATCTATATTTTATACAAGAACAATTATCATCTATATTTTTTATATTATATATATTATAAGAATATTTATTTTCTATTTTATTATTAGGTAATCTAATCATTTGACTAACAATTAAATTATTCCAATTATTTTTATATATTGTATAATAAAAATCTATTTTATCATAACCATTAAATATATATTGAAAAAATATATTACGTATATCAATAATATCAAATATATTACTATATTCTATGAAATTAATATTATTTTTATTTGTATTTATATGTGGTTGTAATATATATTTAAAATTTTTTGTAAATGGATATATTTGTTGATTATTAATAAATGCTATTAAATTTAATCTTAAATTATCATCTGGATTATTTATAATTTTAAAATTTCTAAATTGATAAACCCATAATTTATATCCATCAAATAATGAATTATATTCTACTTTTTCCATACATTTTAAATGTTTTGGATAATATTCTCTTTTTGGAGATAATTCTTCTATTAATGATAATATATTATTTATATTATCATATTTAATTTCTGTTGGTTCACATTGTGTTGTTAAAACATCCCATGCTTCTTTATGATAGTGATAATAACCATATGTATATGCTAAATATAACCATGAATATATTGTATTATTTGCTTTAATATAATCTATTTTTTCATCATAATTAAATATATGTAATTTATC
>Ga0213866_10001018_pt1 | contig 21446 bp, 23 predicted proteins | sample PICome_11_FD_160079 | JGI IMG/M metagenome (GOLD analysis project Ga0213866, IMG submission 160079) | Coastal seawater microbial communities near Pivers Island, North Carolina, United States - PICO284 | ecosystem: Environmental > Aquatic > Marine > Coastal | place: USA: North Carolina...
TTAAACAAGGCTTAACATACAAATGGAATCCATCTATACCTATCAAGAACAAATGCCAATTCAGTTGGTACTGTGATGGCAAGAGTGACAAGCCTAAGAACAAGGAAGCTATCAAGCAAGCATTGAAGGTTGCAAGTGGTGTATACAAGGGCAACCTAGATGACTTTGTTGAAGGTGCGACACACTACCATGCCTACTATGTGAATCCTAGTTGGGCTGAGACAAAGACTTATGTAACAAGAATAGATGACCACATATTTTATAGATGGGATATTGAAAGGAGTAAGAAATGAATAGATTTATCATAGAACAAACACCATTTGAGATAGCACAATCTTTGTGTGACCAACACGTAGTCAAGATGCCACTTGAAGAAGCACAAATGTTATGTACTTCACTATGGCATCATGCACCTGACTATGCAGAGGAGAATAACTTGTACAAACCAGTTCATCAAAAGCACCCTTGTACATTATGGGCAATGGAAACACAAATGAACTATGAGTTCGCTTTTACATTGTATGATGAGATGTTACGTGAATATACCTATAGATATAAAAAACCTCATGGTGCAAGTAAGCACTACTATGCATTAAAGAATGGCTCTAAGTTTATACCTCATGGTAGTTTGACACCACATCCACAATGTTTTAGTGGGCATGATGACCTCAAGACTGATGAAGGATATCCTATTGAAGCATATAGGAAGTTCTATCGAGTTGACAAATTGAGATTTGCTCGATACAAATATACAAATAAACCCCAATGGCTAGAAGGAGAAGTAGCATGAAAGTAAAACAACTAATCAAAATCGCAGAAGCAGTACATGATAAAAAACTACCGTCAGATATGTATGATTTGGATAGTATGTATCATTATTCTATTAACCAAGATGAGATAATGTCTATAGCTGATATGGATGTAGTGCATTTTGTCAGAGCATTTAATCACCAAACACGTAAACTAAATAAGCAATACGAGGATAAAGAATTAGTTAAACAAAACAAGGACTTAGTTGAAGCTAATAAAACTCTAAGTCGCTTACATGATATGTGGAAAGAGAAAGCTATGAACATGGTTGAGAAAGAAACGTATCAAGCAGTTAAGGAAGCCTTAGCTGAAGTGAATAGACAACCTACTGTAAAGGCGGAAGCCTATGACTTAGCTTGGAAAGAAGCAGAGCGATGGAAAGCGACAGCAGAAATTTGGCAAAAAGAATATGAGAGAGCAACACATAAGAAAGGTTGTAACTATGTATTCAGCGAGATACCTAATGATGAAGAGGGTAATGCTTTCATTAAAAATATGAAGCAATATCTAAACAAAGAATCTTATAAGATACGTGTTAAAGGTCAGTATCTTAAAGATGAAGTGAAGGAAGCTGATGGTTGGAGACCATACAACTATGGGCAGCCTATCAATAAATCAAAATGTTTACGAGTATATGTAGACATAAACAAAGAAGGAGACTAAAAAATGTCAATGATTGACAATTATCAAAAAATGTTCCCGTAATGGAATACTCTCTATGTATATCTGTACAACTAATTATCAGTTGACAATACATAATATAAGTTTTATAACATTAATAATAACAACGTAAATGGAGAATGCTATGCCTTTAGATGGTATATTAGAAGTAAACGAGAGTTTAATCAAAGTTGAAGACCACTTAGACTTTAAGGTGGCTTTTGAGCCTACTAAGTTTAACAAGAAGAAGTACGTTATCAATGAAGAAACTGGTGAATACATAGGTGTCGTTGGTAATAGTTTTAACTGTGCATCACATCCTGCTTTCTTTCATGGAGTTAGTGAAGTTATACAAGACAACCGAACTGCTGACGAATTAGATGGTGCTATTGTCAAATCCTTTTCATCACGTAACAATGCTTGGGGTATGGTTGATATTACATTACCTAATGTACGGTCACTAATCACGACAGATAAACATGAGACAAGTTTGCATGAGAGAATTATTGGATTACATGCTGTAGACGGTTCATGTTCTAACCAAGTATTCTTTGGACAGATAGATAGTTTCTGTACAAATGGTCAAGTAAGTGGTGAGCATGACAAGATACGTAAGAAGAATACATCTAACTTCTGTATGGATAGGTTTATACAAGAACTTAAAGATGCTAGACAAAACTTCTATGCACAGTCAGCTAACTTACAAAGGTGGGCAGAGACACCAATGCCAATCTTAGTTAGGGTGCAAGACTTACTCAAAGAGATTATTCCTTCTGATAGGAAAGCTGAGAAGATGGCTAGTCTTTATGCACAAGAAGTTTCTGTGAGAGGTGCAAATGTATTTAGTTTGTACAGTGCATTTACTAACTACTCAAGCTATGCTGATGAAAGAAATGGTTTCATACTAAGAGATACTGGTAATGATACTAAAGCTGAATCAATGTGGCAAAGAGAACACGAAGTATCTAAGTGGCTATCTCACCCTAAGTTCAAAGCATTGGTTGCAGCCTAATGGCAAAGTTTGACAAAGAAACAGGCGTGGTTCTAGAGTATTATTGGTATGATATATTCTATGACCATGCCAATAAAAAGTTTGACCCACCTAGTCAATGGTTACAAAATTTATATGAAGTATCTTACGGATGGAATTTACCAAATTGGTTAGAGGGTTGGTTAGTTGATTACTATTCAAAATTACAAAGGAAAAAATATGCAGAAAAACAAAAAATTTCCTAGATACTTACAGGAGCAAAGATATGGAAACGGTATGGCTTTTTACAGGTATAATCCATCTGCTAGATATATTGATGCGGGTATTGTCACACGTACTAACTTAGGTTCTGATTTGTCAATAGCAAAAAAGAAAGCCAATGAATTTAATAAATTGATTGATGCATTTTTGCAACAACAATCTGAAATTGTGTCTGTACAAAACAATCCTACTGTACAAGGCTTGGCAGATGAGTATTTATTATCTAGTGATTTCAATATGTTAGCGAATAAATCTAAACAAGATTATCAATACTTCCTTAAAAAGATGTTGGAGACACAAGTAGATGGTAAACCTTTGTCAAGAACTTATTTAAAAAATATGACTGGTGCAAAGGCGAAAAAAGCTTATGAAGTGTGGCTAAATCGTGGCATTTCTATGGCTAATCATATATGTTCTGTGTCAAGGAAAATTTATTCTTATGGAATGGAGATGGGTTACGTTCAAGGTAACCCTTTCTCTACTTTCAAACGAAGAACATCTAAGTCTAGAAAAACTCTTTGGACAAAGGAGCAAGTCAAACAATTCTTAGATTATGCTTATTCAAATTTTAAGACACGTAACTTAGGATTAATTGTGCATATGGCATATGAGTGGTGTCAAAGAATTGGAGATATGCGACTGTTAAAGTTTGATTGTATAGATTTTAATAAGGGCATTTTACATTTAGAACAATCTAAACGTAGAGCTACCGTTCACTTACCTATTAGTGCTGAATTACTTGAAATGTTAAAACAGCAGAAAGATGACTATGGATTCCAAGAATATGTCGCACCCATGCCAAAGGCGATTAGAGGAGCATACAAGCCCTATAGCCTACATGGGGTGTCCAAGATAGGAAGAAATGCTTTGACCTCTGCAGGGCTACCTAATGAGCTACGATTGGCAGACTTACGTAGAACAGGTACAACTGAGATGGTTGAGGCTGGTGTATCTATGGGTCAGATAATGTCTGTTACAGGACATTCAAATCCTAATAGTGTAATGCCTTATATGAAAAATACTTACCTAAGTGCAAAAAAAGCATTGACAGTACGTGAATCCGTTGATATAAGCACAAGGCAAGTGCCGAACAGCTAATATTATATATACATATAAGTGATACATATAAATGAATATATACAGTTATATAAATGATTTACATTTAAGTGTAGGAGAATCTTTAAGATTAGATTGTCCTAACTGTAATAGTAAAAATACATTTACAGTGACCAATAATATGGGTTCAGTAATGTGGAATTGTTACAAGATATCTTGTAGTTTATCTGGTAGCTCTCGTGTTACTCTCACTGTAGATGATATTCGCACTGCTATGAGTAAGCAAATAGAAGATGAAGATTATATCTTTGAGTTCCCGGAACATGTTGTTCCACATGGTAATCGTAAGGCAATTACTGAGTGGTGTGACAAGTGGGGTCTATCTGCTAACACATTAAGTTTGTACTATGATGTTAAAGAGAACAGAGCAGTGTTTCCTATTGTACATGACAATAAGATTGTCGATGGTGCAGGTCGTGCATTAGGTCAAAATATACCTAAATGGAAGCGATATGGAAAAAACAACTTGCCTTATTCTCAAGGACATGGTACAACTGCTATTGTTGTTGAGGATTGTGTTAGTGCAGCTGTGGTTGCTTCTGACACACGGAAGGGGATAGCTGTGCTAGGAACATCATTATTGGAATCACACAAGCAATATCTATCACAGTTCTCAACAGCAATTATTGCCTTAGACCCTGACGCACTAGAGAAGATAATGCAGTTTGCGAAAGAGTTACGTAACTACGTTAAACAAGTAAAAGTACTTAGATTGAAAGATGATTTAAAGTACAGAAACGAAGAAGACTTAAATAACTTATATTTCCTAACCACGAAGGAGTAAAATATGGAACTATCCCTAATACGAAGTTTAATGGACAAGGCATTCTATGATGAGCATAGAGGTGCTAAATGTCCAGACAGATTATTCAGCAAAGATGTAAGGAAGATTAAACAAGCACTAGATAGTGCAATGACTACTTACGAAAGAACAGTAACACCTGATGAGATTGAAGCATTATTTATGTCAAACAATCCATCTATGACTACTGCACAAAAGCAAGCATACTCATCTTTGTTCAATGGAATTAAACGAGAACAACCGATGGGAGAAGACGTTGCACAAGAAGTATTGTCTAAACTATTTCAGCAAGTTGTTGGCGAAGATATTGCTAATCTTGGCTTTGATTACGTCAATGGTGCTCAATCTACACTTGAACCTCTTCGTAATATTTTGGAGCAGTATGGTGATGATTTTACTCCTAATCTAAATATACAATGGGAAGACATAAGCATTGATGCTCTGTTATCCAAGAATGATTTAGAGGCTAGATGGAACTTTGGTATACCTAGTTTGACTAGAGTAGTTGAAGGTGTAAATGCTGGGCATCTCATTGAAGTAGGTGCTAGACCTAACACAGGTAAGACATCCTTTCATGCTAGTCTGATTGCATCCCCGGGTGGCTTTGCTCATCAAGGTGCTAGATGTATTATCCTATGTAATGAGGAAGGTCCTCACAGAGTTGGAGCAAGATACTTGACAGCAGCTACGGGTATGACAATGCATCAAGTCAAAGAGAATCCACAGAAAGCACAAGAGTTGTACAGTCCAGTGCGAAAGCATATAGATATCAAAGATGCATCTAATCGTGATATGGCTTGGGTGGAGAGTGTATGTAAATCATACAAGCCTGACATTGTGGTCTTGGATATGGGAGACAAGTTTGCTAGGACAGGTGGTTTTGCTAGACCCGATGAAGCATTAAAAGCTAATGCTATCTATGCAAGACAAATAGCTAAGTCACATAATTGTGCTATGTTTTATATGTCTCAACTATCTGCTGATGCAGAAGGTAAGGTAATACTTAATCAATCTATGATGGAAGGTTCACGTACAGGTAAAGCTGCTGAAGCAGACTTGATGGTATTGATTGCAAAGAACCCACCAATCGAAGGTCAAGAAGAAGAAGGTCCTGAGAGACATCTCAATGTTGTAAAAAACAAATTGACAGGTTGGCATGGTAATGTTACTTGTAATCTTGACTACAGAACAGCTAGGTATACAGCATGAAGCTAACACTTGACGTAGAAAATACAGTTACTCATAGAGATGGCAAGTTACATCTTGACCCTTTTGAGACTAACAATAAGCTTGTCATGGTTGGGTGTCTTACAGATAAAGGCGAAGAGTATTTATTTAGAGATGACTTCACAGGTGTGCAAGAGTTATTAGATGAAGCAACCATACTCATAGGTCATAACATAGTACATGATTTACTATGGCTATGGGAGTGTGGTTTAAAGTATGATGGTTCTGTATTTGATACAATGTTAGGTGAGTATGTTTTACAACGTGGAATAAAAGAACCATTGTCTCTTGAGGCTTGTGCAAATAGATATGATTTAGATACTAAGAAACAAGACACTATGAAAGAGTATTTTAAAAATAAAGTTCCTATTGATGAGATACCAAAGCAAGAGTTGTCTGATTATTTATCTGCTGATTTAAAAGCTACACAAGAATTATCTGATGTAATATACAAAAAGTTAAATACAGTAGAGTATGCAGGTCTAATGGATACTGTATTACTAACTAATCGTGTAGCACTAACACTAGCTAGAATATATCAGACTGGGTTTACTGTTGATGTAGACAAGTTAAATGAAGTTAGAGAAGAGTTTGAAAAAGAAAAGTCTATGATAGAGGATAGACTGAATAGGCAAGTTCATCAGCTTATGGGTGACACTCCTATTAATCTTAATAGTCCTGAACAAATGTCATGGATTATATATAGTAGAAAACCAAAAGACAAAACAACTTGGATGAATCACTTTGTTCCTTACATGAGTAAAGAAGAGTTCAAATCTAAGATAGAAGAAAACTCTGATAAGATATACAAGACAATAGCAGTTAAGTGTCAAGAATGTAATGGAACAGGTAAAATAAGAAAGGTAAAAAAGGATGGAACTCTTTATGCTAAATTACCCAACTGTATTACTTGCAATCATCTTGGCTACATTTTTACTCCTACTCAAGAAATAGCAGGTCTTAAATTTAATCCACCTAGTGTTAAGTGGGTTAGTGCAAACGGTTTTAGTGTCAACAAAAAGATGTTAGAAGTATTACAGCATGTAACCAAGAGAACAGAATCAATTAATGCATATAGTTTTCTACATGATTTACAAAGACTGTCAGCACTAGATACCTATCTATCTTCTTTTATACAAGGCATTAATACTTATATGAAACCAGATGGCAAGCTTCATGTGAGATTACTACAGCACAGAACATCTACAGGTAGATTTAGTGGTGCAGACCCTAACATGCAGAACATGCCAAGAGGGGGAACATTCCCTGTAAAGAAAGTATTTATATCACGTTGGGAAGGTGGTAAGATACTTGAAGCTGACTTTGCACAATTGGAGTTCAGAGTCGCTGCCTATTTATCACAAGATGGAGTTGCAATTGAAGAGGTCACTACTGGATTTGATGTTCACTCATATACGTCTAAAGTTATTACAGATGCGGGTCAACAGACTACTCGCCAAGATGCGAAGGCACACACCTTTGCACCACTCTACGGAGCAACAGGATTTGGAAGAACACAAGCTGAAGCAAGATACTATGAGCATTTCACAGAAAAGTATAAAGGAATCAAATCATGGCACACCCGATTGGCTTCAGAAGCTATGAACACAGGAATGATTACCACACCTTCAGGTAGGCAGTTTGCATTCCCGGATATAAGAAGACTAACAAATGGTAGTGTGACAAACTTTACGCAGATAAAGAATTATCCTGTACAATCTTTTGCTACTGCTGATATAGTACCTTTAGTTCTAATGCACATGGAAGATAAGTTTAAAACTTATAAGTCTTGTATAGTTAATAGTGTACATGATTCTGTAGTAGTGGATGTACATCCTGAAGAAATCAATCAAGTTATATATACAATAAAAGAAATAAATAATGAGTTAAAACAATTAATTGAAAATAAATTCAAAATTGATTTGAATGTGCCTTTATTATTAGAGGCAAAAATAGGTGATAACTGGCTTGACACCAAAGATGTTGCGTGATATAACTATAAAACTTTAAAGAAAGAGAGGTCTCACATATGAGTGATTTAATAACTATTGATACAAATAACTATGCTGCAATGGCAAAGGCTATGGGTATCGCAGGAGAAACTTCTTCTGAGCCAAAGAAGAGTAACACTTTACCTAGATTGAGAATAAACCATTCTCCAATCATGGGTGAAACAGATATGAACGGTAAGAATGTTAAGGTTGAGGTAGTCAATGGTGGTACATATCGCTTAGATAAGCCTGACGTTAATACTTATTATGGTTCATCGGCAACTATCAGACCCTTTATGCAGAGGTTTATGTATAAAAGGTTTATTAAGAATAATAATGCCAAAGCAGGTGAGCCAATGGGTACTTACCATAAAACTGTTATGGCTGATAGTTTAAATATTGATTTAAAAGACAACCAAGGTACATTTAACTGTGGTAAACCCGCAGGTTATGTAAAGGATTTTAAATCATTACCAGTAGCCCAACAAGATTTATTAAAACAAATAAAAAGAGTTCGTGTCATATTTGGATTAATAACTCTAGAGAACACTGTAAATGAGAACGGTGAAGCTACTGAGTTGCAGGAGTCTCCATTCATTTGGGAAATAGATAACCGTGATGCTTTCAAAATTATGGGTGCTCCCTTTGCTAAGTTAGCACAAATGAAGAGACTACCAGTGCAACATAACATTGTGTTAAATACAGATGAGAGAAAGTTGCCTAATGGTAACTCTTTTTATCTTCCTCAACCAAGTTTAGATGTGACTACTAAAGTTGCATTAACAGAATCAGACCAAAAAATGTTTGCTGATTTTGTTTCTTGGGTACAGAACTACAATGAGTACATCATCAATGAATGGAATGTAAAGACGGGCAGTAACATAAGTCAAGAAGATATGGATACTGTAGATGACTTCATTGATATAGATAATTCTGAAGAGGTAGCATAATGCACCATCCAGCAGAATTGGCGATTCATCAGTATCTTGAAGATGCCACTAAGGGTGAAACTCAAATGAGTGAATCCACTATAGATAGGATAGGCGAAGAGATTAAAGATGCGTTGAAACGTCAATTTGCTGGTGGTAATAAACGAGATGAATTTAGATATCGTGTGTCTAATATAGGTAGACCATCGTGTCAATTATGGTTTCAAAAGAATCAACCAGAAAAAGCCTTACCTAGACCTACAACCTTCGTTATGAACATGATGTTAGGTGATATAGTTGAAGCTGTATTCAAAGGCTTGCTAAGTGAAGCGGGTATTAAATATCAAGACAATACAGAAGTAGAGTTAGTATTAGATAAAGATACAACTGTAACTGGTACATATGATATAGTAATTGATGGTGCAGTAGATGACATCAAGTCCGCTTCTGATTGGTCATATAAATACAAGTTTGAATCTTTTGAAGCATTAAAAGATGGAGATAGCTTCGGTTATATTGGACAACTAGCAGGATATGCAAAAGCTTCAGGAAAGAAGGTTGGTGGTTGGTGGGTTGTTAATAAAGCCAATGGTCAATTCAAATATGTTCCTGCATCCAATATGGATTTAGATGAAGAAATAAACAAAATAAAAGAAACAATCAAAGTTTCTAAACAAAAAGAATTAGTAAGATGCTTTGAACCTGAACCTGAATTTTTTAGAAAGATACCTACAGGTAATATGGTACTCAATAAAAACTGTACATTCTGTGAATTTAGAACTACATGTTGGGAAACTCTTCGTGAATTACCTGCACAAATGTCTCAAGCTAAAGAACCTAAGATGGTTCAATATGTAAAGCTTAAAGGTGAATAAGTGCAGCTTTACCAAGTAAGTAAACAAGCTAAGAAATATGGATATAGAAGTGGTCTAGAATATAAGTTATCTCTATACCTCAAGAAAAAGAAATGTGAATATACTTATGAAAGCATTAAGATAGAATGGGAAGACTTAGCCTATCGTACTTATACTCCTGACTTTATATTGTCCAACGGAATAATCATTGAAACAAAAGGAAGGTTCTTAGCTTCTGATAGAAGAAAGCATTTAGCTATACAAAAACAACATCCTAATCTAGATATTAGATTTGTGTTTACTAATAGTCGTGCTAAAGTTAATAAAGGTGCTAAAACATCATATGCACAATGGTGTATTAGATATGGTTTTAGATATTGTGATAGAATTATACCTGAAGATTGGTTAAAAGAAAAAGGAAAGAATGAACACCCTAAGAAAATAAACTTTACGGGCAGAAAGTTAAATGGAGAATTAAAGTATGGAAAAAGACACACGAAATAACAATAAATCTATCTTACCCGAAGACTTTATTATAAAGGTAAATCCTCATTTAAATAGTAAAGGTAAATGGAATGGTGGTATAGAGTTATCTATTATTCCTAACTTAAATAATCCCTTAGATGATGATGATTATTATCAAGTAGAGCACATATGTAAAATGCTATGCTCCACATTAAATTTTATGGAAATTGAACCTTCTTTCAGAGACAAAATAAATGATTACGTTGTTAATGTGTTTGACAAAGAAGAGGAAGAAGTAGATAAAGAAATAAAAAAGTCTTATACAGATAATGTTATCAATGTAACTTTTGGAAACACCGATAAATGTTAAGGCATATGGAGTATATGAGGATGAAAGAAAAAGAACAAGAAGATATGGTTAATAGCCCTGCACATTATAACAAAGCGGGTATTGAAACTATAGATGCACTAGAAGCTATGCTTACTGATGGCTTTGATTATTATCTTCAAGGGAACATAGTTAAGTATCTATGGAGATACAGATATAAAAATGGTTTGGAAGATTTAAAGAAAGCACAATGGTATCTTAATAAATTAATTGAGCATCACGATGATAAAAGTTAAAATAATTTGCAATATATCTGTTGACCCAGAAGAATATGCTGTTCCTTCTGACGGAGATGTTACAGAAGACTTTGAAGAGTATATAAGAGAATTTTTTTATGATATTGATGGAACGAAAATAACAAAACTAAAAGTAATTACGGAGACATAAATGTTAAATAACTACCTACCAACAGATTATCAAAATTTCATTGCACTTTCTAGGTATGCAAGATGGAGAGACAATGACCAAAGAAGAGAAAACTGGGGTGAAACAGTTGATAGATATTTTAATTATATGGAAAACCATTTAAAAAAGAATCATAACTACACAATAACTAAAGCACTAAAAGAAAAACTATCTACACAGATAATGAACTTAGGTGTCATGCCTAGTATGAGAGCATTAATGACATCAGGACCTGCTTTAGATAGATGTCATGTAGGTGGTTATAACTGTAGTTACATACCTGTAGATAGTCCACGTTCCTTTGATGAATGTATGTATATACTTATGTGTGGTACAGGTGTAGGATTCTCTGTTGAAAGAGAGAATGTAGACAAACTTCCTATTGTTAATGAACACTTCGAGAACAGCACTACGGTCATACATGTCGCTGATAGCAGACCCGGTTGGGCAAAAGCATTGAGAGAACTTATCGCTATGTTATATGTAGGTCAAGTGCCTACATGGGATGTTTCACAAGTAAGACCAGCAGGTGCTAGACTAAAAACATTTGGGGGTAGAGCATCAGGACCTGCACCACTAGAAGAGTTATTCCGTTTTTGCATAGCTAAATTCAAAGGTGCTAAAGGTAGAAGACTATTTCCTATTGAGTGTCACGATTTAATGTGCAAGATTGGTGAGGTTGTAGTTGTAGGTGGTGTAAGACGTTCTGCTCTTATCTCTTTATCTAACTTGGGCGATGACCAAATGAGACATGCTAAGTCAGGTCAATGGTGGGAGAATGAAGGGCAAAGAGCATTAGCTAATAACTCTGTAGCATTTAAAGGTAAGCCTGAGATGGGTACATTCATGCGAGAGTGGACATCTTTATATGAATCTAAGTCAGGTGAACGTGGTATATTTAATAGACAAGCAGCTAAAGTTAAAGCACAAGAGAATGGTAGACGAGATGCTGACCATTACTTTGGATGTAATCCTTGTAGCGAGATTATACTTAGACCTTATCAGTTCTGTAATCTTACTGAAGTTGTATGTAGAGCCACAGATGACTTAGAATCTTTAACAGAGAAGGTTCGTATGGCTACTGTATTAGGTACATTTCAATCTACCCTTACTAACTTTAAGTACCTACGTAAGATATGGAAAGATAATACAGAGGAAGAGAGATTGTTAGGAGTTTCCCTAACAGGTATCTTAGATACAAATATATGGACAGAAGAAATACTGCTCATGTTAAGAGAGGTGGCAGTAGAAACTAATAAGAAGTTGGCTAAAGACTTAGGTATACCACAGTCAACTGCTATTACTTGTGTAAAACCAAGTGGTACAGTTAGTCAATTAGTTGACAGTGCTTCAGGTATTCATGCTAGACATAATGACTACTACATCAGAACTGTACGTGGTGATAACAAAGACCCACTAACACAGTTTATGAAAGAAAGTGGTATACCAAGTGAGCCTTGTGTTATGAAACCTGATAGCACTACTGTTTTCAGCTTTCCTATGAAGTCACCTGAAGGTGCAGTCACTAGAACGCAGATGTCAGCTATTGAACAACTAGAGTATTGGCTCATGTTCCAAAGACATTGGTGTGAGCACAAGCCTTCTGTTACTGTGTCTGTTAAGGAAGATGAATGGATGGATGTAGGAGCATGGGTATACAAGAACTTTGATGAAGTATCAGGTATATCTTTCTTACCATTCAGTGACCACACATATGCACAAGCACCTTACCAAGACATAGAAAGAGAAGAATACTTAGAACTAAAAAACATAATGCCTAAATCAATTGATTGGTCGAAGTTAGCAGACTTTGAAAAGGAAGACACTACTTCAGGTGGAAGAGAGTTAGCTTGCACAGCAGATGCCTGTGAAGTAGTTGACTTGACATCTAATTAATGTTAGAATCAGCAGAACTATTATGGTGGCAATGGTGGTTACTTATAGCCATTTCCATCAACACTACAATAAATTTAATCGTGTTCTTTAAAGGAAGAAAATTACATATACGAGAGTTTTTACACCTTAAACCAAAACCTAAAAAACGGAGCAGTGAATGAGAGATATGATACTAAATGCAGTCAAGACAAAAATGATAGGGCAAATGAATGCTCACATAGCTAACATAGAAGTTATGTTAAATAATCCTGTTGGTGCAAGAGACCGTGCAACTGTAATAGACACGATTGAAAAAGAAATATCTGCGTTAGAGCACCTTGATGGAAGAATTAATGTATTGGTAAAATACTTTGAAAGAAAACAAGAACAAGCCATAGACGATAAAAAAGGAAAAAAATAATATGGAAAGCTTAGAACCTTGTGTAGAAGACAGAAAAAAGTTTGACATTGACCTACAATATGGAAAGGTTCGTGAGCAGCAAATAGCTGATATGCTTCAAGATAAAAAGATTGAAGTTAAAAGTGAAAGAGGTATGTGGCAAAGAACAGGAAACATTGCTATCGAATATGAAAGTTATGGAAAACCTAGTGGCATAGCCAGTACTGAATCCGACTATTGGTTTCATAATTTGTGTATAGATGATGGAACATTTTGCACTTTAGTATTTAAGACAGACAGTCTAAAGAAAATAATTGACAACTTAGATTATAAGAGGTCAGTTTCAGGTGGAGACCATAACGCATCAAAAATGTATTTAGTTAACCTACAGAAGTTATTTTCTTCAGATGTTATAAAAGCATTTAAGGATAACAAAGATGTGGAAAATTGAAGAGGAAGCGAGAAGATATATGAAAGAAAAATTAATAGTTACTCAAGTTATAACACCTGACTTATATGAACGATTAGCTAAAACTACAGCTATATTTCCTAAAGAAAAAGCATTAGAGTATTTAGCTTTAGGATTGACTAGTGAAGCAGGAGAGGTTGCGGGTAAGATAAAGAAAATTATTAGAGATGGAAAGGGGAATAAAGAAGCTATCGCTTACGAGATAGGTGATGTGCTTTGGTATTGTGCTGTACTAGCAAGTGAACTAGGTGTTGAGTTAAATGATATAATGAAGAAGAACTTACAGAAGTTACAAGAAAGAAAAGAAAGAGGTACACTTCAAGGTTCAGGGGATAGAAGGTAGCTACTCGCTAGTTGGGTCTTCGTTTAACTCGTCTTGAATATCCATTTCTTTAAATTCTATATTACGTAATTTTGTAGTACTTAATTGTCTAGCAATATCTAGTAGTATTTTGTAATTATAATCTTTCATAGAAGTTGGTTCACCGTATTGTGATTTATTGTATGTATCTATAGCTATTTGTCTATATATTTTAGGTAATCTCTTAAATGATACACGGTCCATAGGATTTGGTTGAGGATTAGAACCTTCATACACAATAGTTTTTTTAGCCATATCTTTAACTTTTTTGCGTACTTTAGCTATCTCCTCTCTTAAAGCTTGTTTCTTTATTTTTTCAGGTAAATTTTTATAGAAATCACTTTTTATGAATGGTTGAACTATATCTACCATAAACTCACCCATATAAAACCCTAACAATTGGTCAGCTTCAGGTATACCTGTTCTTTTTAAAACATCAGCTTTAGATATTCGTAATCTATCTAATTCTTTTTCTATCTCATTTTTCTTTTCTTGAAATAATCTACCAGTAAATTGTCTTGATATAGGTGTAGTTCTTCTTATTGCACCTGTTCTAGTAGGTGATTCATAAGCTTTTGGTAGTTCAAAATCTGTACCATATGCTTCCTTTAACATTTTTTCTATTGCATAATTTCCCGGAACACGAGCCAATGCTTTGTGCCATATCAATGAACTTAAATCTTCAATGTTATTATCTCTAATTATTCTTTCATCATCAGGTGCTAAGAAAGTATTATATGTGTCTTGAGCAATAGTCAAAGGCATTGTATATGTAGATAATATATTAGATGCAAACTCTGCTCCTAATCGTTGCACAGCTTCGCTTGATTCCATACTTCCATCAAATACATTGCCTATATCATCTACAAGTTTGTCCATAGCATACAGACCAAAACCTGCTTTACCTACTTGCATACCAGTTATAGCTTGGAGTGTTTCTCTAAAAGTTTTTTTATCAATTACATCTTCATCTTTTTGTGCTCTTTCAATTAAATGTGCGAAGAATAGATAAGGAGCTGCAGGAAAGAATGGTCTCATATCATATGTCTGACCATCTTCTGACCTACCTTCGTACCATTTTTCACCAGCATTTTCAGAGTTTCTAAAGGCTAATGCACCATATAACATACCTAAACCTGTAAGACCTTTAGCTGTTTCATGATATGTTCTTATACCTAACTCTTCTCCTGTTTCACTAACACCTTCTTTTCTAAAACTTCTTGCTAATTCTGCTCTAACTTTTTTATTGGCTAAGTAAAGTGGAGAGTATTCATAGGTAAAACGCATTGCGTTTGCTAAGAATCTAGGGAAAGGAACTACAGATGTCGTAACAAATGGAAGGTTATTAGCTCCTTTTATTAGTAATTGACCTACTGTACTTTTAGGAGATGCTTGGTAAGTAAAATATAAGGCTTCTTCTATTCCTCTATCTAAAGCTTTCTTTCCTTCTTTAGTACCAAATACTTTATTGAAGTCACCTCTTTTCATTATTTCCATTAAATCAAAATCAGCATCAGTGACCTTATCACCTCTAGCTAATCTTATACGTTTCATTTTACTTAATTCTCTTTCTAATCCACCCATAAATGCGGCACGTTTAAACATGTTATCAGATAATGTGTTTAATACGTTTAAGTTTCTACCTACACCAGTAGTTAAATTACGTAATTTACTTGGTGGTTTTTTACCCTTTATACCTGTACCTGTTAAATCCTCTAAATCTGCAAGTTGTCTGTATAACTTTTTCGCTTGTGTTTGAAAACCCATAGCAAATATAGTTTCAACTGCTATAGCTTTGTCTTTGTTCATAATACCATATGCTACAGCAAAACTATCTTTGAAATAATCTTTAATACTTAATGTTGATTTTTCTCCTCTTAGTGTAGATATACCTTTTTGTACTGCACCATCAAATAAATTAGAGACAGTATCAAAACCAACACGAGCAACACCACCAACAGTGTTACGAACTGTTGTTGCAACTTGTGATGTCATGGCAGCTAAACGTAAGGCATCTAAACTTCTAAGAGTTTCTGTTGCATCAAATTGTCTAATAAATCCATCATAGTCACCAGCATCAGTAAACTTCTTTGATTTCTCAAATACATTTAATACGTTTTCATTTAATGAGAATATATCAGATGATGCTACATCATCAATAGAACCCATTAATTCCTTTAATTGCTTCTTTTCATTTCCAGCTTTTTGTAAAAGCCTACCAGCTTCCGAGAACTCTGATATAAATAAATTAGCAAAATCATCTTGTGTCAAGTTATACTTGTTAAGAACATCACCAAATGTATCAGCTAATTCATCATTAGTTTTAGTGTCTTTAGCATCTCTTATGACACGACTTATTGCTTCTGTTATACGTTCAGTTTTAACTATATCCTCACCAGTATTTTTGTTTACACCAGTAACAATATCTTTCAAACCACCTGATTTAGCCAAGACTTCTGTGGCTGCTGCAGCAACTCTATTAAACTTATCAGGAGTAACTGCTACTCTTAATGGTTCATCTATACCTTCTGTTTCAGCTATATCCTTACTTACTTGTTTGCCTTCTTCAACCATATCAGCATTTAAAGCAGCGAGTCTTTCTTTTATTTTAGTTCCTTCTTTAGAACCTTCTAATGTTTTTGTAGCTAACTCTTCAGCCTTTAAAGTTTTTTCTTCTACAGCCTTTTGTGATGTCTCTAACAGTTCATCTGTTTGTGCCCTTTTACTTAAAGCCTTACTACCATATCTCTTAGCTAAATATAACGGAACTGTTGATAATACAGCAGGTGCAGCACCTGAAATAATACCTGTTGTTATTGTTTGACCAAAGCTATAATCATCTTGCTCATCAACAGCCATAAGACTTTTTTGCTCTGCAACATCTTGAAGAACACCTGCCGTTGCTTCTGTGGCAACTATAGTTTTAATTGGATTAGCGGCTAAACCTGCTATGGCTCTACCTACACCTAATTTGGCAGCTTGTTGTGCAGCTATACCAGACAACTTACCACCACCGGGAAGTAGCAATCCAAGGGCAGTTGACGGTGCTGTAAATATACCACCAGCATAATCACCTATCGTTGTTAAAACACCACCACCAAAGTCTTCCATAGCTTCAGTTGCTCTGTACAAAGATTTGTAGTCATTTATCTCTTGACGTTTATTATCAGCAGCTAATGCACTAGTGTAGTTCCAATCTTTTCCTGCAGTTAATTCGTTTACTTTAAACTGTCTGAAATGTTCTATTGTTTCATCAATAGCTTCTTCTTCAGATATGTTCTCATATCCTAAACGGTTTTTAGCAAAACGCATAGCCGCCGCTTTCAGTTCAGGTGACTGAGTAAACTGTTCGTATGTAAATCCTTCTTTGGGGGGAGTGAATGCAGGAGTTGCAGTTGGAGTAGTTGTTGGTGCTTCTTCAATTTCCTCATCGCCAAACTCATTTATAGTAATTTCAGAAGTTTCTTCAACCTCCTCATCACCAAACTCATTTATGGCTATATCACCAAACTCATTTTCATCTTCTTTTAATTCTTCGTCACCAAATTCATTCTTTGACATGATTAATTCCTATTTTTTTCTATATAACTTTCCGTTTTTTCTATATTGCGTTCCTCTAGGTAATTTATCATATTCTTCTTTTGTTGTTATTGTTGGTATAGTACCTTGCGTCTCTTCTTTTTTAGCAACAGGTTGTTCATATTTTTCTTTTAATGCTAGTAATATTTTTTTACTTTCTTTATTCATATCTTTTGTAAGTAACTCATTAATAGCTTTTAACATTGCTGGTCTTGCTCCGGGTGCATCAGATATTGTTAGTTGATTTACACCATTTATGTTTTTCACTATCTTAAATTTTTCATCTAACTGACCAAGAATTTTGTTTTCTTGGGTTAACAAAGATGATAAATCTAATTTAGGGTCTGCTTTTTCTTGTAATGCTTTTAACTTTATTATCTCTTCAGCACTCAATCCACCTTCTCTAGCAAGAGCAAAACCTGTTTCACCTAAATCTTTAGCTTCTTCACCCATAGTCTTATCACCTAAGATTTGTTTCTTAGCTTCTTCTAGAGTAAGTGTTTTACCAAATAAACCCATCTTACTTTCTTCTACAAGTCTAGCTGCCCTTGCTTCTAAATTAAATGCAGGTCTATCAGACATCTTTGTTGCTTGATTTTGTAGATACTCTTCTAAACTTACACCTTGAGCTTTAGCTCTTTGTGCTGCTTTTTGTATATCTAGTTCATCACCCACAATAGCTGCTTCATCTTCAGCTTGTTCAGCGGCTTCATCAGATACTAATGTTTGTCCAGAACCTGTAATCCTTCCCTTAATATAATCTTCTAGTGTATTAAATTTAGGTTTTTTTCCGTCTATTAATAATCTAGATTGATAAGTTTTAAAATCTTCTTTTATTTTATTCATAACATCTGCATTACCATAAGTATTCATAACAGTTCTAATTTTACCTACATCTGTTATACCTAAACCTCTTATAGAATCAGCTTCCTCACGTAACAATCTTTTATTTTTTGTCACTTCATCTTCATATGTTTCTTGTTTTTCTGCAAATTCTTCAGCTTGAGCTTTAGCTTCCGCAGCTACAGATACATCTTTAGCTTTAGCTACTGCACCAGCTTCCTTTACGCCACTTGCAAAAAAACTACTCCAATCAAATCCCATCTGCATCATCCTCATTGTTTTTTCTTTTAGCCATTAAACCTTTTTTACTTGATGCTTTTATATCTTCGGCTGATTCTTCTATTTCCTCACTTATAGGACTTCCTTTTTCTTCCTGCTCCATTTCTTTAAGCACTTCATCTAGTAATCTACTATCTATCCTTTTAGTTTCTGTTTTCTTTTTTATATCAACTTCAGATAAATTATAATCTATTTTAGCTATTTCAGATGCCTGCTTTAAATATTCAACTATTACAGGAGACGCAAGAATACCTACATCAATTGTGTGTTCACCTTCCATAACAGCAGTTTCTATAACAGCTTCTACAATAGTTGTAATTGATGTTCCTGAACGTATTGCATCTAATATAGGCTCTACTATTTCACGACTTTGTAATCGTTTTAGATATTTAGTTATTACAGTATCTAAATCAGTTTCTTTAGGTGGATTTTCCCAAGGTCTATTACCAACTTCCGTTGTTAATGAAGCACCGGGAATAGGACCAGCAAAGTCTGCATTAGGATTTAGTGTTGGCATTTCTTGCATTTTTTACCTCTTCAAAAGCTTTTCTTATTCTTAATACATAAGCAATAACTAATTTTTGTTGCTCTCTAGTATCACTTTCCATAGTATCACGTTTTGTCTCATTCTCAAACATTTCTCTGCTTCGTGATAACAGACCCCTCTTACTATCTTTTTTAACTTTTTTTCGTTCTGTTTTTGGTATGCCATCTGTTTCAGCTTTCTCTACTTGTTTAGCTAAACTGTTTATAGACATATATGCATTTGATACACTATTATTAATCATTTAATATTCCTTTAAAATAAATCCCATAGCCAAGAAGCTGCAGATGATACACCATCAACAACGGTATTTATAAGTGTTCCACCAGTATTTGTTGTGGCTAAATTTACTAGTCCATTAGCTAAATTTTGTGCATTGGCTTGGTCAGCCGCTAAAGCTGCCGCTGCCACTGTAGACTCATCTTGCATCTTTCTAAGTAATATATCTTTACTTCTTTCTTCAGCATTGTCTGCACTCTTCCAAGCAAACTCCATATCATCTCTAAAACCTTGCCATAAGTTATTATATGCACCTGTTGATAAATCAATTAAGGCTCTAGCATTTAACTCGTTAGCTCTGTTGATTGCAGCAGTATCTGCTGTAGCTACTTGTCTTCTCCACTGTGCATTAGATTGGTCAATGACTAATCTATTTTGTGCATTAAACTGCTCTCTTTGATTCTTCATATTTGCATTGAACTGCTCTAGTGCATTTAATTCACCTGAATTATATCTTGACATAGCATTAGCTTGTTCAGCATTAAAATTTGCTACTTGAGCTTGCAGATTAGCAAAGAACTGATTTGTTTGATTTTCTGATGTTGCATTAAACTGCCTACTTGCATTTGTTGCCGCTTGGTCAGTAAACAAAGATTGTGCTATTGTTTGTGCTTTAAACATAGCTGTCTGCTGATTATTATTAAGATTGGACATATCCATTTGCAAAAATGATTGTGCGTTTTGTACAGCAGATTGTTGTCTATTACTTAAATTAGACATATCTAGATTAGCTAAGGCTGATGCTTCAGCCATAACCATAGCTTGATTGTTTGATAGATTTGCTAAACCCATAGTATTTGCAGCCCGAGAGTTTTCTAATGCTATCTGTTGTTCAGCAGTAAAGTTCATATTAGCTATATCACTAATCTTAGCGGCGTTCTGAACTCTAGATTGAAAAGATTGGTCAAACTCTTGACCTATAAATGTAGCACGTTGTTGTGCCGCTAACATAGCTCTTTGTTGTCTATTACTTAAATTAGCTTGTTCAAAGGATGCTATTGTTTGTGCATCAGCTTGTGCAATAGGTAAGGCTGCCTCTAATGCACCTTGTATTAATGCTTGTCCTGCCATTGAAGATGCACCCAAACCTCTTTGTGCCATCTGTGCTTGTACTGCACGTAATGTACCAGCCGCCCATGCAGGTGGGTTGGATGCATCAAAATTAGCAGTAAGTTGTGCTAACTGTCCTTGTACTGTTGCTTCTGTTGATGGTGATGTTTCAGCTGCTTGTATTTGTTCGGCATATGTAGATGCAGTTTCAGCATTAGCACTAGGAGTAATTAATTCATTATCCTGTATTTGTCTTTGTATAGGATTTTGTAATTGTGTAGCAGTTCCTTGAGCAGCTTGCAAGTTAGATACTGCACTTTGATTTTGTTGAGCAGGATTAACTTGTGCTTGTTGGCTAACAATACCTTGAGCTGCTTGCATGGTTGTTGTAGCATTTTTAATCTCAGGAGCTACTTGAGATGCTTCTGTTTGGGCTGCTGTTGTTAATGTTGGTGCTGTTGCTTGTGTTACAGTTGCTTGTGTTGGGGTAGGTGCTTTTACTTCACCTGTTACTTGACCACTTGTAGGAGCAACAGTTTGTTCAGGTGTTATAGATATATCTGTTGCAGCTGTAGCACCACCCACAGGTAAAGTTGGTGCTAATGCTTGTTGTGTACTAAATTCTTCTATATTAGTAGGAGTTGTACTAGCAGTATTAGTAGTCTCTCCACCCTCTTGTAGTTTAACTACGCCACCTTTAGCCATCTCCTGTGCTCTAGCTCTATACACAATCATCTCACGTTCTTTGTCAGGATTCTGCTTCAAATAGTCATCAAAGTTTTCCATGCTACCTGCATAACCCATACGTGTGGCTATTTTCTGTAATCCTTGTGGCTTAAAGCCTTTAAACATTGCCATACTTTATATT
>Ga0213866_10001019_pt1 | contig 21438 bp, 14 predicted proteins | sample PICome_11_FD_160079 | JGI IMG/M metagenome (GOLD analysis project Ga0213866, IMG submission 160079) | Coastal seawater microbial communities near Pivers Island, North Carolina, United States - PICO284 | ecosystem: Environmental > Aquatic > Marine > Coastal | place: USA: North Carolina...
CACCCAGCCGGACTACACGACGTATCAGCCCTGGGCGCTGTCCGCGTTCGCAAGCAATCCACAAACCGCGGTTTTTGCGGAGCAGCAGTTGCACGACGTGGCAACACACCTGAGTATTGAGGGGCCCGGCAGCGCGGTTATGCCCGCGCTGCTGCTGGCCGACGCCTCGGCCGCGATGTCGGGGCGACTGGTGCAGGCCTGGCAGGGTTCATGAGTACGGAGATTCGTTCATGGCTGAGTTCATCGACGGTTTAAGCACGCGGATGCCCGCCACCCTGCGCTGCGGCACGGCACTGGCCTTGTCGGCATTGCTCGTTGTGGCTTCTCCGATGCTGGCTCAGGACGATTCGCCGCCGGATGACGGGCCTGCCGTTGCGGGTGAGCCCGGACCCGAGGGCCCTGGCATTGAGGAGGACAAGGAAGCTCAGGAGAAGGCGGATGAAGATGCGCTGGCCTCCGAACTCGCCAGTGCCCAGCGGATCAAGGAAGAGTTGGATGCCGCGCTCCTTCCCGACGGCCGAGTTGGTGGCGATGAACAAGACGAGGTCGTGACGCGCCTGGCCAACCTCGCGACGCGCTGCAGCGTGCTCGCCAACAGCGCGGTGCACGATCAGACGCGGCTGGTGCTGCTGGGCTACGAAGCCCGTGCGCTCGCAGCGCTCGCCCCGCTTGAAGAGCCTAACGCAGACGACCCCCTGGGCCAGCGTCGGCTGAAAAAGCTGCGTTCGATTACGGATGAGCTCCGCGAGTTGGACCTGCCCAATGCTGTATCGGCCGGCGACTATTGGCAGCTCTGCGCCGACCTGGCAGAAGCGTCCCAGGCCGAGGGGTCGGTGCCCGCACGTCAGGCGTTGGCTGAAGAATTGCTTGCCGGCTACATCGAGGCGCACGCCAATCGGCCCGGCGCATCGGAATACCTCGTGGACACGCGCCTGTCGTTGGCGCGAATGTTGGACGAGCGGGGGGATCAGCGTGGCGTAGCAAAGCAACTCGATGCGCTGGGCAAGCTGCCCGAAGACAGCGCACGTCAGCCCGAGATCAAACAGTTGCGTGTGAGTGTGGAGCGATTGGACAAACCGATCGGCTTTGAAGCCGTGACGACCCGCCTGGAGGTCTGGCGTTCTGCAGACTTCGCGGGCAAGCCGGTGTTGATACATATCTACGCGGACACGGTCGAGCCGGCCACGCAGATGATCGATACGATCCAGCGTGCGATCGGTGAAGGTTCGCTAAGCGGGATCGCGATCGTGTCGCTGCGCGTCGGTGAGCCGGTCGCCGACACGCCGATGCCGCCCTGGCCGACGCTGCCTGTGCAACTCGAGCAGGGGGGCGTGCTGGACCAGCTCGGCGTGACGTCGCTGCCCACGCTGGCCTGGCTCGATGGGCAGGGCAGGCTCGTCTCGATCGGCCACACCGCGGCGGTCCTCACACAGAGGCCGGTGCCCGAGCCCGAGCCCGAGCTTGAACCCGAGCCTGAGGCGGGGGACGAAGATGCCGACGAAACACCCTGAAAAGGTTTTAAAATCTTCATAACGCCACAAAAAAGACATCCAGGTCGTTTATAGTGGGCTTGAGGCCTTCATCCCAAACGGGCCAGTCGCCCGGGCCTCTCAGCAGGAGCCCGCCATGCCCGACGTACTCAACCGAATCGAGATCGACACCATGACCAACCACGCCGCCCTCAAGCAATGGGTCGCCGACACCGCCGAGCTCTGCCGCCCGGACAACATCGTCTGGTGCGATGGCTCCAAGGACGAGTACCAGCGCATGCTCCAGCTCATGGTCGACGCCGGCTCAGCCCAGTGGTTGTCTCAAGAAAAAAAGCCCAACTCGATCCTCGTCCGCTCGGATCCCGCTGACGTCGCGCGTGTTGAAGACCGCACGTTCATCTGCAGCAAGGACGAGGCCGACGCCGGGCCGACGAACAACTGGAAAGACCCCCAGGAGATGAAGGAGATCCTCCGCCCGCTGTTCCGCAACTGCATGCGCGGGCGCACGATGTACGTGATCCCCTTCAGCATGGGCCCGGTCGGCTCACCCATCGCGCACATCGGCGTCGAGATCAGCGACTCGCCCTACGTCGTCGCCAACATGCACATCATGACCCGCGTCGGCAGCAAGGTGCTCGACGTGCTCGGGGACGACGGCGAGTTCGTGCCCTGCATCCACTCCGTCGGCAAACCGCTCGCCCCCGGTGAACGCGACGTGCCCTGGCCCTGCAACGCCGACAACAAGTACATCACCCACTTCCCCGAGACCAAGGAGATCTGGTCCTTCGGCTCGGGATACGGCGGCAACGCGCTGCTCGGCAAAAAATGCTTCGCGCTCCGCATCGCCTCGGTCATGGCCAAGGAGCAGGGCTGGATGGCCGAGCACATGCTCATCCTCAAATTGACTTCCCCAGAAGGCGAAATCAAGCACATCGCTGCCGCCTTCCCCAGCGCCTGTGGCAAGACCAACCTCGCGATGCTCACTCCGACGCTGCCAGGATGGACCGTCGAGACGGTCGGTGATGACATCGCCTGGCTCAAGCTCAACGACGAGGGCGAACTGCACGCCATCAACCCCGAGGCCGGGTTCTTCGGCGTCGCGCCCGGCACCAACTACCAGACCAACCCCAACGCGATGGAGTCTCTCAAGGCCAACAGCATATTCACCAACGTCGGCAAGACACCGGATGGCGACGTCTGGTGGGAAGAGATCGACCGGCCCGCGCCCGACCTGCTTATCGACTGGCACGGCCACGAGTGGGTCCACTACGACTCGACGAGCAAGGCCGCGCACCCCAATGCCCGCTTCACCGCGCCCGCATCCCAGTGCCCGGTCATCGCCGACAACTGGGAGGACCCCGCCGGCGTGAAGATCGACGCGATCCTCTTCGGCGGCCGACGCTCCACCGGCCAACCCCTCGCGCTGCAGTCCTTTAGCTGGGCGCACGGCACGTTCCTCGGCTCAACGATGGCGTCACAGAAAACCGCCGCCGCCGCGGGCAAGGTCGGCCAGCTCCGCTTCGACCCCATGGCCATGCTCCCGTTCTGCGGCTACAACATGGCCGACTACTTCCAGCACTGGCTGGACATGGGCGAGAAGGGCGGCGACAAGATGCCCAAGATCTTCTACGTCAACTGGTTCCGCCGGGCGGAAGATGGCCACTGGCTCTGGCCGGGCTTCGGCGAGAACTGCCGGGTGCTCAAGTGGGTCTGCGAACGCTGCGACGGCGAAGGCGGGGTGGTTGAAACACCCCTGGGCCTGCTGCCCACCAACGACGCGATCGACCGCACGGGATTGGATGTCCCCGACGAGGACATGGCCGAGCTCCTGCGCGTCGACTTGGACGAGTGGCAACAGAAGATCGCGCTGTTCCGCGAGCACTACGCTCAGTTCGGCGACAAGCTTCCGAAGGAACTGAGCGAGCAGCTCGATGCGCTGGAGCAGCGGCTTAATCAATAGCCCGACCATCCCTATAGAGGCTACCCATTAGGGGTATTTTCTCGTTTTAGAGAAATATAACGATTAAGCGTGATGGCTATTTTTTCTTGCGGTCGTATTATTGAATGCCTAAAGGACACCCATCTCTTTTGGAGGAGCCCATCGTGAACACCCGCAAAGCTCTCACAACCCTCGCTGCCGCTGCACTCGTCTCCGGTTTTGCCGCGACGCAGGCCGACGCTGACGTCATTCTTGCCGACGACTTCGCGGACGCGGATCGTACGAACATCAACGGGACCATCGGTGCCTGGAACACGGCAAATGGAGTCGCCGCACCATCCACCACGCTGCAGTTTTTTGATGGCGATTCCCCGGCCCAGGTTGGCTTCCACGATAACTCCTTGAACGACGGCGACGGCGCGTTCGACGTCAACAACAACATGACCGCTGGGGGTTGGGACACCACCATAACGCTGGTGGTTGGTGGTCAGGACATCAACCTGACCGACCTGGTCATCGACATCAAGCTGACCAACGGCTCGGGTGCCGGCCAGACCACCGGCAGCAAGCAGGGCTCGGAAGCGGTCGAGTTCTTCGATGCGGGCAACAGCTCGGTCGGATCGGCCACCACCGGCACCATCGGCTACCCCTCCGTCTCCTACCAGCGCAATCTGGACCTGACCGGCATCACTCTCTCCGCCGGCCAGACCTACACGATGGTTATCAGCGCCCGCGGCTCGGGCTTCGGCCACCACAAGGCACTGGATGCCCTCGAGCTCAACGGCAACCTCGTCCCCGAACCCTCCTCGCTCGCACTCATCGGCCTGGGCGGCCTGCTCATCGCCCGCCGTCGTCGCGGTTAAGCCGGCGCAACCAACGCAACGAACCCAAGCCGCCCGTTTCACGACGGGCGGTTTTTCAATGCGGGTCGCACCTAAAGCAATGCGCATCAGTATTCTCCATCCTCGTCATTCCCGCGCAGGCGGGAATCTAGTGTTCATTGACCCGTGTGGCAGAGGGCTTTGACTATTTTGTCCATCTGAACGTCTTGCCTGGACCCCCGCCTGCGCGGGGGTGACGAAAAATGACGCCAGTTGCTCTAGGCCTGGTAGCGGTGCTGCTTGCGGTATTCGCCGGGGGTCATGCCCGTGGCCTTGCGGAAGAACACGTTGAAGTGGCTGGTGCTGGTGAAACCGCAGGACTCGGAGACCTCGCTCATCGGCAGTTCGGTGTCCACCAGCGCCTGCTTGATCGCCTGCACGCGGATCCGGCTGATCTCACTGAGCACCGACTGGCCCACGTGCTCGTTGAACCGTCGGCTGAGCGTCCGCTTGGACACGCTCGCCGCCTGGGCGACGTCTTCGACGGTGATCGCCTGCCTTGCGTGTTCCGCGATATACCGCATGGCCGAGGACACCACGGGGTCATCACTCACGAAGACCTCCGAAGAACCACGGACCCGCAGCGAGCGGGGCTTGATCAGCAGCGGCTCGTCAGGCGGCTCGATCGTTTTGTTGATGAGCTGATCCAGCAGGCGCATCGCCTCATAGCCGATCTTCTCGTCGTTCGCCTCGATCGAGGTCAGCGTCGGCCGGGTGTTCAGGCAGATCTCAAGCGAGTTGTACGCCACCGCAATCCCGACTTCGTGCGGCATGCGCAGGCCAAGCTCGTCGCAGAGCTGTACCAGGTATAGCGCCATCCCGTCCATCGGCACGTAGATCCCGATCGGCGGTGTCACGCCCTGCAACGTCTCGCGCAGCTGGTCATAAAACTCGACAAAAAGATCGGGGTCGTCTTCGAACGAGTAGGGGACATCCAGCGTCTGGACCTCGATGCCGCGCTCCTCCGCGACCTCCTGCAGGCCGGCGAGGTACAGCGCGCGTGCTCGGTCGGTTTCCCAACTGACCAGCCCGATGCGATGGTAGCCGCGCTCCAGGAAGTGTTCCGCGACGATTCGACCGTTTTCCTTGTAATCCGCGAAGACGCTGGGCAGGTCTTGATCCGGCGCGTTCATCCAGTGGTTGACAACGGGCACGCCGAGCGTCTTCGCCTGCTTGCCAGCGTCCGCGGTGATCCGACCGACGATGCCGTCGTATTGCGCCCGGCCCGACGCGTCGCTGAGCCCGGTCATGTACGGATCGACAATCGTCTGCCAATCGGGGCGGTTCTCTCGGATGTAGTCAAGGATGCCCTTGTAGCTGCCGTGGTGGTGCCCGAAGGGTATGCCCATTTCGATGGCAATACCTATGCGCTTGGTCGGTTGTTTGGTCTTGTCTGAGCTCACCACTGATTTACCGTTCCTATGTATTGAGCATTGCGTGAACACAGCCTGACTCTATGTTTTCTATAACGTATCCAAAGAGATTCTCATCGGTTCTCCGGTGCACATGGCAGAGTTCACACATGAATCAGTATAGGTACTCGTCACAATAAATGGGGTTAAATACAGACGCTTGAGACGCTGGCATCAGACCGTATCCAAGCGGAGTGGTGACGCCGCAGGCGGTTCGGAATACGAGATGCTAGAAGCCTTGTTCGCTGTTGGGATGTTGTCTGCACCCGCGAGCAGCCAAGTACCTGACCGATCTATTCCTCGCATACTGATCCAAGACGCGGCACCCGTGAAAGGAATATCCTGAGCCGTGAACCGGTTCACCCCCGGCTAGCGCGATCTGCAGCCCGCCAATCCTCAACGAGAGCGCCCATCATGACCCCGCCCGCCCGATTGTTGCTCCTTGCCTTGTGTCTCCTGGCTCTGATCGGCTGCCGATCCGAGCCCCGGCCCGACTTGGGCGCGATCTACGATGAGGCGGCGCAAAACATAGGCCCGCAGCGCAACCCCGTGATCGTGATCCCTGGGATCCTGGGCTCCAAGCTCGAGGAGCCGGGCATGAAGACGCCGGTCTGGGGCGCGTTCACCTACGGCGCGGCCGATCCGGACTACCCTGAGGGCGCCCGGCTGGTCGCGTTACCGATGGAGCGGGGCAAGCCCTTGAGTGAGCTGCGCGACAGCGTCGTGCCGACGACGGTGCTCGACAGCGTTGAGATCGATGTGGCGCTGTTGGTGCGCGGGCTGGAGATCGATGCGTACGACGAGATCATCAAGACGCTGGCGGCCGGGGCGTATCGCGACGAGACGATCGAGTTGGCGACGGCCGGGCCGGTCAACCAGGACGGCCACTTCACGTGCTTCCAGTACGCGTACGACTGGCGGCGTGATATTGCCGAGCAGGCCGCGGCGCTGCACGAACGCGTGATGCATGCCCAGCAGGCGGCCAAGGACGGCTTTAAGCTCGACCAGGCACCCAAGGTCGACATCGTCGCCCACTCGATGGGCGGGCTGGTGTTGCGCTACTACCTGCGTTACGGCGTCCAGCCGCTGCCCGACGACGGCTCGCTGCCCGAGTTGAACTGGGCAGGGGCTCAGCACATCGAAAGGGCGATCATCATCGGCACACCCAGCGCCGGATCGGTCCTGTCACTGACGCAGCTGGTCGAGGGCGTCAACTACGTCTCGCTGATCACCCCGACCTATCGCCCGGCGGTGCTTGGCACAATGCCGAGCATCTACCAGCTCCTTCCGCGCGTCCGCCACCAGCGCGTCATCGATGAAGCCACCGGCCAGCCGATTGATTTCCTCGATGCAAAGGTCTGGAAGAAGTACGGCTGGGGCCTGGCCGACCCCGACGATGCACGGACCCGCCGGTGGCTGCTGCCCGAGATCGAGAAGCAAGCCGAGCGCGACCGGATCGCCTACGAGCATTTAGAGAAGTGCCTGGCCCGTGCCGATCAGACTTTCCGCGCGCTGGATAGGCCCGCCAAGGACAAGCCGGCGCACCTGCGCATGATCCTCTTCGCCGGCGATGTGGATGAGACCGCCGACGTCATCAGCGTCAACGCGGACGGCGAACTCAAGATCAAGTCCTATACCCCCGGCGACGGCACCGTCACCCGCGCCTCAACCCTCCTGGACGAGCGCGTCGGCAGCGGCTACCAGCCCCGCGTGAAGTCACCCATCCAATGGGACCAGGTCCTGTTCATCCCCGCCGACCACATCGGCCTGACCAGCGACCCGTCGTTCTCAAACAACGTGCTCTATGAGCTGCTCGAACGGCCGCGGTAATCAAGCGGGGCGAAGGGGCTTTTCTTGGCGTTGCTTTTTCTACCGCATAACCCAGCCGAGCACGGCTGCCGCGGCGCCCGCGAGGATGGTGCCGATGGCAATGATGAGCACGATGTAGTTGTCCTGATCCACGCCAGGGTCCAGCACCGCTGCGCTCGGGTCGCCGGGCTTGTAGTAGACCGTGACCTCGGCGCCGGCCGGGAAGCGCGTGACGATGTCCTCAGCCCAGGAGCGTTCGGTCGAGCCGGAGTGCTCGGTGAAGGACACGCGGTCGTTTTTGTACTCGGTGCCGTCGACCGTGTAGACGTACTCGACGGTCGGCTGGTAGTGGGGCTCGGCGGCCTTCTTGCGCTGGAGCCAGACGCTGTCGTGGATGTCCGACTCGAGCACAGTGCCGGTGGTGGTGGGCCAGCCCGAGCTGTCCTGCGCATCACTTAGGCGTGAGATGCTTTCAAAGAGCAGCGCCCAGCCGAGCAGGAAGAACAGGACGCCGCCGATGAGCGGGACCCAGAGGGAGATTTCTTTGCGCTCGACGGGCTGCGGCATGCGGTCAGCTTACCTCGGTTCGCGTGCCTTGATGGCGACTTTCAGTTCCTTGATCCGCCGGCAGAGCTCGTCGCAGTAGCTCATGCCCGCGACCACGCTCGACAAGGTACCGCCGCGATAGACGTCCGCATCGAAGGATCGCTTGGACTTGGCGTACGTCTCCCAGTCTTTGTGGTTTTGCTTGAGCAACGCGTCGCCCTCATCGTCGAGGTCGTCGTAGAGCTTGTCGAGAAACCCTTGCATGCGTGCGCCCAGGATGTCGTAGCCCTCCAAGGCGCGGTTGGCCATGTCACGGGTCGAGGTTCCGTCGCCAATGTACCCGGTCCAATCGCGGTCTTCGGGCAGGGGGATGTCTTCGCGTTCGGGCGCAAGGGGCGCGATGCCGAGCATCGCGATGCAGCAGAGAGACAGCGCGGTCAGGGCGAGCTTGTTCATGGCGTCCATGCCTTTCAAGGTTTGAGGTGCATCCAAACGATCGGCGTTTCTGCGTGCGACGGGCGAGCGTGTTTAACCCTCGTCCTTGTCCATGTGCACATCCATCTGCGGGAACGGGATGGAGATGCCCGCGTTGTCGAGGGCGTCTTTCGCGGCCTCGGTGAGGTCCTGCCGGACGCCCCAGTAGTCGGCCGGGTCACACCAGACACGGACCTGCCAGTTGACCGAGGAGTCGGCGAGCTCGACGAGGTAGGCCTCGGGTGCCGGGTCACTCAGCGCGCTGGGGATGTTGGCGATGCCCTCGAGCAGGACCTTGCGGCTTTCCTTCATCGACGCGCCGTAGTCGACGCCGACGTTGACATCAACGCGGCGGGTCTTATTGAAGGTGACGTTTTCGATGACGGCGCCGTGGATGAGCCCGTTGGGCAGGATGATGTGGCGGTTGTCGAGGGTGTTGAGTGTGGTGGTGAAGAGCTCGATCTCTTCGACCGTGCCCTCGGTTCCGCCGGCGACGATGTAGTCCCCGACCTTGAAGGGGCGGAAGATGAGCAGCATGACGCCGGCGGCGAAGTTACCCAGCGTGCCGGAGAGCGCCATGCCCACGGCGAAGCCCGCGGCGGCAAGGATGGCGGCGAAAGACGTGACGTCGATGCCGAACTTGGAGAGCGCAAAGATGACGCCGAGGGTCAGGATCACGTACCCGGCCAGCTTGCCGAAGAAGCGCGAGAGGGTCTCGTCGACTTTGCCCTTTGCGAGCGATCGACGGACGCCGTTGCCCACGATCTTGGAGAGGATCCACGCGGCGACAAGGATGACGATCGCCCAGACGACGGGCATCGCGTAGGTCTGCACGAGCTGCATCATCGCGTCCGTGTCGCCGGACAGCGCGTCTTTGGAGGTCGAGGCAACGTCGTTGAGGGTCTGGTTGATGTTCTCTTCCGCGGGCGGCGCACCGTCCTCGGCGGGTGTGTCTTCGGTTTGCGCGAGCAGCAGGGTGAAAGGGTTGGTCATGATGTGTCCCGATTCGGGTGGAGAAAGGAAGGGCGTTGCGATGAATCGTCTATGTCATTTGATCACCACAAGCCCCGGTCAAGGTTTAAAGGCTTCCTGTCGCTGGATGAGTTGCCGGATCGATTGGCCGGTCTGTTTCCGCAGCATCTGGGCCAACTCGTCCTGGGTGATCCTGAAGCTTGCCCCGTCGCCCATCGCGACGACGACTTCGGGCTGCCTTGCGTCGTCCGGTCGTTCAAAGATCATGATCGCGCTGCTGTTGACCTGGTCCTGATTGCCTAAGGGCACGAGCACGAAGGAGCTGTTGTTCCGGATGAATGCGGCGCGTTTCGCATCTGGCAGGCCGCCGAAGTTGAACGGCACGGGCTCGGCTCGGACCGACCGCGGCGAGATCAGGATCTCGGGGTCCCCGAAATAATCCTCGAGCTTGGCGAGGGCGTCGGCGTAGACGCCGTTGTGATCCGCTGCATAAGCGAAGTTGGCCATGCTGATCTGTCGGGCCTGCGTGGTGGTCTGCATGATGCGTGCAGTCCGCCGTGCCGCACCGAGTGCAGGGAGCATGACCCCGGCGGCCAGCGGCGCGGTCAGTCCCGCCCCGGAGGTCAGGCCCTTGGAGGCGCTGAGGATCGTGGCGCCGGGGAACGGCTCGATCAAGTGAATGTGCAGCCCATCGCTGTCCACTCGGGTAATCCCGCCTGTGATTTCGAGATAGGGCAGGAGTTTGCCTACCGGCGGCATGCGCATGGAGGAGGCCTCGCCGGTGAACATTTCTGAGCCGCCCGAGATCGCCTGCATGATCATCATGGTCATGCCGTAGCCCTCGGTCGCGGTTTTGGGCAGGTCGGCGAAGGACAGGCCGGTGACGGGCTTGAGATTTTCAAAGGCATTGCCGTTCGGTGCATCGCCTCCGGGTGCATCGAGGAACCGTCCCATTGCGGTCTGGAACGCCTCGTTGGCGAGGATCGAGTCTTCGCGCTTGGCCGACTGGGCGATGGCCATCTCCAGGGCCTGGGGGAATAGCGCTACGTACAGCCGCTTGTTGTGCACGGTCCAGGCCGGGGCGATGAACGGGATGCCCAGGTGTGTGACCGCGACGCCCTCGATGTCTTCGGTCAGGAAACGGATCTTGACCTCATCTTCTTCGGCGAAGACCTCGTTGGCTTTGCCCGACAGCTTGAGCATGGCCAGCTTGACCGCGTCGGCATCCTGCAACTCGTTGACCAGCACGATCGACGCGAAGCCGTTGCCAGCGATCATCGGATCGACATACACCGTCCATGTCGGGCCCAGCCCACGGATGAGCTTCATCTCCAGGTCAAACCCCACCGCCTCGCTGGCCTCCTTGAGCGCCTCGCCGATAGACTTGGAAACGTCCGGATCGATCGCGCTGGCGATGTCCATGGTCGTATCCAGCACCCGGCTGGGCTGCATCGAGAACATCTGCACATACGTCGCGGTCTTGGGCACGTGCAGCAGGCTGCTGGGGCGGATGGGCTCGTTGTCGATCAGCGACAGCACTCCACGCCGGGGCATCGGCGCCCCGAGGAACATCTGCGTGTGCCAGTTCTTGCCCTGGAGCCCTGCCGAGATGGCGAAGCTTTCGATACCACCGAGCCCCGTCGCGTCGCGGAGCTTGGGCCAGATCTCCGTGACAGGGTCCGCGGGTTGGCGCTGCTGTTTGGCTTGGTCGCGCATCATCGCGATGAACTGATCGATCTGATTGATCCACTCCTTCGCGTCGACGTACACCATGAGCGCCGCGTCGGCTTGCACGTGCTTGGCCGCGGTCTTGAAACGGGCCGATCCGGACAGCGGGGCGACCTTCACGTCGGCCGGGTCGAACCCGATCGACAAGTACAACACCCCGTCAACTTCACCGGAGAACGCCGGCAGTTCTTCCTCCAGAAGCGTAACAACGCCTTTTAACGCGTCGCGTAGCGAGGCCTGGGCGTCGCCCTTGTTCCAGAGCATGCACAGCCGGGGGATCGGCGGGCCCTCCGGGTCGGTTGGGAGCATGTACAACGCGCCGCCGTCGGCCCATGCGGATGACAGCAGCGTCGCGACCATGCTTAAAATCTGCGCCTCATCTTCTTCGATGTGGCCTTCCTCGCCCAGTTGTTCGAGCAACCCCATCATTTCCGGGACCGCCTCGAGCAGGCCGATTTCCTTCAGCACGCCCTGCAAGTTCGAGCCCTCATACCCGGGCCCGACATCCGCCGTCCCTCGCCAGCCGACGTACAGTGCGGCGCTGGACGGTACTTGATCGATGAGCGTCTGGGCTGTGCTGGGCAATGCAAGCAGCAGCGAAAGAACGAGCAACATCGAACGGTTAAGTAATCGAGACATGTCGGACCCCATCAGGAAGAAGAATGTGAAAGCAGACAGCTGCCAGTGTAGAGACCGGTGAAATCAGGTGCAATGAATTTAGATACAAAGAGTCCGTCAGGCCTGTGCGGCTGCCTCGATCTCTTCGCGTGTCACGCCGAGCCACTCGAGCATGTGCTGCTCATAGGTGTCCTGGTGGGCGGGGTTGGAAAAGTCCAGCCGCAGTTCGTTGATGACCTTGGTGCCCATGGCGATCCACTCGTTCCAGGTGTCCTGGCCGAAGTTCGCGTAGATGTACGCACCGATCGCGCCGCGCATGGGCGGGTCGGCGAGCTTGGACTGCGGTTGACCGGTGCGCTTGTCCAGGATCTGGTCGCCGGACTGTTCGACGGCGGCCTTCTTGGCGGCGAAGTCTTCGGTCTCGGGCAGGTCCAAGCCGAGCTTGCCCAGCAGCGCGGCGATGGATTTCTGTGGCATGACGTCGCCGCGTTCGGCGGAGACGGTGTAGCCCTGGGTGAGGACCTCGCCGGCCTCGTCGTTGCGGTCGAGCTTCATCAGCGCCTGGCCCCGCATGTGGAAGGCGCGGGACATCGTGGCGTTGTACTCGATGGCCTTGCCGTAGGCGGCTTCGGCATCGGCCCAGCGCTCGGCCTCCTTGTAGCTGTTGCCCAAGGAGAAGTAGGCCATGTCGTCGGGTGCCTCGCGGCACATCTGTTCCCACTGCGCGATACGGTCGTCTAGCGTGCTCATGGGTGGATTTTAGCAAGTACGATGGGGCAAGTACGAAGTTTGATTGGGTGAAGTAAGAAGTTCAGTAAGGCCCTGAACTTCACTACATCGCACTTCACCAAATCAAACTTATCCCTATCCTGATGCGATGGCATCGGTGGACCATATCCAACGCGTCTTCCTCGGGTCCGATGGCCCGGCGCTGCACAGTGCGGCCGACTGGCTGCTGCGGGAGCAGGGCGGCGTGGCGCTGGATCTTGGTGGCGTGCTGGTCGTCGTGCCCGGCGGTCGGGCGCAGCGCCGGCTGGAGGAACTGCTGGCCGAGCGCTCCACGGGGCGGGCGCTGACGCCGCCGACGGTCGTAACGCTTGGCGGGCTGATGGATCGGTTGATGCCGGCCGATCAGCAGCCGGTCGCGAGCGGGCTGACCTCGCTGCTGGCGTGGGCGGGCGTGCTGCGTGAAGCGGATGAAACGCTGTTGGCGCAGGTCGTGCCGCACCCGCCATCGCGTGACGATTGGCCGGGCTGGTGGTCGTTGGCCGAGCAGGTCATGCAGGCGGCCGACGAGTTGGGGGCGCACCTGCTGATGGTGCAGGACGTGGTCGATCGGTCCGCCCACCCGGGGGACGCGGCGCGGTGGTCGGCGCTTGCCGAATTAGCCGACCGGTACGAGCAGCAACTGGCCGAGCATGGACAAGTCGATAAGCACCGCGCGCGATTTAATGCGATCGAAGCGGGTACCTGCTCTCACACGGGGCCGATCGTGTTGGTCGCGACAGCCGACCTGCAGCCGATGCAGATCGGAGCGCTGGGGTGTGTGGGCTGCCCGGTGCACGCACTCATCGCGGCAGCCGAGTCGGACGCGGTGGGGTTCGATGCGATGGGCGGGCTGATCGAGGCCTACTGGTCCGAGCGCGAGATTCAGATCGAAGAAGATGCCATCGATTTCTGTGACCGCCCAGGCGACCAAGCGTCGGCGGTGCTGGACGCGGTTTCGGATTGGTCTGAGGCGCAGCCGACTGCGGCCGACGAGATCACGGTGGGGCTCGGCGATCGGGCGTTGGATGGACCGGTCGCGCGGACGTTGTCGCTCGCAGGCTTGCCGGTGCGGTCGGCGATGGGGCGGCCGATGGCGGGGGCCAGGCCGGTCGTGTTGCTGCGTGCGTTGGCAGAGTTCGCCAATGGATTGAAGTTCGATAAGCTCGCGGCGCTGCTGCGTCACCCCGACGTGGAGTCGGTCATTGCTCAGCGGGCGGGCGAGGCGACACGGAATTGGCTGACGCTTTTAGACCGTTATGCGACCGATCACCTCGCGGCCCGGCCGACCAAGGGCTGGCTGGGCGATGAGGCCGAGGCGATGGACGCGGTGTACCGCGCGGCGTTGTCGCTCTTGCCCGAGCCGGTCGGTGCGCAGCGCCCTTTAAATGAGTGGGCCGAGCCGATCAGCCAGGTGCTCGCGGAGGTGTACGGCCAGCGCAAGCTCAACCGGCTTAGCGATGACGATCGGCCGGTCGTCTCAACACTTCAACACATCGGCGGCACGTTGCGAAACTTCGACGAGATCGACGCTACCGCCGCGCCACACTGCACGTTCGCCCAGGCCAGCACGCTGCTGGCCTCGCAGGTCAGCGGGCAGATGATCCCCGACCCCGGCGGTGCGCCCGCGATCGAATTGGTTGGCTACCTCGAGCTGCTGCTCGATGATGCGCCGCGTCTGGTCATCGCGGGGCTCAACGAGCAGCACGTCCCCGAAGCGCCACGCACCAGCGCGCTGCTGCCCGAGGGGGTTCGGCGGAGCGTAGGCATGGGAGATGACACGCGTCGTCTGTCGCGTGATGCGTATGCCTTAACATCGATGCTCGCCTGGCGCGACGGCGTGAGGCTGATCGTTGGCAAGCGCTCTCAGGACGGCGACCCGCTGCTGCCCAGCCGACTGCTACTAAAGACCAGCGATGCGTCACTGGTCGGTCGTGTCTCGCGTTTCGTTGCGGAGCAAGACGATACGGCCAGTACTGCGCCGATGCTGATCACGCCCGGCGACCGCGACCGGTTCCTCATCCCTCGGCCCGTGCTGCCGCCCGAGCCGATCACCTCACTCCGGGTCACGGCCTTCCGTGACTACCTCGCCTGCCCCTACCGGTTCTACCTCAAGCACGTCTTGAAGATTCAATCGCTCGACGACCACGCGAAAGAAGTCTCGGCGGGGGGCTTTGGCACGCTCGCCCACCAGGCGCTGCGTGTGTTGGCGGGTGACGACCTCATAGGCGTTGAAGATATTGGCACGATCGCGGATCGGCTCAGCGGTGCGCTCGATCGCGCGTTCGACCGTTCGTTCGGCATGGACCCGCCCGTTGCGGCACGCATCCAGGCCGAGCAATTACGCTATCGCTTGAGCGCCTTCGCGCCGAGGCACGCGGAGATGGTTATCGACGGCTGGCGGATCGCGCACGAGGAAACCAACCAGCGCGCGACGATACAAGTCGACGGCGAGCCGTTCACGATCCGTGGCCAGATCGACCGTATCGATCACCACCCCGAGCTCGGCTGGCGCCTGATCGACTATAAGACCTCGGACACCGCCAAGCAGCCGGCCAAGACGCACGTCAAAAGGATCGACGGCATACAGCAACGGGTCGACCTGCAGTTGCCGCTGTACCTGGACCTGAGTGCGGGGCTGGGCGTTGACGCACAGCAAGCCGAGCTGGCTTACATCAACCTGCCCAAGAAGGTGTCGGAGACGAAGTATGAACCGGCCGAGTGGGACGCGGATCAGTTGCAGCAGGCGCGTGAGCAGCGCGACTTCGTCATCCGGCAGGTGCGTGCGGGCATCTTCTGGCCGCCCAACGAGCCGCCGAGTTTCGATGACGGCCTGGCGGGTGTGTGCGGGGATGAGGTCGCCGACCGCGCCGCGTTGATCCAGGCATCGGCGGGGGGTGGCGCATGACGATGCCGACCACTGACCCCACGCCGCACCTGGTGGTACGCGCCTCGGCGGGCGCAGGCAAGACTTATCAGTTGACCACGCGCTACCTCGATCTGATCGCAAGGCACGAGTCGGCCCAGAACGTGCTCGCAACGACGTTTACGCGCAAGGCCGCGGGCGAGGTGCTCGGACGCGTGCTCGGCCGATTGGCCGGGGCGTGTGCGGATGGCAACGAGCGCCGGGCGCTGAGCGAGGCGCTAGGCTGCCCGCTCTCAAGTGACGCGTGCATCGTGATGCTGCGCTCGTTGACGCATGGGCTCAACCGCTTGTCGGTCGGGACGATCGATGGGTTTTTCAATCGCGCGGCACGTGCGATGTCGATCGAACTGGGCCTGCCACCGGACCCGCGGTTGATTGATGAAGGCTCGCCACTGGCCAAGCAGATGCGCACCGATGCGATCCACGCTGTGCTCGGCGAGCAGGCCGAGCATGATGGCGGGATGACGACGCTCATCGAGATGCTCCGTCGGCTGCACCACGACACCGCGCAGCGCAGCGTGACCGAGGCGATCGACAATATCGTCAAGGACCTGAGCGAGGTCTATCAAAGCTACCCCGATCGCGCGTTGTGGCAGGCGCTGCCGACGACAGGGCGATTGCCGGCCGAGTTATTGAACACCGCGATCCAGGTGCTCGAGGGGATGGCGAGCGATCTGCCACGCACGAAGTCCGGCGGCGTGCATAGCGCTTTCAGCAGGGCCTACAACGACATCCTGACCTACGCGCGGCTCGGCCGGTGGGATTCGTTACTGGGTAACGGTTTGATCAAGAAGATCATCGCTGGCGAAGGTGCCTACAGCAGGGCGACGATCACTGACGACTGGCAGGCCGCGATCAAGCCCTTGATTGTTCACGCGAAAGCGGTCCGGCTCAGTGCGCTGTCCGATCAGACGCAGGCGACGTACGACCTGCTCGCGTTGTTCGATCGGCAATACGAGGCATTGCGCCGCGCGCAGCGGGTCTTGTTGTTCAGCGATCTGACACACCTGCTCGCTGAGGGTTTGCCGGGCATGGGCGAGGCGGGGATCGAAGAACTGTGCTACCGACTGGATGCGAAGGTCACGCATCTGCTGCTCGATGAGTTTCAGGACACGTCGCTGCGACAGTGGGCGGTGCTGCGTCCGTTTGCCGAGCAGATCGCTTCGACCAGCGATGGGAGCCGGAGCCTGTTCTGCGTCGGGGATACGAAGCAGGCGATCTATGGCTGGCGTGGTGGCTGCGCAGAACTGTTTGACGCGGTGGACGCGTTGCCCGGCGTCGCGTCTGAGACGCTTAGCCATAGCTGGCGTTCGTCACAGGTCGTGCTCGATGCGGTCAACCGGGTGTTTACGAATCTTGTCGGCAATCCGGCACTGGCGGAATGCCAGCGCGCTGCGCAGAACTGGCAGCAGGGCTTTGAACAGCACGCCGCGATGCAGCAATCTCTGCCCGGACACGTCGTGCTGCACACGACCGCAACCCCTTCACCGGGGGACTCGGTTGAATCCATCGGCGAGGAAGATGCGGCCGCGCCGCCCGATGCGCACGCGCACTACGTGGCGGGCTACATCAAGGACCTCAGCGCGAAGATGCCCGGCCGATCGATCGGCGTGCTCGTGCGTTCGCGTGCGAAGGGGCAGACCCTGATGCACGAATTGCGCAGCCTGGGCGTGCCCGCGGCCGAAGAGGGTGGCAACCCGATGGGCAACACCCCCGCCGTTAGTGCGGTGCTCTCGGCGATCCAGCTAACGGACCATCCCGGTGACAGCGTGTCGCGCTTCCACGTCGCGAACTCGCCCCTGGGAGAATTCCTCGGGCTAGACGCCGCGGCGGATGTCGATGCGATCGCCCGCCGTCTGCGCCGTTCGTTGATGGATGAAGGGTACGCCTCGGTGATCGCTGGCTGGGTCGAGCAGTTGGCGCCAAGTTGTGATGCGAAATCGCTCCGCCGGCTGATGCAGTTGATCGAGTTGGCCGAAGGTTTTGATGCGACTGATTCAACACTTCGTCCGAGTTACTTTGTCGACGCGGTGCGCGTGGCCAAGGTCGAGGACCCTTCGCCCGCCGCGGTGCGCGTCATGACGATGCACGCGAGCAAGGGGTTGGAGTTCGACGCGGTGGTACTGCCGGACCTTGATGGCTCGTTGTCCCGTCAGGACCGCAACGACTTAATTGTGTTGAATCGTGATTCGCCGATTGACCCGGTGCGTGCGGTGTACCGCCGGGTGAAGGATGACGAGGCCGGGATGTTGCCCGAGCTTCAGGCCGCGCACGATCAGCGGGCCTACGAGAAACGAACCGAGGACCTGTGCCTGCTCTACGTCGCGATGACGCGCGCCCGTCAGGGCCTTCATCTGTTAGTACGCCCTTTGAAACAAGGGAAAAATGGCAAGCCGACAACGACGGGTCTTTCCAGCCTCTCCTATGCTGCGGTCTTACGTCAGGCGTTGCGTGACACCGATAACGAAGGCTTTGCAGGTGATGAGTGCTTGTTCGATTCGGGTGATGCCGCTTGGGCGGGGACGACGAAAGGCGTCGTAGCCACCGATCGGAGCGAGCCGACATCGATACAGCGTGCGCCCATCACACTCACGCAACAAAGCGAGGGGCGCGGCCGATCGTGGGTCAAGACCACGCCCAGCGAGATGCACGACGCGGCCAGGGTGTCGGCCGATGACCTCCTGCGGATCGACCGCTCAGGCGGCATGGGCTACGGCACGGTGATGCACGCGCTGTTCGAGAAGGTGGGCTTTATCGAAGACGGCTTGCCCGGCGATGAGGTGTTGCGATCTGCGGCAGAGGCGGCGCTCGTCGGGGGCGTCGATCTGACACAAGTGATCGCACACTTTCGGACTGCGGTTGAAAATCCCGCGGTACGATCGCTCTTGCAACGCAGCGGGGCCGACAAGCTCTGGCGGGAGCGGCGATTCATCACGCGCCGGGATGACAAACTGATCACCGGCGTTTTCGACCGCGTTCATCTCTGGAGCGAGGGCGGCAAGCACACGCGGGCGCTGCTGATCGATTTCAAGTCTGATCGGGTGGATGACAGCACGGTCAAAGCCAGGGTCGATGGCTATGCGGATCAACTGCGGCTGTACCGTGCGGCGTTGTCGGCGATGCTGGGGCTCGATGCGTCGTTGATCGAGGCCAAGCTGTGCTTCGTCAGGGATGGCCGTGTGGTCGATGTGTAGATGACCCAAGGGACGCTTCTCGTCACCCGCTGCACGACGCGAAGTACGAATTACACGAAGATTGCGCGGAGGAAGAAATAGATTGCGATCGATAGGCCGGCGGCGGCGGGGATCGTGATCACCCAGGAGGCGGCGATGTCGCGGACGGTGCTGAGGTTGATCGCGCCGATGCCGCGTGCAACGCCTACGCCGAGTACCGCGCCGACGAGCGTGTGGGTCGTTGAGATAGGCACCTTCGCCCAGGCGAAGGGTAGTGAGGCGATGAGGATCGTCATCGCCGCCGCCATTTCCGCGCAGAACCCGCGTGTCGGCGTGAGCTCGGTGATCTTCTTACCGATGGTCTGCATCACGCGCCAACCCCACGTCGCCAGTCCGAACACGATCCCTGCGCCACCGAGCAGCAGCGCCCAGGCAGGCACGTCCGCCGTTGCGGCCAACGTCCCCTGCTTCATCGCCTGTACCGCCGCAGACAGCGGGCCGATCGCGTTGGCGACATCATTCGCTCCGTGTGCGAAGGCGACGAAGCACGCGCTGATAATCTGCAGGTACGCGAAGATCTTTTCGACCTGCTTGTATTGGTCGCGTGTGGTGGGCACTTCTGCCGGCTGGTTCGTGAGCTTTTCCAGGGCCTGGACCTCGGTGAGCAGGGCGGAGGCCTTGGCCTTGAGCGTGTCGTCTGCATCGGGCTTGATGCGTCCAAAGTGCTTGCGCGCCTTGTCGAGCCGGCGTTTAATTTGTGTGGTTTCGAGCCAGCCGCGGCCCGCACGGTCGTTGCCTACCACGCGGTCAACGAATAGCCAGGCGAAGACCGCGCCGATCAGCCCGACGGTGCCCGCAATCCCCACCACGACCAGCAGGAAATAGTTGCCCGGCTCGGTAGGATCGATTGCCGGGACGCGCTCGACCCATGGAGCCTGCTTGAAATAGTTGGTCAGCGCCTTGAACGCGGTCAGGCCGACCATCACCAGCATGACGAAGAAGACGATGGCGGGCGCCAGACGCCGGGCCGCGGCGGCGGGGTCGGGCTTGTTCAGGATGCGGCGTTGGATGGTTTTGAAGAGCAGATAAGCGAGTGTTCCCGCGAGCAGGGGGGAGATGATCCAGCTGGCCATGATCTTGATGACCCCGCCGAAGTGCCCGTCCACACCTGTCCAATTGATCGCGCCGACACCGGCGGACACGCATCCGAAGCCAAGCACCGCGCCGACGATCGAGTGCGTCGTTGACACGGGCCAGCCGAAGTAAGACGCGACCTGCAGCCAGATGCCCGCGGCCAGCAGCGAGCCAATCATCCCGACCGCGAGGATGTTGGGGTCGCTGAGGAGCGTGGGGTCGAAGATGCCCTTGCGGACGGTCTCCGAGACGTTGGCTCCGACGAAGTATGCCCCGCTGAACTCGAAAACCGCGGCGAGGACGAGCGCCCATTTGAGCGTGAGCGCGCCCGAGCCGACGGATGTGCCCATCGCGTTGGCGACGTCGTTGGCGCCGATGTTCCAGGCCATGTAGAACCCGAACGCCAGCGCCATGACCAGCAGCACGACCTGGCCGGTCGTGAGCCCGGCGAAGAGGTCGGCGAGTAGGAGCGTGCTCATCGGTGTGGCCTGGATCGGTCTGGCGTGTTATTTGATCTGAAGTGTGCCGCGCACGCGGTTGCCCAGGCGGTGGCTGCGGTCACCGATATCGCCGACCTGTTTGAAGATCTTGGTCCAGAGGAAGAAGCTGCCGGGGCTCATGTTGTGTTCGACCGCGAACAGCTCTTTCAGCAGCGCGTGCTGCAGTTCATCGGCATCGCCTTCGAGCTTAGAGACGTGCTTGATCATCTGCGCAACGGTCGATGCCTCGCCGCCCGCGAATCCCGCCTCGAGCAACTCGTCCAGTTCGTCAATCACCTTGCGGATCGCCAGAAACGCCTCGATGTTGATTTCGACGAACTGCCTGAACGTCTCGACGAACGCCGGGGGCTCGGCACACGCACGAAGCGTCACCAGCCGTGCGAGGTTCTGCATCTTGTCCGCGATCGAGTCCTGCACCACGATGACCTGACGCAGACGGCCACGCTCGACGGCCATGAAGACCCCTCCGCGGAGTTGCTGCTCGACACCGCGCTTGATCTCGTCTGCCTCTCCCTCGATCTGGTCGATCTCTCGGGCGAGTTGCTCGACCGTCTCCTGGTCGCCGACCAGGTATGCGTCGAGCATGGCCTGGCCCTTGGAGACAGCCCGCCCGACCCGTTCCATGTGTTGCTGGATCGGGACGAAGGGGGAGCGGCCAAAAAGCTTTGCGATCGAGCGCATCGATATAGAATAGCGATGAGGACGGGTTTACGCGCCTTTACGCTTAATAGGCCTGTCTCGTGTGCTGTTGTAATATGGCCTGATCGGGGCCGTCATCTGCATATTCAGGCCAATGCAGTGGCGGGCCACTGCCGGCGAAATAGGAAACAATGATGAAAGCCAAATGTGCACTGTTCGTGACGACATGCCTCACCAGCCTTTTGCTCGCGCTGCCCAATACGGCGGCCGCAGAAGGCCTGCCCGATCCCGACGGCAAAGAAGCCGACATGTCCAAGCCCGTGCAGGTCTACATCCTGATGGGCCAGTCGAACATGGTCGGTTTTGGCGGGACGAAAGATCTCGCGAACATCGCCAAGGAGAAGTACCCCTACCTCGTCGATGACGCGGGTG
>Ga0213866_10001020_pt1 | contig 21433 bp, 24 predicted proteins | sample PICome_11_FD_160079 | JGI IMG/M metagenome (GOLD analysis project Ga0213866, IMG submission 160079) | Coastal seawater microbial communities near Pivers Island, North Carolina, United States - PICO284 | ecosystem: Environmental > Aquatic > Marine > Coastal | place: USA: North Carolina...
CTTCTGTTCGAGGCCGCCGATCGGTCCGATGTTACCATCGAGATCGATCGTGCCGGTGACAGCGATGTTGCGACCCCCGGTCAGTTCACCCTCAGTGAGTTCGTCGACGAGTGCGAGCGTGAACGCCAGCCCCGCCGAGGGTCCGCCGACCGCACCCGTATCAATGCTGACGTCGAACGGGAGGTCGACGGTCGCAGTGTCGAACGGGATGAACCCGACGATCGTGCGATCGGGGTCCTGCGGGTCCGACGACAGTTCAATCACGACGCTGCGCTCGCCCCCACCCGGCCGACGGATCCGCATCTCAATTTCATCGCCTGGCGAGCGACCAGCCAGCTCGGAGCTGAGGTCATCTAGATCGCCAATAGGAACGCCGTCAACCTCAAGGATCGTGTCGGCCGGGTCCAGCTGCTCGTCAGACGGGAATGACTCGATGCACTCCAGCCCGCTCTCGTCAGGAACCCGGCAGAGGATGTCTTGAATGACGACTTCACCCGGCTCGATCGTGGGCTCATAGCCAGCCGTCAGCAAAGCGAGGTACTGCGCCTCCTGCGTGGCTGTCCGCATCTGCTGAAGGCTGAGCTGCCGACTTTGGGTGGGAGTCCGCCGACCGAATTTGTCTTCTACGGTGAGCAGGTCAACCGTGGGCTCACTGAGTCCAAGTAACCACGACAATGCCGACTGCTCGGGTGCTGACACCGTGACGAAGAAGAAGTCGTCGGCCGTCTCGTAGCGAACGACGTCACCCGGCAGGTCGTTGAACTCGACGCGATCGTTGACTGGCTCGGCCGACGCCGGAATGCGAGCGTAGGGCGCCGGCTGTTCCTCCATCAGCCGCTCGTTCTCCGTCGTCGCAAACCATCGGGAAGGAACGAGCGCTGCCACGGCGATTGCGCCGAGCAGCGCAATGCTGACTCCGGCGATGACGATCGCCCACCAGCGAGGCGGCGGTGGCATGACAAGTGGCACCCGACTCGGTACCTTGTCGATCGTCGTGTCGGTCACAGGACTCACCACTCAAGCAGCATGGATGGCCGGGTTGGCGATCGCCGCCCTCGTTCTAGCTGGCTGGCGTAAGAATGCCAGAGCTGTGCCCCGAAACCCGCGCAGGGAACCCAAAATCGCCCGAGAACGCGTGCCGATCGGGATCGCCGAAGCCGTGGTTCCGCTTTACAAGCGACCCAACCCGATTCGCCGCGCGTCGGCCGCTGTTGCGTCGGCTGGCATCGGCATAGTGATCGGCGCAGTCCTGGCGATCGTCGTCGCCTTCGGCTCCGCCTGGCTCGTCATCACGCTCACCGATCTGCTGAAGCAGTGAGCGAACCATCGGCGAACGGCCGGCGCCGGGCCGTGTCAATCGCTGGCCATACTGGCGATGTCGTGACAGCCCGCAACGGCCTAAGCGACCCCGACGCCGTCGTGCGTGGCGCTGCCCTTGACGCCCTCGAGCGGCTCGGCGAGCTCGACGCGGTCACCCTCGCTGCCACGTTCGCCGACGCAGAAGTGGAGGTACGTCGACGGGCGGCTGAACTCGCTGCACACCACCCTTCCGTCGATCTGATCCCGCTACTTTTCGACGCCGACCCATCGGTCATCGAGATTGCCGCATGGTCGTGCGGGGAGCACGAGTCGGGTCGAGGCGAGGTCGTCGATCGACTCATCGAATTGGCTGACCATGACGACGCACTTGTCCGAGAGTCGGCCGTAGCAGCGCTCGGTGCAATCGGCGCCGAGCGCGCAGTACCGACGATCATCGCCGCCGTCACCACCGACAAGCCTGCTGTCCGGCGCCGAGCGGTGCTCGCCCTCGCTCCGTTCTGGGGGCCCGAGGTCGACTCAGCAATCAACGCGGCGCTTGCTGACCGCGATTGGCAGGTTCGCCAGTCGGCCGAAGACCTGAGCTGATCGGCCCGGATGGCCCTCGTCAGAGGTCGTAGCGGTAAACGTTGGTCTCTCGGACAACGAACCCGATGCTCCGGTACAGCTGATTCGCCGATTCGCGTGAAGGTCGGCTGGTGAGCGCTACGTTCTTCGCCCCGCGTTCACGAGCATGATCGAGCGCCGCCTCATTGAGTAACCGTCCGATGCCGTGCCCGCGAGCGGCACCGTCGACGACCACGTCTTCGATCCACGCCTTGAGCCCGGTCGGGATGCGGTAGAAAGCGACCGTCAGGCTGCCGACAATCACACCGTCGACGCGGGCGATGAACAGGACCGACTCGGGTGCCTCTACGAGGGCAACGAGCGCAGACGCCGACGGGGGCGGCGACGACGAGGAGAGCTGCGGAATGAGTCGCTCGAATGCATCGACGAGTTCATCATCGACAGCAACGGCGATCTCGATCGTGGCGGCGGAGGCAGCATTGTCGGTCACCAGCCAGACGGTACCGGTGACCGCCCGGTCAGTCGACGACAGCCTTAGGGTCGAGCGCCGACCGGCCTCCAGTGGACCCAAGAAGTTCCCTCGTCCGATTGGTCACGGTGAACTCGGCAGCCAGCCACCAGCCGAGTTCACCGTGAGCGATCTCGACACGCCTGCCCATGAGATCGATGGACTCAAGGCGTCGGTTGGAAAACAACCCCCATACGTAGGCCCGGTCGAAGAAGAGGTGTTGCCCATCGAGTTAGCCGATGTTAATCCCGAAGATCGCTTAGTGCGTTCCGCGTCGATTGCGGGTTCGTCGAGCGCCACACGGGTGTCGCCGGGCGTGCCGTGACGGACGAACAGCAGACGCAGGAGGGCCCGGACTCCATCACCGGCGGTTGAGGCACGGTCGCCAGCGAGGTCCGATGGGCTGCATAACCGTCGGAGGTGATGGTGTACACCAGGCGACTCTGCTCGCCGGCTGGTCCAGCTGGTAAGCCAACGAGGAGCGAATGGCGAGTTGCGATAGCACGGCTTCGCTGGAGGCCTTGCGTAAAGGTGACGGTGCCAACCTCACGGTGACGGTGATAACCGGCGAGCTGTGCCAGCTGATGTGGCATCGTGCCTCCGCTTTGATCGCCATCTTCGAGGTTGATCCGGGCGCGATGGATGACTGATGAGCGACGAATCGAGTCCGCTAGCCGGCCTGCGACTAGACACCTCGGACCGGCCAGCCTGGCGCCGACCCGATCGACCGCTAGCGTCGGTGGGGATGTCGACCGAACACGTGCGCTGGCTCACCGACCCACGCTCGGAGCGCCCTCTCCTGATCGCAGCGTTCACTGGCTGGAATGATGCTGGCGATGCCGCATCAAGCGCCATGCGCACGATGATCGAGTCGTGGGGCGCCGAAGCGCTCGCCGAGATCGACCCTGAGCCCTTCACCGACTTCGCAACCGTCCGGCCCCAGATTCGACTTGACGACGACAACCGCCGAGCGATCATATGGCCGACTGTCGGCGTGTGGCAGGCCTCACTACCCGGCACAGACGTCGTACTGGTGCTCGGACCGGAGCCGGCATTACGGTGGCGCAGCTTCTGCGAACAGCTGCAGGGCATCGCTGAGCGAACTGGTGCATCAATGGCGATCACGATGGGCGCGCTTCTCGCCGACGTACCGCACTCGCGAGCTGTGCCACTCATCGGCACCGCATCCGATGAAGTGCTCATGGACCGCTTTGAACTTGAACGATCCACCTACGAGGGCCCTACGGGCATCGTCGGGGTGCTCCACGACACGTTTCAGGGCGGCGACATCCCAACTGCCTCACTGTGGGCAGCGGTCCCCGGTTACGCCTCCCAGGTCCCCTCCCCCAAGGCTGCCATAGCACTGCTTGAGCGCACCTGTTCGATGTTGGGCACCCCGGCACCTCTGCAGGGGCTCGCGGCCGACGCAGCCGACTACGACGACCGCGTCACGGCGCTCATCGGCGGCGACGACGACATGCTCGACTATCTCAGACGCATCGAGGCCATGGCCGACGAGCAGGAGGCCAGCGTCGACGACCTGACTAATGCCACGCCGGTCGACGGTGACGAACTGCTGGCCGAAGTCGAGCAGTTCCTCCGCGAGTCGAATGACGACAACTGATGGCGCCATAGTCGGTTCAGCGATCCGAGTGCGTCAGGCCCGCCAGATGTCATCACGGACCGGGTCGAACCTGGCCTCAATCCCTTCGCCGTCAATCGCAGCGAATGCCATCGGCCCCCACCATTGGACACCGGCGGTCACCTCGGGAAGTTGGTCTCGGTTAAACCAGCCGACGTCGCCGGTCTCAAGCGGATGCGGTTCAAGCTCGCCGCCCGTCGCCCTGCAGTGGAACAGCAACATATACATGCCGAAGCGGCTGAAGCCCATGCGTTGGCCGTCGACCACGCCCATGAGCGCAATGGGCTCACAACTGATGCCGGTTTCCTCCGACACCTCCTTCACCGCCACCTCGGCCGGCGAGTAACCGACGTCGGCCCAGCCGGTCGGGTACAGCCAGATCCCCGAGTCCTTCCGCTGGACCAGAAGGATCTGTCCGTCGTCGTTCCCGACGATGGCCCCGACCGCAGTCTTTGGGGTGACGTAGCCGGGCACCCCTTCGCCGATGGACTCGAGCCACTCCCCTACGAAGTGGTCGATTTCGCGCTCAACTTCGATGCTCTCAGCCGAGACGGCTTCGAGGTCTCGCGCTGCGACTTTGATGTCGGCAGCGACGTGCAACACCTCTTCGTAGCGCTCTCGTTCGTAGAGGTTCTCGGTGAATGCCATGCCGGTGCGGGCAATCCCGGCGAGCGTTTCACTCCACCGAGCGAGGTCTCGTGCGTCGGCCACGCCAAGACCCTACGAGACGGCGTGCAGCAACGCCCGTTTGATCTCGTTGCGATGCTGCGCGTTCGTGACCAGGCCGCCGTCCCAGGTCCGCACGTAGAAGGTGTCTACGACCTCCATGCCAATGGTCTGGACGGTGGCGTGGCGGATGTCGAGGCCCATCTCGGCGAGCGCCTTGGTGATGCGATGCAGGATACCGATCTTGCTCACGGCCCTGACCTCGATGACGGTCGCATTCGACGAACCACCCTCGATGAACTTCACCTTCGGCGGACCCGGCTTGGCTGCCTGTGTTCGTCGGCGACGCCGGTAGGTGCTCGCCCGCTCGGCGAGCCGCGCTTCGATGGCCAGCTCATGGGCAATAGCTTTCCTTAAATCAGCCTTGAGGACGCGCCAGTTGAGGTTATTGACGTCGTCGATCCTGAACTGCGAGGCAGCCATCCCTTGCTCGTCGGAGTGCGCCCTAGCCGTGAGGACGTCGAGACCGTGCAACGAGAGCACCCCGGCGACCTGGCTGAACGTGCCGGTCGAGTCGGGGTTGACGACCGTGATGAGATCGTCGTCACGAGATAGGTTGATGGCACCCTCTGCCATCTTTGCGAGCGTGTCGGCACCGGGAAACAGCCGCCACGTGCGAGCGTGGGCGTCCCCGCCACCGAGCACGACTGCGGTGCGCTCAACCAACTCACGGACGAGCTCTTCTTTCCACGAATTCCAAGCCGATGGACCCGTAGCCTTTGAGTCAGCGATCGTCAGACCGTGAAGCAATTCGAGTACATGGACCGAGCCAACGAGCCCAGCAATGAGGTCGGTGGTGGCAGGGTCGCTAATGTCGCGCCGCATCGCCACATCGGGCAGGAGCAGGTGGTGTTCAACCAGCTGTACGAGCGTGTCAACGTCAGCTGTCCGCAAGCCGATACGGGGGCCAATCTTGCGAACAAGATCCATACCGACCTCGGTGTGGTCACCGGGATACCCCTTGCCGATGTCGTGGAAGAGTCCACCGAGCACCAACAGGTCAGGGCGCCCAACCGTGTCGGCGAGTTGAGCGGCGTTGGCAGCCGCTTCCCAGAGGTGCCGGTCAACGGTGAAGCGGTGGTAGGCGTTGCGCTGCGGGCGCGACCGGTTGGGTTCCCACTCGGGGAGCATCTGCGACACGAGCCCGCGCTGGTCGAGCGCCTCAAAAACAGGGATTGCCGCATGTCCCTCGAGCAGCAGCGCCACCAGCAGATCAGCTGCGCCGACTGGCCACGTGCCGTCCCAAGGCTCGACGTCGGCAGCCAGCCGTTCGAGAGCCGAACGCCCGATCCGCACCCGATGGCGGGCCGCTGCGACCGCTGCCTGAAGAACAAGCGTTGAGTCGTTCGACGGGTCGGCGTCATCGGATAGTTCGATCTCTCCACGGCGAAGGACGATGGCCGATGACAGCCGCCGATCAGACTCGTTGTTCGACTCAAACGCACGACTCCAGTTCTCATCGCACAACCACGAGATCGATCGCCCGGCAGCGGCCACATCAGCCATGAGCGCGTCGGCATCTTTCCACCCACCAGCCTTTGCGATCGCATCTTGGTCCTCCAGCCGCATTATCTCGCCAGGTCGACCCGTGGCCTGGTGCAGGGCGACCCGGGCGCGGAGCAAGACGTCGTAGCAAGAGTCGAGTTCAATCAGATCTTCGGGGAGAACCTCGAGACCACCCGCCATCGCCCACCACACGGTCTGGACGTCACGTAAGCCACCGTGGCCTGCCTTGAGATCAGGCTCGAGTCGGTACGCAACGTCGGCAGACTCAGCCTGACGGGCAAGCATCCGCGTGCGCAGGGCACCGAGGAAGTCTTCACGTTGGCGCTCCCAAGACTCGCTGCCTCGCCGCATCACTTCGGCGGCAAGATCTTCGTCGCCGGCGAGATACCGAGCAGTGAGAAGCGCAGTAGCTGAATCGAGATCGCCGGTAACGAGGTCGACTTGCTCGTCGACGCGACGTACGGCGTGGCCGAGCTTGACTTTGGCATCCCACAGCGGGTACCAGATTGCACTCGCAGCCGGCTCAATCTCCTTAGACACCCTCCGAGGCTTGGCGTCGTGGACCAGCAGCAGGTCGAGATCGGAGTGAGGCGCCAATTCACCACGGCCGTAGCCGCCGACGGCAAGCAGCGCGACACGCTGGCTGGTGGGGTGCTCGGCGAGCGCCGACTCGAACAGTTCGACGACCCAGCGATCAGTGACCTCGGACAGCCGAACGCAGAAGCTGCGGCCGCGGAGTTCGGCTCCAACGTCAATGCCCACTCCCTCACGGGCCATAGCGATGCGTACCTCGCGATCGGCGATCGCGGAGGCGGGATTGGTCATACCAACAGATCGACGGTGGCGCCGGACGCGGCGACATGGATGCCGTCGATCTCCGCAGCTGCACGGAGCGGGAGGGTTCCCGAGAAAACGTCGATATCGAGAGCATAGGTGTCGGTGTCAACACCGAGGTTGTTGACCTCAGGCCGTGCGCGTTCGCCGGCGACGACAATATCGAACGGATTACCTGCGAGCGCCCAGGCGTCAAAAGACGCCATACGTCACGGCGGTGGGGATCTTGCCGACAACAAAACTGCTGGAGCCTCCGGCATTTACCAACTAGGCGACACCGTTCGAGCCGAGGTACTGGCTTGCGTCGACATCGCTGCGCGCCATTCCGTCAAACTTAATCATGTGGACCTGCCCCGGGGACCAAGCCAGTAGTCGTCGCACGGCCGTCGATTGGGAGCGTGACTCCGCCCTGCCTAGGAGCTGCGTGTCCCGAAGAGATTTCCCTCAAGCATGGTCGTACCGTCGGGGATCGTTAGTTCTGCCTTCACGCTATTCGGTAACCCGAAGGTGGCGCGCGTCGGTGGGAGTACAGCAGTCGAGTCAACATGGCCTCGGACACCGTCGGGCGTCTGGCAAAACAACCCGGCTGCTCGGACCGCTAGAAAATGTCGGTGAAGGAGACGATGAGGGCGCGAGCTGCTTCGGCCGGTGACGGCGGATGTGGTGCGCAGCGTTGGGCAGCTGGCGATTGCTCAGAAGAGGCAGTGGCGAGGTCATGATCGCTCACAGGCAGTGGAGATGCCCGGATCGCTGATTCAATTTCTCAATCGGCCGCTCCTGACGAAACCTTGAATCGCATCCCACTACCGTGGGTCGTGATGCGCCGCGGCTTGACTTACCTCGATACGCCGCTCCTACCGCGGAGAGGTCAACGATCGACCGCAGCCGCAGCCGCAGTCGCCATTGCCGCAACGATGATCCCAGCCTGCAACGCCGACGATGCATCCGAACCCGAAACCACCGTGCCCGCCACGACTACCGTGCCGGTCGAGCCCCGCGTCAACGACGGAGCACTCCTGATCGGACTACTCCTGCCGACCGACGCACCGCTTGTCGCTGAAGCGATCGGCCAGACCGCCCAGCAAGTCGTTGACGAAATCAACGATGCCGGTGGGGTCCTCGGCGAACAGGTCGACGTCCAGACTGCCGAGGCCGGGTCCTCGGCAGCCGCCTCTGCTGCAGCGGTCGACGAGTTAGTCGAGGCCGGTGTCGACGCCATCGTGGGTCCGATTACGTCGACGAACGCAATCACCGTCGTCGACGCAGCGTCACGATCTGGAGTCGTCACCTGCTCCCCGACCGCCACAGCTGCCATCCTCGACGACGTGCCCGAACGGACTCTCTTCTTTCGGACGATCGCTAGCGACAGCCTTCAGGCCGAAGCCATCGCTGAGACAGTCGACAACACAGGCGCCCGCAGCGTCACGGTCGCCTACGTCGATGACGCCTACGGGCGCCCATACGCCACCGCAGTCACGAGCGGCCTTAAGAACCGATCGCTCCAGGTCATCGAGCAAGTCGCATTTACCCCGGGTGAAGACATCGCTGGCGTCGTCGACCAACTAATTCCGAACAGCGCCGACGTGCTCGTCGCCCTCGGCGCCGGCACCGAACTTGCCACCTTGCTCACAGCGCTTGGCGATGCCGACCCTGCAGCGTTCGACACCGTGGTCACGAATGACGCAGTTCGCTCCGCTGCGAACCAGGCTGTTCTCGCCGCACTGCCCTACCAGCTCCGCACCAACATCACCGGCGTCGCCCCCCAGATCATTGACCGCCGATTCGACGCCGAGCCGGTCGTGTTTAGCCCGCAGGTCACCGACTGCGTCACGCTGTTGGCGTTGTCGACCATCGAGGCCGACAGCGACGCCCCTGAATTGATCGCTGCCCAGATGGCCCCGGTGTCGTCGGGCGGGCGCCTGTGCCGGTCGTTCGACGCCTGCGCCCAGATAGCTGTCGACCGCCAAATCGACTACAACGGCCCGACGGGCGTGACTGAGCTGAACCGCGTTGGTGAGACCTCACGCGCCGCATTCGATCGATTCACAATCACCGATGACGGCTCCGACGAGCTCAGCGACATTGGCGGGTTGACGGTCTCACTCTGAACCACTCGGCACCGAATCCCACGACGCGAGCCCTCAGATGATGTCGTTGATGTCAGCGAGATAGCCAACATAGAACGCCCCGAAGTCGCCGTAGAGCGCCGAACCCTCGTCGTAGCGGAGCGTGTAGACGACGTCTTTGACGACCTCAGGCGTGACGGCGAATAGCGTGACACCCCACTCGTGATCGTCGAGCCCGGTCGACGCAGTGATGAGCTGGACGAGCTTGCCTGCGAACGCGCGGCCGCTCGTACCGTGCTCCATCATCATGTCGCGGCGCTCTTCGAACGGCGTGGTATACCAGTTGGCATGGGCTTCGCGCCGCTTGCTCATTGGATAGAAGCAGAACGCCGGCTTCCCCTCAGGCGGCAGCTGCGGGTAGAGCCGATCCTGCAGCATGTGCTCGGGCAGCCCCTTTGCATACTCGCTCACCTCGGTGATTGACACGTAGCTGTCGTTCACAGAGAGGCCGGCGCGCTGGAGCGCAGTCTGCAGCGAACGCAGCACGGGCCAACTGTTCGAAAGCGCCATGACACACAGGTCGGCCTTGTGACCGAGCATGGCTGCGGTCACCACCTGCGCCCCGTTACTACGAGCTGCATCGATCGCTGCGCTGACCGCACTCCGGTCGGTTGACGGGGTAGTGCGAGCGAACAGGTGCACGACACTTAGGCCGGTGTCCATCTCCATGGCAGTGAGGCTACGGGGTGGGCGGCGACGCGGGAACTCGATCGGGGCTGTACACGTTGAAGCCGCCTTCGCGAACGAAGCCAGCCAACACGAGGTTGGCACGCCGGGCTGCATCGACGGCGAGCGCGGTGGGAGCACTAACCGCAACAAGGGTGTGGAACCCTGCTGCCCAGGCCTTCTGCACCATCTCGATGCTGGCCCTCCCGCTGACAGATAAACCAAGGCCGGCCCCCGGTTGGCGGCGGTTGAGCTGCGCCGATCGGGCCGGGTCGAACAGCAGTGCCCCGACCACCTTGTCAACGGCGTTATGCCGACCGACGTCTTCGCGCAGCAAGACCATCTCACCCCTGGCATCAAACGCAGCTGCAGCGTGCACTGCGCCGGTCGCTCCGAATAGCGGCTGCGACGCAAGCACACGCTCAGGAACGGTGGCGAGTAGGTCGAGATCGATGGTGGTCGGTTGCGGAAGCGGATCGAGACGAGCGCATAACTCATCAAGTTGTGTGCTACCGCACCAGCCGCAGCTTGAGGACACGTTGCCAAGCCGCGGCGTGGCGAGTGGCGCGAGTCCCCCTGTTTCGACTGTGACGACGTTGAACTCGGAGTCGACCGCACTGCCATCGGCGCAGTACCTCACGCCCGTTATTGCAGCGCCACCCAGCAGACCTTCACCGAAGCAGAATCCGACGGCGAGTTCATAGTCGTGACCAGGTGTTCGCATCGTGGTGGCGACACGGGTTCCGTCAAGCTGAATGGCCATCGGCTCCTCGACAACGAGTTTATCGGGACGACGCGCAGCGGTGCGCTGGCCCTCAGCACCGGTGATCCGACTCACGAGAAGTCGCTTTGTCCGACCGCGCCCGATCATGACAACGTCCAGGTCCGACGGCCACTTGGCGAGCTCAGCCGTTGGACGAAGGCGGCGGCGAGCCGTTCGGCCGAACCCGGCGACGACTCGTGGTAAAACGACGGCTCGATCAACTCGAGCTCGACAACCACCAGCGAACCCGAATCGTCGCGGCCTCCCGGACCGTGGGGTGCGATGTCGACCCGGGCAAAGTCGACTCCGCTCAGTGCGGCGACGGGCGCCGAGGCGAGCACACGCTCGGCGAGGTCCAGTTCGGCAGCAGAGGCAGTGCGAGGTCCAATATCCTCTTTTGCGAACAGGTCACCGACCAGCTCGACCTTGGTCGATTGGAGGATCGCCCCCTTGACGAAGGCGTGGCTGAACTCAAGGTGGCCATCCCGCCCAGGAACGAAGCAGAGCGCAGTCTCACCATGCTCGTCGACACCCCCGAGATAGGGCTGGATCATCGCGGTACGGCCGGCGGCGTGGAGCGAGGCCACGTGGTCGGCCAGCACCGCTGGGTTCGTACAGCGCCTTGCACCGCTTGAACCGGCGCCTACCGTCGGCTTCACAACGGCGACCTCAACAGGCCGGCCATCAGCGCCGCACGGCATGTGAGGCGTCGGCTCACCCGGCGCAACGAAGATAGTGGGGACAATCGAAATGTCATCAGCAGCCAAATCGGCGAGGTACCGCTTGTCGGAACTCCAGCGCACAGCGTCGGCGGGATTGACAAGGCGGGTCACGGCGGCAACTCGATCGACCCAGTCGACGAATTCGGCGAGTCGGTCGGTGTAGTCCCAGGTAGATCTGATGATGACAGCATCGAACACCGACCAGTCGAGTTCAGCGTCGTCCCACGACACGATATGAACCGATGGCGGCTCGCCATCGTGGTCGAGTAGCTCCGTCATAGCCTCAGCCAAGGGCTCAAGATCGGGGTCGAGGCCATCGGCGGCGTCAGCGGTGACGAGGGCGAACACGACAGCAGCCTATGACCCAGGTTTCTTCGCCTTGGTCCGCATGATGTCTGACCGACCGGTTCTGCTACCGGACGCTCTCTCGATGACCCCACTCTGCTGCTGAGTCGACCGCCGCGACCAGCAGCCGGGGTCGGTCTGCGCCAGCGGCTGCCAGGTTGCTGAGCGGCAGCAGGATCAAGCGAGGCGCCGCCGGGCCGAACACCCGGCGGTCATCCGCCGGCGACGGCAGGGATGATCGACACCTGGATGCCGTCGGCGACGACAGTGTCAAGTCCGTCGAGATAGCGAACGTCGTCGTCGTCAACGAACACATTGACGAACTTACGCAGCAAGCCGTCCTCGTCGAGCAGCCGCTCCTGCATACCTGGGTGGGCGACCTCGAGCGCCGTGATGACCTCGGAGAGCGTCCCGGCCTCGACCGACACCTGTTTATCGCCGCCGGTGAGAGGTCGCATGGTCGTAGGGATTCGAACTGTTGCAGCCATGCTTTGAAGCTACCGGCAAAGTCGACCGGCCAGGTCAGGAATAGTCACGGCTGACGGGCGTCACCGATCTCCTCAGCGACATCATCAGGACCGTTCGCCGAGGCGCGCAGCGACAGCCTCGGTCACGCAGGCCTTGGGTTCGGACCGCGAGCGCTCTACGCCGAAGCGGTCTGCAAGCACGATCACCTCGAGCCGACCGCTCCACGCCTCGACCACGTCGGCTTCGGCGGAACCGACGACGGCCACGACGGGTACGCCCACCTCGTCGGCGAACTTGAGCAGACCGCCAACGACCTTGCCGTCGAAGCTCGTGGCGTCGAGGGCGCCCTCGCCGGTGATGACCAAGTCGACGACATCAGGCGGCTCCGCAACAAGGTGGTCGAACAGGTCGAGTTCGTCAGCCACGAGCTCAACGCCAGGCACCAGACGCCCACCCAACGCAGCGAGCGCCCCGGCGAGGCCTCCAGCGGCCCCGCCGCCGCGCAACTCGGCGATATCGACGTTGAACTCCTCGGCGAACATCTGCACGAGACGCTGAAGCCGGTTGGTGAGCAGCTTCACCTCACTCGGAGTCGCCCCCTTCTGCGGAGCGAACACGCGGGCTGCGTCGACGAAGCGCGTCTCGACATCGCACGCCACAAGCAGTTCGACGTTCTCGAGCCGAGCGATGCCGTTCATGGCTCGAATCGCCCCGTAGCCACCGTCGGTTGTCGCCGAGCCGCCGAGGCCAACGATAATGCGGCGCGCGTTCGCATCGAGGGCACGATCAATCAGTTCGCCAACGCCCGCAGTCGTTGCGGCGAGTGGATCGTTGCCCTCGGCGTTGCCAGCGAGCACAAGGCCCGACGCCGCCGCTATCTCGATCACCGCCGTGCCACCATGCATCCGCCAGGCTGCGTCGACTGGGCTGCCGAGCGGACCGGTGACCTGTGAAGTGCGGTTGGCCCCACCGAGAACTCCGAGCAGACCGTCGCCACCATCGGACATTGGAAGCTCAACTACGTCGACACCCGCTTCCCAGCAGGCGTGACCGATTGCCGAGGCGATGTCGTGCGCTGTGGCCGTGCCTTTGAACTTGTCGGGCGCGGCGAGCACCCGCCGGACCGTCATGGCCCGACCGGACTCACTCGTCGGTCGTAGGGTCGGCGCCGGCGGTTGCCTGCAGTTCTTCGACTGTCTTGCCAGCTTCGTTGTCGCCCAACATAAGCAGCACCCCGGCGTCGCCCAGCGAACCCGACTCGACCGGCACCGGGGTGGGCACCTCACCGACCGACAGACCCCCGAGCACATATGCGACGGAGTTGGCGACGTCAAGTGCACCGGCCTGTGCTGCGTCGTAGTAGACGAGCGACTCCAGCAGGTTGGGACCGGTGGCGTTTACTGGATCGACCATCGTGAAGCCCTCAAACTCGAGGGTGCGGGTCATTGCGCCAGCGGAGCCGCCAACGGTGTTCGCGTTCGCGACGACGACGGACGCCCCGGTGGTGACCAACGGGATCGTGGTGGTGGTGGTCGTCGTTGACGAAGCGACCGGGTCGAGCACGAGGTCAGGCAGGGTGGTCCCGCCCGATTCTTCGCTGGCGCCAGCGGCGTCACCGATCGGCGCGCTCACGCCGGAGTTGTCGTCGTTCGTGAGGTTCTGGAGGATAAGGAAGCCTGCGATAACCGCGACGACTGCGAGGACGATGCTGAGCGTCGAGCCGACCGGTGACGGGCTGGACCCCTGACGGGGGGCTCGCCGTGTTGCGGCGTGGGCCGCTGCCGACTCTTCGTTGCTCATGCCTGTTGTTCCTCGACTCCTGGTGAACCTGCGCCCGACGCAAATGCGCCGCCTTGGCGAATCCGCCGCGCCCGCAGACGGAGCCGCTTGAGACGGCGCACAACCAACGGGTCGTGCGCCAAAGCAGCCGGATCGTCGAGCACGGCGGTCAATTCCTCATGATATTCGTCAGGAGAGCACTGGAAACGCGCGCGTATAACTTGATCACGAGGGTCGTTGTTTTCCCACCACGAGCGTTCGAAATCAAGCATTGCGGCGTGGCGTTCGCTGAGCACTCGCACAGGTTGGCGCGTTTTCGGGACGAATTACAAGCATCGAACTCGATTCCTGAAGAAATTTTTGCTGTCCGGCCGACACCACGACCTGAAGAGCACGCACTTCACACGACGTCGGATGGCGGCACCTCAGTAAGGTGGACTTGATGACTCGGCCGTTCTTGATCGGTGTCGCCGGTGGCACTTGCTCGGGCAAGACCTCCATCGCTGACCGCCTCGTCGAAATGAGCGGCGACGACAAGGTGTCACGGATCGAGCTCGACTCGTATTACCTCGATCGATCCGACCAGCCGCTCGACGAGCGTCGACAGGCCAACTACGACCACCCCGATGCCTTCGACTGGGCTCTGCTGAACGATCATCTCGCCGCCCTCGCAAACGAAGCATCGGTGCCGGTTCCGATCTACGACTACACCGTCCATAACCGTTCAGGCGACACCCGCGAGGTCAAGGCGAAACGCATCGTCGTGGTCGATGGGATCCTCGTGCTGTGGGACCGCCAGCTCCGCGAACGGTTCGACCTCAAGATCTTTGTTGACACTGATGCCGACCTGCGGGTGATCCGCCGTCTGAGCCGTGACGTCGCCGAGCGCGGTCGTACGGTTGAGAGCGTCATCCAGCAGTACCTCACGACGGTGAAACCGGCCCACGACCGGTTCATCGAACCCTCGAAGCGTCACGCCGACGTGATCATTCCCGAAGGCGGCCTCAACCGGCCGGCGCTTGAGGTGCTGCTCGCCCGCATCCGCGAGCTCGCGACCGATTGAGTCGGACAGGTGTTCTGCTCAGCGCCAAACGATCGACGCTGAGTGAGATCGATCAACGAGATGTTGCGCAGACCAGCGCAGCTCTCACCATCGCGGGGTGAGAAGTTCGTGCGCACGCACGCCTCAGACGACGACGCCGACATCAAGCATCGAGACGTGGATGTTCGCAAAATGCGACTTGCGGCGGATTTGTTGCGACTCTCGACCCGCTCCGGAAACCAAAGGGAGTTTTGACGAGTTGCTCTGGGTCGCGGCGAACTCACTCATCACTGCGGTGAAACACTTCGAGGGCTCAGAGATAACGCTCGACAGCGCCCAGGTTGCTGTAGATCATCTTCACCCGGGTGTAGTGCTCAATCGACGCAAGACCGTTCTCGCGGCCGAACCCCGATTGCTTAACTCCGCCGAACGGAACCGATGCCGGCAAGGTGCCGTAGTCGTTGATCCACACCGACCCGGCCTCAATCTGCGCCGCCACGCGGTTAGCCCGTGAAAAGTCGGCGCTGAACACTGCGCCCGACAGCCCGAATTCGGTGCCGTTGGCCCGTGCAATTGCTTCGTCTTCGTTGTCGAAGGGCAGGACTGACATGAGAGGCCCGAACACCTCGTCCGTCACAAATGGCATGTCGTCGGTGCAGTCAACGAACGCCGCCGGGAGAACGTAGTACCCATCGGCGAGTGCTGGGTCGCTGGGGGTCTCGCCACCCGGACCCAACTCGCGAGCCGACGAACGACGAGCTGCTCGAAAATAACCCAGGACCTTGTCACGGTGCTCGGCGCTGACCAGCGGGCCCATCTGGGTGTCGGGCTCGAAGGGGTCGCCCACCCGAATCGCTGCGACTCGGTCTGCAATCGGGGTGACGAACTCGTCATATGCGCCACGCTGGACGAACACCCGTGTGCCGTTAGAGCAGACCTGACCGGTCGAATAGAAGTTGTTGGTCATCGCCGCATTGAGAGCACCGTCGAGATCGGCGTCGTCGAACACGACAATCGGCGACTTGCCGCCGAGTTCGAGCGTGACAGCCTTCAGGGTGGCCGCAGCACCGGCAAGCACCGCCCGCCCGGTCGACACCTCTCCGGTCAGCGACACCTTGTCGACTCCTGGATGCGCAACGAGCGCCTGACCGACTCGAGCATCGCCCTGCACAACGTTGAATACGCCGTCAGGTAAACCAGCCTCCTGGTAGATCTGCGCAAGGTAGGTAGCCGAGATCGGCGTGAGTTCTGCGGGCTTGAAGATCATCGTGTTGCCGCACGCAAGCGCCAGCGCCGATTTCCACATCGCGATCTGAATCGGGTAGTTCCACGCTCCAATACCAACGCACACCCCGACGGGTTCGCGCACCATCCGAGCAAAGCCGCCAGGACCGTCCGCTGCTGGAAACGACAGCGTGTCACCACCGATCGTCGGTATCACCCCGGCGTAGAATTCGATCACGTCGGCACCAGTGACGACGTCTTCGGTGCTCGTTTCGGCGAGCGGCCGGCCAGCGTCGAGTGTGTCGAGTCGTGCTAGGTCGCCGTTGTGTTCGCGGATCAACATCACTGCGCGATGGAGGATCCGGGAACGCTCGAGCGCAGGGGTCCGTGACCATGTGGTGAAAGCGGTTCGGGCGATCTTGACCGCCCGGTCGACGTCGGCATCGCTCGCCTGCACAACCTCGGCGATGACCCGATCGTTGCCCGGATGCCGTGTCTCGAAGCGTTCGCCAGATGTGGTGCTGACGAAGTCTCCACCGACGAAGGAACGGATCGTGTCGAAGGTGGTCGTGGCGTCGGCGGTGGGGATGTACAACGACATCGCGGCCAAGGTACCGGCAAGCAGTGCGTCGGGCTCAGCGTGGTCGCATTGCCGTTCTCCCGACACACTGAACCTATGACGGCCTCTGCGCCAACCCGATTCGAGCGCTCGTACGCCGATGAGTTGCCCGAACTCAACGTGGACTGGCAGCCCGATCCGGTGACGTCACCGGCCCTTCTCGCATACAACGATCGACTAGCCGACGAGATCGAGGCTGCCGGCGCCGAACTCGGCCGCAGCGCACTCGACGTGCTCGCCGGCAATCAGGTGCCTCAGGGATCACAACCCGTGGCTCAGGCATACGCCGGCCATCAGTTTGGCGGATTCTCGCCGCAGCTAGGAGATGGACGAGCACTCATGCTGGGTGAGTTAGTGACGCCTTCGGGCGCCCGATTTGACGTCCAGCTCAAGGGCTCGGGACGCACCCCCTTCGCTCGCGGAGGCGACGGCCGAGCAGCCGTCGGGCCAATGCTCCGCGAGTTTATTTTCGGCGAGGCCATGCACGCCCTCGGCGTACCAACCACTCGCATGTTGGCCGTCGTCTCGACCGGCGACAGGATCCGCCGAGACGCAATGCTCCCGGGTGCCGTGCTTACGCGTGTGGCGGCGAGCCACCTTCGTGTCGGCACGTTTCAGTTCGCAGCAACGCACGGCGGCCCCGAGGTGACAGCGCGACTTCTCGACTATGCGGTGAGACGCCACCAGCCAGCGACCGGAACCCACGGCGGTGTCGCCCTCGCGTTCCTCAATTCGGTAATCGACACCCAGGTGACAACCGTGGCTCGCTGGATGGCCCTCGGCTTCGTCCACGGCGTCATGAACACCGACAACGTCACCATCTCGGGCGAGACCATCGACTACGGGCCGTGTGCCTTCATGGATGCGTACGACCCGTCCACGGTTTTTAGCTCGATCGACCACGGCGGCAGGTACGCCTATGGGAACCAGCCGTCGATCACGGCGTGGAACATGGCCCGACTGGCCGAGACGCTCCTCCCTCTCATCGACAGCGACAACGACCGAGCGCTTGAGCTCGCCACCGACGCTCTCGCCGGATTCGGCGACCGCTTTGACGCCGCCTGGTCAGCCGAAGTCGCCAACAAACTCGGCCTTACGTCCGACATGGTCGCGGCCACGACTGATTCAGACGGAGTTGACGTCGCCGCACGCCTCATCAAGCTGTTCCACATCCATCGTGTCGACTGGACCTCAGGGTGGCGCTCGCTGAGCGCTGTGCTCCGCGGCTGCCCGACCCCTTTCACCGAGCACAACGGTGCCTTCGACGATTGGATCGCCGAGTGGCTGGCCTGGGTCGACACCTCAGGCCGTCCGCGCGATGTGGTCGCCCAGCAGATTGATCGAGTCAACCCAAAGTTCATCGTGCGGAATCATCTCGTCGAAGCAGCGCTGGCGGCAGCGAGCGATGACGGTGATCTCGCGCCCTTCGACACGCTGCTCAACGTCGTCACCTCGCCTTTCGACGAGCAGCCCGACCACGAACAGTACGCACAGCCGGCGCCGACCAACGCGCCACGCCACGTAACGTTCTGTGGCACCTGACGTCATTGGCTGACACCACCCGCCGTCGTCGGCCGCCTATAGTTCTAGCTCTTGCCGTCTTCGAAGGTCGAGCCCGCAGCCGACGAAGCTCGAAGTGCTGCCGACCACCACCGTCACGAGGTGCATTCGCACGTCCGATCGCGGTTCGCATGGGGCCCGACCGTCATTGTCATTCCTACGGTCGCAGCAGCGCTGATCAGCGGCCGAGTTGGGTGGTTCACCGATGAAGAACTGCGACTGTGGTCGACGCTGTTCGTTTCGATCAGCTTGCAGGCGCTGCCGTTCTTGGTTCTCGGTGTCGTTATTAGCGGGGCGATTGCTGCATTCGTATCACCCGATCTTGTGCAGCGCATTGTTCCGAAGCGCCAGCTCTTCGCAGTACCGGCCGCCGGCGCCGCAGGGCTGGCGCTCCCCGGCTGCGAATGCGGCTCCGTGCCGATCGCCGGGCGGCTCATCTCGCACGGAACGCCGCCGGCAGCTGCACTCACCTTCCTCTTAGCTGCGCCTGCAATCAACCCCGTGGTGCTGGTGTCGACCGCCGTGGCCTTTCCGAACGATCGGATGATGGTGGTGGCACGTTTCGCTGCGTCGTTCCTCGTAGCCATCGCCATCGGCACATGGTGGGCTCGCCGCAACGATGTTCAGATGTTCAAGCGGCTCACCGACCACCAGCACGATGATCCTCGACCGCGATGGCGTCAGTTCGTCGACGTGGCGTCACATGACCTCGTACACGCAGGCGGTTACCTCATCGTCGGCGCCCTCGCAGCAGCCACGCTGCAGTTGGTCGTTCCGCGGTCTGCGATCGACGTCATTGCCGACAACGAGCTGTTGGCCGTGCTGCTGCTGGCCTTGCTCGCCGTGCTGCTGTCGATCTGCTCAGAAGCTGATGCATTTGTCGCCGCCGGCCTCCCTCAATTTTCGCTCACCTCCCGGCTGGTGTTTCTGGTGGTAGGCCCCGTGATTGACATCAAGCTCATCGCCATGCACGCAGGCGTCTTCGGGCGGCGGTTCGCTCTCGTGTTCGCTCCTGTCACCTTCATCACTGCAATCGTGCTTGCCGTCGTTATCGGGCAGGTAATGCTGTGAACCGAATGGGCCGTGCTGCGATGATGTGCGTCGTTGGTGCCATCACGTTGCGACTGGTGATCACCGGTGAATTCGGCAACTTTGTTCAACAACATATGCAGCTTCCGCTCACGATCGCAGCGGTATTGCTCATCTTCTTCGGTGTCGTGGAGGTGATCGGCGACCTCCGCGACGGCCGACACGACCCCGAATCAAGCAGACGAGCAGTGGCGCCGACGGTCGGTTGGCTGCTCGGGCTTCCAGTCCTCGTACTGCTGTCAGTCGCCCCCGCCGCCCTCGGTGCTACCGCGGCAGAGCGTGTGGATCCGATCGTGCCCAGCGAACCCGCTTCTCCCGAGGCGTTCATCGAGCCGATCGACAGCAGCGACGGACCGATCCAGATGCCCGTCTATGACTTCATGAGCCGCGCGTTATGGGATGACGGCTCCGACTTCTCCGAGGTTGAGGTCGAGCTTGAGGGACTGGTCGTAAACAGCCCCGAGGTCGACGACGGATTCTTGCTCACTAAGTTTGCCGTCAGCTGCTGCGCCGCTGACGGACTGCCGCTCCAGGTGATGCTGCACGGTCTCGACAGCACCTACGACAACGACCAGTGGGTCCGCGTGGCGGTGCAGTGGCGGCCTCCGGACGACGGCGTGGTCGACACCGACGACTACGTCGAGGCCGACGTCATCGAGATCGAGGTAGTCGACGATCCACCCGACAATCCGTACGAAACACCGTTTTAGATCTGACCCACATCGTTCGGAAGCTATAGTTCAGTCATGCCTGAACTATTGGAGCGATCGGCCCACGGGCACGAAGTGCACGTGCACGACGGCTTTAGCCGCATCGGGCTCGCGCTTGCCGATCCGATCAGGAGAAGGGTTCTGTTACGCCTTCTCGACGGACCCAGGCGACCAAGTGAACTCGCCGACGAAATCGGCACTTCGCGCTCAAATCTCTCGAACCATCTCGCCTGCCTTCGAGGTTGCGGACTCATCACCGCCGCCCGCGCAGGTCGACAGGTCAACTACCAACTTGCGTCGGCCCGTCTCGACGATGCGCTCCGATCACTCACCGAGATAGCGGCCCACCTGGCTGGCTGTGATGCCCAGCAGCCCGCCAATTCCCAGCGGTTGGAATCGCCGTGACGGCCGAAATCGCAACCCAAGCCACCGACCGGCTGCATCTGGTGCAACGGGCAAAGTTGCTCAATCGGTTCACGATCGGATGGAACGCTATCGAGGGGATCGTTGCACTCGCCGCTGGAGTCGCCGCGTCGTCAGTCGGCCTGATCGCCTTCGGACTCGACTCCGGCATCGAGGTGTCGGCTGCGCTGGTGCTCGCGTGGCGGCTGCATCAAGAGCGACACAGGGGCTGCCAGCAAGCGAACGAGCATCTCGCCCGAAGACTGGTTGCGCTGTCATTCGCCGCCCTCGCTGTCTATGTCGGCGTATCGGCATCGCTTGACCTGATCTACGGCAACGAACCCGAAGCAGCCCCCGCTGGCATGGCGATCGCGGCAATCTCCCTTGTGGTTATGCCTGTGCTCGCTGTTGCGAAACGGCGCGTTGCACTCGACCTCGGCTCCCAGGCTGCCGTCGCCGAGGCGGCACAGACCAACGTGTGCACGTTGCTGTCAGCTGCCCTGCTCGTCGGGTTGCTCGCTAACGCCGTGTTGGGCTGGTGGTGGGCCGACCCCGTGGCCGGCCTCGCCATCGCAGCAGTCGCAGCCCGCATGGCAATCGCCACTTTTGGCGCCGACTCCCTTGGGCACGCCTGCTGCGGCTGACGTGCCGATCAACCCGCGGCTCGTGTATGTCGATGCTGTCGGACGACCTTCACTAGTTCAACGATCAGGAAAACGGCAAAGAACTGTACGACGCTCAAACCCGCCATGGTGGCGCCACCTGCGGTGCCAGCGTGGAAGCTGACGGTCAAGCCGATCACCACCGCCATCGCGCCA
>Ga0213866_10001021_pt1 | contig 21417 bp, 24 predicted proteins | sample PICome_11_FD_160079 | JGI IMG/M metagenome (GOLD analysis project Ga0213866, IMG submission 160079) | Coastal seawater microbial communities near Pivers Island, North Carolina, United States - PICO284 | ecosystem: Environmental > Aquatic > Marine > Coastal | place: USA: North Carolina...
TAATCATACTATAAGCGGTGCCGGCGGTACTGATAACGCTATACCGTATCTTTTGCACGGTACTAGAGGAATGAAAGCGTATGTTACTGGAACAGGTCTAACAAACTTTTGTGCTGAAGGTGGTAATCCTGGAGTTACTCGTTGTGGTTGTGGTTGGGGACAAGATCAACAAAATAATCAGGTAGCAGTTCAACATCCCGGAAATCAGTGTTGTCAGCTATGGAAAATATGTCACGTAGTACAACGTAGAACTATAGACAGTGATAATGATAGATATGCTGTTGCAAAATACTATGGCGCAGACGGCGGGTCAAAAGGAATGTATGCGTGTTGGAGAGGTAGTTGCTGTCGCAACGCGGATCAAAACGCTAATAGATGTGGTGATAGATGGATAATTCCATTTCCTGGTGGACTTACTCCAAATAAATGGGCACCATACGGTGACATAGAATTACCTTCAGTGCACGGTGGTCATATACATTTAAAGAATTGTCAGATTATCTTTACTCCGCATGGAGATTGGACCTCCATGCAGAGAAGCCAATGGCTAGGATATATATGTAGTGCTTATCCTAGCGGCCAGGTTGGAGTAGGCGGAATTAGCGCAACATCCTGTGGCGGTACTTGTTGTTGTGGAGCTCCAGGTGGAGTACCACATTTAAGAATTGAATATAGCTAATAAGGAAACAAAATGTCAAAAGTAACAAAAACCTTTACTTTCAAGGTTCCTGATGACTATACGCTACAGGAGGCTGCAAATGATTCCTCAGTTAGCTTTACTTATCACGGACCACATTATTTAAGAATAGAGTTAGATAGAAATAATAAATTTTTATCTACAGAAGAAACAACATTAGAAGAATGGACTCAAGACGGAGGAGAAAATGCTGTATTAGTAAATGCTCTAGCTACACCATTAGAAGCTTCCATCTTTTGGGAAATGAAAGATTCTGATGTGGCTGACTTGCCGCAAAGAACAAAAACCGGTCCAGATGGATTACAGTACAAATATCCATGGCCTTTGCCTCCACACAAAGCTTATCAAAAAGATCTAATGGTATGGAATTCAACTACTTTAAATTGGAATACTCCATATCCATGGCATAATACATGGATGACTTGGGAAGGGATTACAATCCAAGCAAATTCTATTGAAACTAGAGCACAAGCTTGGTTAGATGCTGACTCAGGTGGAGATAGTGATTTGACTGCGGCTTGGACTAATATTAAAAACGAAGCTTCTAATAAAGTCAATGCTTGGTCAAGCGCAGGATTTTTACCACATGAAGTTCAATTTAGATTAACTCCAGAAGATTCTGATGCAGCAGTAGAGCTTGCTAATAGGCCTGCCGAAGAAGAAGATTCTGCATAATAAAAAAATAGAGAGCCTGAAAGGGCTCTTTAAAACACATATATATAAAACTACATGATGATTAATAATCATTCTTTTATAATTTACTCTTGTGAGGTGCTAAATGACAAGATCAACAGCGTTCTTCGTGAACGGCGGAGCGGGACGACATCTCTGCTCAATTCCAGCTTTAGAAAAATATGAAGAAGAAAATCCTGACGATGATTTTATTATCGTTTGTGAGGGTGGTATGGACATGTATAAAGGTCATCCATCGTTACATCGACGTGCCTTTGATAATTGGCATAAGGGATTATTTAACGATAAAATTAAAGATCGCAATTGCGTATCCACTGAGCCATATCGCATTTGGGAATATTATAATCAAAAAGCTAGCTTAGCTCAAGCTTTTGATATTCAAATCAATAATAAAGGTGTAAGAGACTTACCAAATCCAAATTTATATTTAGGAATCGATGAGTTGATTGAAGGCAAAAATATTATTGATGAAGTAAAAGAAAAAACTCAAAAACAAAAAGTAATCGTGTTTCAACCCTATGGTCGTAGTACTCAGCCTATGGGAAATAAAGGTCAACAACTTGTTGATGTCGGCGGAAGATCTTTTTCTGATCAAGACGCATTAAAAATTATAAAAAAATTACAAAAGAAATACGGTGTTGTTCTTATGTCAGAATTTGTTGCTGATCATAGTCAATGGGGTTTAAGCGAGCCTGTCGCGCAACCAGAAAATTGTCCTCTTAGAATATGGGCTGCTGCTATTAACGAAGCAGATGGTTTCTTAGGATGCGATTCAGTAGGTCAGCATTTTGCGCATAGTTTAGAAACTCCAGCTGTAACTGTTTTAGGATCTACATTTCAAGAGAATGTAAGTTATCCAGATAGTGACATTTTTCAAGTATTAGATCTTGGACATGAACGTCGAAGATACGATCCTATCCGTATTTCTTTTGAAGAAGAAATTACTAGATCACATCAAGGTATTATGTTATTAGCTGATAGTGCAGTTGACGAGATATGCAAAGAAGTAGATAGAATTGTTGCTAAAGGTGCTAAATAATGGAAAAAGATATTTGGATTGCGGGAATTGCTCGAGGGCATAACAGCGGTGTATGTCTATTAAAAAATGGTGAGATTGTTTTTTCTGTTGAAGAAGAAAGACTTTCTCGTACTAAATATGATGGTGGACCATATGCTGGTATAGTAAAAATTTTAGACTATACTAAAAAATTAGATTATCTCGTTATAGCTCATACACAATCATTAGATGAAACAGCAGCAAAAGTAGATTTTTCTGGAGATGATGTATATACAGGCCTAGCAAGAAAACTAGGACTTATCGATAATAATGCTTCTAGATGGGGAGCTAAACACCCACAAATAGTAGATATGTCTAATATGCATCATAAATTGCATGCAGCAGCTGCTTTTTACAGATCGCCTTTCGACGATGCGGTAGCTTTAATTGCTGATGGCGCTGGTTCTGTAATGCCAGTATCTGAGCCAAATTCAGGAATGCATTTAGGATTATGGGAATATGAGTCTATTATTGATTGTTCATATCCATCAGTATTTAAAACTCTATATAAACATTTAGGCTGTAGAGATCCGCTAGTTGGTCAAAAAACAATATTAGAGGGTGAGTACTTTGGTGAAGAAGGTACTTACGAAGCTATGATTACAGATAGAGGCGGTATCACTAAAGCTTATGAAGCAGTTACAACTTATTGTGGATGGCAACCGATTGAGGCCGGAAAAACTATGGGACTATTTCCGTATGGAAATGAAAATCCTAATATGGAAAATCTTTACGATCAAAGAGCGCCATTTCCTGGATCTTTTGACCGTAATATGTTTATTCCTAATGTTCCTAATGGAGCTTTTGTAAATGAAGGAATGTACCCATTTTTTCAAGCTACTCAAGATGAATGGAATATAGCTCAAGGAGATCATAGTAAACTTCAACAAAGACGTGATATGGCATATGCTATTCAAACTCAGTCTCAAGCTGAAATGCTTAAGTTAATTCGTAAAGCAGTAGAAATGTCTGGAAATAAAAATGTAGTTATTTCTGGTGGATATGGATTAAACTGTGTTGCAAACTATTATTATCTTGAAGAATTAAAAGACGAAGGTATTAGTCTTTATATTGAACCAATATCTAATGATGCTGGAACAGCAATGGGTGCGGCATTAATGTATTGGCATGCTCGTAGTGATGATGAAACAAATAGAAAATTAGATACGTTATATCTCGGACCAAATCATAATTATTCAAAAGAAGATATTGAATCAGCAGTAAATAATTTTAATGGTAATGCAACTATTAAAAATGCAAAAGATAAAGATATTGTTAATTTGATGACCGATAAAAATATTGTAACAATATATCAGGGTCGATCTGAGAATGGTCCTCGAGCATTAGGAAATCGTTCTATACTATTTGATCCAACCTTTGAGGATGGAAAAGATTATGTTAATCTTGTTAAAAAGCGTGAATATTTCAGGCCATTCGCCGGATCTATTTTAGCAGAAGATGTGCATGATTGGTTTGATTTGCGTGGTATGGATGAAACACCACATATGATGTATGCGGTAAATTGCCAACCAGGTGTCGAAGAGAAAATTCCATCAATTATTCACGTTGATGGTACATGTCGTATTCAAACTGTAACTGAAGAACAAAATCCTCTTTATTATCGTTTGATAAAAGAATTTAAAAAGAAAACAGGTGTTCCAATCGTATTTAATACTAGCTTTAATTTAGGTGGAGATCCATTAGTTGAAACAATTGAAGATGCTTTACATACGTTAGCTAATTCTGATATTGAATATTTGTATTTACCAGAACACGGAAAGTTAATAACGGTGTCTAACGATGATTAAATTTTTTAATCCTGAAAATAAATCATATGAAACTATAATTGATAATGTAGTTTTACCAGAAAATCTTGCTAAGTTTGAAAAATGGGTAGAAGAAAATCGTGAAGAAGTTAAGTCAGCTGAAGTAGTTACAGATGTTGAAAATGAACCTACTAAAAAAAGTATTCGTGATTCAGCAATAGCTTGGGTACAACACAATGAATTAACTGCAGATTTTTATGATAATGTAACAAGGGTAGCATTAAATGTAAATAATCAAAAATATAATTATAATTTACAATATTTAGAAATGCTTCAATATGGAGAATATTCAGTAGATGGTCATTATGACTGGCATGCTGATGACGTTTTAAGAAGTGATAATAATGACGCTAGAAAGCTATCTTTCTCATTACTCATCTCGGATGATGATGAATATGAAGGTGGGGAACTAGAGTTTTATGGTCCTGGAGGAGTATATAGTTTTAAACCTAAAAGGAATCAAGCTGTATTTTTTCCATCATTCAATTTACACAGAGTAGCTCCTGTTACTAGTGGGCTAAGAAAATCTGTGGTTGGTTGGATTCGAGGACCTGATTTTGTGTAGCACCTCAAAATCAACTGGCGGTCATATTTGGCCGCCTTTTTTTATGGAAGCGCTCGAGCAAATTCTAAAAGATTATCATAAATCTTTGTTTTCTTTTTTAGTGGTCTATTAGAATAACTATTAAATTTCTTTTCATCTTCAGAAAATTTACCAGTTTTTACAAGTATTGGTTTCAGCTTTGCTTTGTGTGCCATTTTAGCATCAACTAATCTATCACCTACATAATATCCACCTTTAATAGGAACTAGAAGCTCATCACGCAATCTATAAAACATTTTAGGATTTGGTTTTGACCATGGATCATCTTTAGAATCCGATGCGTTATATAATAGTCCATCAATACTTGGACAACCGGCTTGACCAAATAATTCTATCATATATCCATTCATTTCTTCAACTTCATCAATTGTCAATTGATTTTTTGAAATTCCAGGTTGGTCAAAAATAATAGCTAATTTATATCCCTTTGCTCTTATAGTAGCTACTGCAGATAAAGATCCTTCGATTGGAATAAATCTTTCTTTAGTTTTTATATTATCATGGCATTCTATTAATACACCATCTCTATCTATTGCAATGAGCGGTTTATTATATTTTTCATTTAACTGTTTTCTATTTAGAAGTTGATCTGGTGAACCTTGTTGTATTTCTTCAACACTATTTTCACCCCACATATTATAGTTTGTCAATGTAATCCTCTACTTTAATCCAATCAATATCAACATATTGTGAAAGCTTTTCAATATTAGCTTGAGTAAATTCTTGGTAACTTCCTCTTAAATTTGCCGGCATTGGAATTTTATTAATTGGAACATTATATTTTTTTGAAAATGCTTCACCAATAGTCTGAAAGCTTACAGCCGTTCCAGTTCCTACATTAAAAATACCAGATACATCAGCATTCATCATTTGTTCATGTACTTTACATATATCGTCAACACAAACAAAATCTCTCAAATAATTTTCAGAATCTTCAAATAACATAATTGATTCATCAACTAAAGCTTGAGTTTTAAATTTATTAACAGGAGATGCTTGATTACCTTTATGAGATTCATGCAAGCCATACACATTAAAATATCTAAACCCTTGAATGTTAATTGGTAAAGGCATTGCAATAGACTCTAATACAAATCTATCGATTAGATATTTTGACCATGCATATCCATTCATTGGTCTACAATCATCTGTTTCTCTAAATGTTTTACCATCCCCATAAACAGAAGCAGATGATGCATATTGCAAATCAATATTTTTTTCTAAGCATTGTACAATTAAATCAGTAGTAAACTCATAATTCTTTTTCATGAGTTTTTCTGCATTATATTCAGTGGTACTGCTAATGGCTCCGCAGTGTATTACTAAGTCTAAATCTGGTGGTAATAGAAACTCTAGAGTATCACCCCATTCCCAACCTTGAACGTTATGGCCTTTAGACTTAAAGTAGAGCCATAAGTTCTTCCCGATAAACCCTCGGTGTCCGGTTATTAATATATTCATAGATCTCTTCCATAGCTTTATTAAAATCTTCAGGATTTATTACATAAGTTCCAGTCGTACTCACAGCTAAACCAGCCATTTTATTTGCTATTATAACAGCATCTTGTACTTCTAGGTTATTATATATCCCATATGCGAGTGCGGCAGTGAAGGTGTCTCCCGCTCCAGTTACATCAAACACTTCTTGCGCAGTTGCTTCGTAGTGTTCAATAGAATCCCCAACGTATAGAACTCCTTCCGGTCCTAATGTGACAATGAAATGATCTATCTCTAATTCATGTCTTAATCGTTGAGCTTCTGACATTAAAGACTTACCGGTCGTTTTTCTTCCAATATGGTCTTCAAATTCCTTAAGATTTGGCTTTAGTATGAAAGCGCCTTTATATTTGTCTAGTGAGACCTTCGGGTCTACAATTGTTCTTTTAGATTTTTTAATGATCGCTTGTGGATCTTTAACTGTTCCTTTATCGTAGTCTGATAATATAACTACATCATATATGTTTGGTACAAAAAATTTATCTTGTACATCATTTTCTTCTATTCTTTTTTCGGCATCAACCCTTGACATATAATGGGAGCCAGAGAAAATTCTTAGTTTATGCGGCATATGACTAGTAATCATCAAATTACCAGTTGCTTGTAACTCATTAAATATATATTCGTGGGATTCGTCATAATAACCATGTAATACAACATTAGATGCTAACGATCTAATATTCATATATACATTACCAGCACCACCAAGAGAAATCTTTTTTCTGGTAAGATCTACTATTGGTACAGGAGCTTCAGGAGAAACTCTTTTAGTATCACCGTACCAATACTCGTCTATTATTATGTCACCTATCACATTAATCATAGTATAAATATTATTTTATTCTTATCATGGAGTTATTTATGTCACTTAAAAAATTGACTGATTCTATTCACAAAGAAGCCGAACAAACAAAATGGTCTAAGCTTTTAGTTTCTGGTAATATGACTGCTCACCAATATGGTCAGTATTTATATAATCAATTACAAATATATTCTGCTTTAGAAAGTAGAGCTAATAGTCTAGGTTTATTTAAAAAATATGAAATGCTTAATAATATTAAAAGAAGTGCTATTATGGGCAAAGATTCACAATTTTTTCCATATAAAACAGGTCTAGAAGAATGTACTTTAAGATATATTGATTATTGCGAAAATTTAGAAGAATACGAAGTTTTAGCTCACATATATGTTCGACACTTTGGAGATATGTATGGTGGTCAGATTATTAGTAAAAAAGTACCGATGCCTTTAGAAGAAGTACTTCAAAGTTGGACTGATCCTAATGGAGAAACTCCATGGGGTGACGAACAAGGTTGGGTTGAAATGTATAAGTTTGACAATAAAGATGAAACTATAAAATATATAAGATCTTTGTTAGATATTAAAATGGCTGATGAAGCTATTTATTGTTTTGAGTTTGCTATAGAGTTATTTCATGCATTGGAAAAACGATTTGATCTTTGAAAAACTTATAGAAACAAGTGAACGAATGAGAGATCTTATTGAGTCTCTCTCTACTACTAAACACACTCATGACTTTCCTTGGCCTGCGACTACATATTTGTCTCCTAGCATTTGGCGTAGAGCAGACTTAGATATTATTGATGCAAGAAAGGATCGTAAGTTATGGATGATGCATTTATGTGTATATCCACATACAAACGATCCTGCTCCCATCTATGGGTTTGATGTTATTGCCGGACCAAATAAAGTAACTGGAGCTTTTCATGACTTCAGTCCTATTGATCCGAATAGTCATATATTAACACAATTCAAAGAGAATGTACACAGTTTTATTCCATCAAAACAAAGAGAATTACCTGATTGGGCAAAAGCTATTTTTAGTGGTTCTATGGTTTCTGCTGGTAATATCAGAGATCCAGAAGAATTACAGAATTTATTAGACCTTGCTGTTAATAATCTTGATTACTTTATTCATAACATAGGAATGAGTACTAAACAAGATTATACAAAGGAACATAACTGGTATGCAATCAATCAAAAGAAAAATCCACATACGCCAAGAGTTATGGAAAATATGGGAGTGACTCCTGATGTCGTTAGGAAATATATAGACGAATGCTTATTTCCTGAAATAAGCTAATACTGCTCCTTCTGCTGAACCTGTATCACCAGGATTTGGTGGTATATAAAAATCATCCCATGTTTGACCAACAAGATCTGGTATTGATTTATTAAATGCTACTCCACCACTTATAACTAAATTTTTACTGGTAGTAATTTCCATTGCGTGTCTTAATATGTAAGTTACGCATTCTTCAAAAATTCCTCTTGCAGCACTTGCTATTTCTTTTTTACCTTTACCCCACCACATTCCTCGTACACCACGATGTAAGTTTATTTTAAATTTAGGCATAGGTTCATATCGCTTTAAAATATCATGTTCCATGTGCGTTCTTAATAAAGAAAATGGCGTAAATGAATGTGATAGTTCTTCAAACTTTGCTTCATCTTGTTGAGGCTTTAATCCAACACGATCTGTCATAGCAGAATAAAATAATCCAAGACTATGAGGATATTTAGATGATTTTATTTTTTTAAGTTTACCGTTTTCTGCTTTCCATATAGATGTACAATCAAACTCACCTATGCTATCAAAAACAACTATAGTAGCATGATCAAATCCGCTCTTATAAAAGGCTGCAGCATGTGATTCGTGATGACCTACATAAGTCCACTTACAACTAATATTGAGATTATTTAAATATTTACGAATATTATTTCTTTTAAACGGATTCTTTTGACCAGCTAAAAATTGTCTGATAGCTTTAAGATATGGATTTTCATACCAAACAACTAAATCAGGTTCGCCTTCTTTCTTAGCTTCTTTTACTGATTTAAGTGTATGTTTACGACCTTTACCTGAAATAATTCTAATTAATTCTTTATCTTTAAATATAGCAATAGCCCAGTCATGGCCGTTTTTTGACATACCCCATATAATCATTTTTGGCTGTTACCTTTTGCAATTCTATAATTATCTTCTACAGAATCCGGAGTAGAAACTTCTATAACAGTTCCTTCTTCTAAACATATAAGTTGATGAGGTTGAAAGGGTTCATTTCTCCAAATATCTCCTGGACCTAATCTAGATTTTTGTACTGACGCATCCTTTGTACCGATTGTAAGTAAATCAAATAAACCGTCTAATACGTACCAACTTTCGTCTTTTTCTGCGTGAAAGTGCATAGAAAACTTTGCACCTTTATTAAACTTCATAAGCTTACCGCAATACTTATCGTTAGTAGCCCATATTAATTCGTGTCCCCAGCCTTTTTCAACAAAACCTTCAAGTCGTGTCATTACGAATCCTTTCAATAAAATTTGTAGTAGAATATCCCAATGTGTATGGTATAATTTTAATCCTAGCTAAATCATTACCAACTACATTATCTGGCATATAATCGCCACCTTTTGTAATTATATCTGGTCTTATATATTTAATTAATTCATAAGGTGTTGGATCGTCGAAGATATAAACTCGATCAACAAAACTTAAACATTCTAAAGCAAATTTTCTGTCTTCTTGATTGTTTATTGGTCTATCTATGCCTTTGAGTCTACGTACACTGTCGTCAGAATTAATTCCAACAATAAGCCTATCTCCCCAAAAGGCAGATTCTTTTAAATAATCTAAGTGACCTCGATGTAAAATGTCGAAGCATCCATTTGTAAATACTGTTTTCATTATTCTATTATACCACACTTCATAAATATTGTAAACCTTTATTATATAAATAGATACAAATTCTTTTAAAAGGACTTAATATGGCAGCTCCAGCATCAAGACAAGGATTCATCGATTATTGTCTTCGTAGACTTGGCGATCCAGTTATTGAAATAAACGTGGACGACGATCAATTAGAAGAACGAGTAGATGATGCCCTGCAAATGTATCAAGAATTTCATTCAGATGCAACCATAAAAACCTATCTAAAACATTTAGTAACACAAACTGATGTGGACAATGGTTATATACCTATTTCATCTGATATTATATATGTGTCGAGATTATTACCGATAAATTCATCCTTCGGATCATCTCGTAATTTCTTTGATATAAAATATCAGCTTATGTTAAATGACATTGCAGACATGCAAAACTTTGCAGGTGATTTAGCTTATTATGAACAGTTGCAGCAATATCTATCATTATTAGATATGAAACTAAATGGACATCCACAAGTAGAATTTGCTAGACGACAAGATAGACTTTATATACATGGATCTTTTGCTGACAAAGAAATAAAAGCAGGAGAATATGTAGTAGCTGAGATATATCAAATTGTAGATGCCGATACTTATACTTCTGTATGGGATGATATGTGGTTAAAAGAATACGCGACTGCTCTTATAAAACAACAATGGGGTGCAAACCTAATTAAATTTGAAGGAATGCAGTTACCAGGCGGAGTTTCATTAAATGGCCGTCAAATATTTGAAGATGCGTTAGGAGAGTTACAACAGCTGAAGGAACGAATCAGATTAGAACATGAACTTCCCCCTAACTTTTTTGTAGGTTAATATGGCACGCAATATCTATTTCTCTGATGCAGTTAGATCTGAACAGAAACTTTATGAAAATATAATTATAGAATCTTTGAAGATGTATGGACAAGATGTCTATTATCTTCCACGAACTATTGTAAATGAGAATAGAGTATTTGGAGAAGACGTTCCGTCTAAATTTAGTAACTCTTACAAGATTGAGATGTACATTGAAAACACAGAAGGATTCGAAGGAGAAGGAGATCTCTTCACTAAGTTCGGTGTTGAGATACGAGATGAAGCTACTTTTATCGTCGCTCGCAAACGTTGGAATACTACGGTTGGTCGCGTTGATAACCAAATAGAAGGTGAAAGACCAAGAGAAGGAGATCTAATTTTTCTTCCGTTATCTAAATCTCTATTTGAAGTTATGCATGTAGAACATGAGCAGCCATTTTATCAATTAGCAAATCTACCTACATTTAAGATGCGCTGTCAACTATTTGAATATTCTGGTGAAGATCTTGATACTGATGTAACATCGATTGATGGAATAGAACAAAACAATGCATACGAATTTGATATGGTTCTATCCGGAATAACCGGTAATTTTGAAATAGGAGAACGTGTCGAACAAATATTATTAGATGGTACGATCCTAGGAGCTGAAGTGTCTAAATGGGTATCGGACACAAATACACTTTCAGTTATACATTTAGGCGGGAACGACGGAAAATTTCATTTACCGTCAACTGGTAGAGTAATTACCGGGCAAGAATCAAATGCTAGCGGTACAGTTTCATCATTCACCGAAGACAATCAACTAAGCGCTAATGAACAAAATAGTGATTTTGATGGATTAGATTTTATAGACTTTAGTGAAACGAACCCATTTGGAGATCCTGAATAATGTTTGGAAATTATTATTATCATCAGCGTATACGAAAAGCAGTTGCAACATTTGGTGCTATGTTTAATGACATATATGTTCTTCGTAAAGATTCAAGTGGCGGAGTTATTAGTACAGTAAAAGTACCGTTGTCATATGGTCCAAGATCTAAGTTTTTAGATAGAATCAGAGAATTTCCTGATCTTCAGGCAGATACAAAGGTTTCTATTAAACTTCCTAGACTTTCTTTTGAAATTACAAATATATCATACGATCCCGCAAGACAATTACCAAAAACAAATAGAACACTACAAGCGGTTCCTGATTCTATTTTATCTAGAAATAAAATTAATCAGGGTGTTCCCTATATTATTAGCTTTCAGTTAAGCGCATATGCTAAAAACCAAGACGATGCATTACAAATTGTAGAACAAGTTATACCATATTTCAATCCACAATATACATTAACAATTCAGCCATTCGATGATTTTGATAACATAAAAGAAGATGTACCTATTATATTAACCGGCGTTGTATTAAGCGATGAATACGAAGGTAGTATGGAATCACGTCGTACTATCGTTTATACTATGGATTTTGACATGCATGTTATCTTCCACGGACCAGTAACAAGTAGTGGTATTATTCGTACTGCTATTACGGATGTATTAAATCAAGGCGCTGGCCTAAATGATTCAGACATTCCTTTAGAAAGAATAACAGTAACACCTAATCCGGCTAGTGCAAGTCCGGATAGTGATTTTGGATTTAACACAGATATTGTAGGAATTGACAGTGCGTTATGATGGATTCAAACACAGCAGCAAATGACTTTGAGTATGCTAGACAGATATATCACGATCTGTTAGCAAAAGGATCTGAGTCAATGGAAGAGATGATGGAAGTTGCAAGAGCAACTGAACATCCACGTGCCTTTGAAGTTTTGTCTAATATGATGAAAAACATAGCAGACATTAACGGTAATCTTATGGATATGCATAAGAAGAAAAAAGATTTTGATCAGAAAGAACAGAAGGCTTTGCCGCAAGGGCAAACCACTAATAATGTTTTCGTTGGATCTACTGCAGATTTACAACGTATGTTACAAGATGAAATGATTGATGTTACTCCAAAAGAATGATACATATCTCGGAAATCCTAATGTAAAACGAGACGGTATTGTCACTCAATGGACAAATGATGAAGTCCTTGAGTATGCTCGTTGCATGAAAGATCCTTCATACTTTGCTACGACTTATTGTAAGATTATATCTCTTGACGAAGGTTTAGTTCCTTTCGAACTATATCCATATCAAGAAAAAATGTTTGATGCGTTTAATACAAACCGATTTAATATTGTATTGGCATGTAGACAATCAGGAAAATCTATATCTTCTGTTGCATATCTTCTATGGTATGCTTTATTTCATACAGAAAAAACTATTGCTGTAATGGCAAACAAAGGTGCTACGGCTCGTGAAATGCTTGGTCGTATTACTCTTATGCTAGAAAATCTACCTTTTTTCTTGCAGCCTGGTTGTAAGGCTTTGAATAAGGGTTCGATTGAGTTTTCAAATAATTCACGAATTGTTGCGGCTGCAACGTCAGGTTCCTCGATTCGAGGTATGTCTGTGTCGTTATTGTATTTAGACGAGTTTGCATTTGTGGAAAATGCTGCTGAGTTTTATACGTCGACATATCCAGTTATCTCATCTGGTACAAATACTAAAATTATTATTACATCTACTGCAAATGGTATCGGTAATGTATTTCATAAAATATGGGAAGGTGCTTCTCAAGGAATAAATGAGTTTAAACCTTTTCGTGTAGATTGGTGGGATGTGCCTGGCCGTGACGAGGACTGGAAAACCCAGACAATAGCGAATACGTCTCAGCTACAATTTGACCAAGAGTTTGGAAATACATTTTTTGGTACCGGTGATACGTTAATTAATGCCGAAACTTTATTAAAGCTTCGAGCGAAAAATCCTCTACGTTATCTTGAAGGCGGAGACCTTAAGATATACGAAGAAACACAACAAGGACACGAGTACGTCATGTTAGTAGACGTATCGAAAGGAAGAGGACAGGATTATTCTACTTTTAATGTGATCGATATTAGCTCTAGGCCTTTTAAACAGGTTGCTGTTTATCGCAATAACCTTATCTCTCCATTACTCTTCCCTAATATTATATATAAGTGGGCCGTTTCTTATAATAAAGCATATGTTGTAATTGAGTCAAATGATCAAGGTTCTCTTGTGACAAATGGTCTCTATCATGATTTAGAATACGAAAATATGCATGTTGAGTCTGCAATCAAAGCAAATGCTCTTGGTATTGAGATGACACGTAAAGTAAAAAGGCTTGGCTGTTCCTCGTTTAAAGATATATTAGAAAATAATAAACTAGAAGTATGTGATGATGACACTATTTTAGAAATATCTACGTTTGTAGCAAAGGGCGTATCATATGAAGCATCTCCAGGAAATCATGACGATTTAGTTATGAATTTTGTCATGTTAGGATATTTTATATCAACTCAATATTTTTCTGACATGACAGATATTAATTTAAAAGAGATGATGTTTAAGCAAAAAATGAAAGAAATAGAAGATGATGTTGTTCCGTTTGGATATATTGATGACGGTTTACCAGCACAGAATAACAGAGAAGAAGAAGGTGTGCCATGGGCCATAGAATATTTGCCAGATATTTAAATATTATAAATAACAGTAATTGAACAACTTCGTATTATGGACCCGCATATAATTTAAAATTTTCGAGAGGAAAAAATCATGGCATTTTCAGAATCTCCGGCAATTACGGTAAGAGAGGTCGACGCATCTGGTGTGGTGCCAGCAGTTTCTTCTTCTACTGGCGCTCTTGTCGGTAATTTCAGATGGGGCCCTGTGGATAAAGCTACTTTGATTTCTAATGAAGGAGAATTAGCTGAGACCTTTGGGACACCTACATCTGCAAATGCTGTTGACTATCATTCAGCAGCGTACTTTCTTAAGTACACAAATGCTCTTCAAGTGGTTCGAGTATTAGGCGATAGCGATGGCTATAATGCTTATAATCATAATGAAGCAGCAAACGGATTAAATGTCAGAGTCAAAGACGCAGATGCATGGGATACTGCCCTTGCAGGATTTGATTCAGACCAACATACTTTTATAGCTAAGTGGCCAGGTGAACTGGGTAATAGCTTAAGAGTATCGCTATGTCCACAACAAGGAGCTGATTCAGCTTATAATAACTGGACATATAAAGATAACTTTGATGCTGCCCCAGGTACTTCAGCATACGCCGAAGGATTAAACGCAGTTAACGACGAACTTCACGTTGCTATCGTCGATAATGGCGGAAAGTTTACTGGAACAAAAGGAACTATTTTAGAAACGTTCCCGTTTGTATCACTAGCATCAAATGCTAAGACAGCAGACGGATCTACAAATTTTGTAAGAGACGTAATCAACAGAAAATCAGAATATATCTGGATGGCCGGGTTTGATTCTGATTATACAGTCGCAAATGCTGGTGTTGATGCTGATACTGGAAAAGATTATCAACTTTCAGCTCCAGTACTAGCCGCTAAAAACTACGACCTAGATTCAGGTGATGAATCAACAAACATGGACGTAGGAGATTACATTGCAGGCTTTGATAATTTTGAAGACAAAGATAATATCCAAGTGGATCTTATGATTGCGCCTCAAATGAATTCAAGAGCAGACACAACAACAATCGTTAATGACATGGTAAGTATTGCTCAAGGTCAGCGTAAAGATTGTGTGGTTGTTGCTTCACCTGCAAGAAGCGATATCGTCGGCGTAAATGCAACTGCTGCTAATACAAACGCAGTTACAACTGCCGCGACATTTACTTCATCATCATACTTAGTAGTTGATAATAACTATCTCAAAGTCTATGATAAATATAACGATGAGTTTATCTTTATTCCGGCAAACTCTTCAACCGCAGGTATCATGGCCGCAACCGACGTAACGGCTGCAACATGGTTCTCACCAGCTGGTCCAAGACGTGGTCAGTATCTTGGTGTGACAGGTATCGCATACTCTCCAAACAAAGCTCAGAGAGATGTACTATATCGTAACGGTGTAAACCCGATTGCGAATATTCCTGGTCAAGGGTTGTTGCTATTTGGCGATAAAACAAAACTCGCTAGACCGTCTGCATTCGATCGTATTAACGTACGACGATTGTTCTTGACTATCGAAAGAGCAATTGCTATAGCAGCTCGAAACGTAATGTTCGAATTCAATGATGAATTTACAAGAGCAGAATTCGTTGGAGTTGTAGAGCCGTTCTTACGAGACATTAAGGGTCGACGTGGTATAACAGACTTCCGTGTAATTTGTGATGAAACAAACAATACGGGTGCTGTTATAGATAGAAATGAATTCGTCGCTACGGTCCTTGTCAAACCTGCACGTTCAATCAACTTTGTTACTCTTAACTTTGTTGCCGTACGTACCGGTGTTGATTTCAGTGAAATCGCAGGCGTGTAAGGAGATAAAAAATGGCTATTTTAGGTGTAGACGATTTTAAAGCAAAACTGGCTGGTGGCGGTGCTCGCCCCAACCTATTTAAGGTAACATTAGGATTTCCAGCGTATGCTGAAGGCGATGTTGAATTAACATCTTTTATGTGTCGAACAGGACAACTTCCTGGTTCAACCATACCAGCAATGCCTGTTGCATTCCGCGGTAGACAGCTACAAATGGCTGGAGATCGTGTTTTCGAACCTTGGACAACTACTATCATTAACGATACAAACTTCACGATTCGAAACTCAATGGAACGTTGGATGAATGGGATTAATGCTCATTCACTAAATACTGGTTTAAGGAATCCAACTGAATATCAAGCAGATCTAAAAGTTGATCAGCTAGATAAAGACGAAACGGTTCTTAAAACATACAACTTTGTTGCTGCCTTCCCGACAGCAATTTCTCCAATAGATCTTGCATATGATGCTAACGATCAGATTGAAGAATTTACAGTTGAGTTTACATATCAGTACTGGACATCCAATACTACCACATAATTGAAAATTAGAAGGAGGGGCATTAGTGCCCCTCTGTATTCTATTAGGATAAACTATGGCCGACAATAACGCATTAAAAATATTTGGCTTCGAAATTCGAAGAGCAAATCAAAAACAAGAAGACAAGAAGCTGCAATCTATTGTGCCTCGTCAAGACGATGATGGCGCAGGTTACGTTACAGCATCTGGTTCGCATTATGGTCAGTATATTAATATTGATGGCGATGATTCTAAAGACAATCATCAAATGATAATGAAATACCGTGGCGTATCAACACATCCAGAGGTTGATGCAGCAATTGAAGATATTATAAATGAATCTATTTCAGCTTCAGAAGACGAATCACCAGTTTCTATTGTTCTTGACAAAGTTGAAGTATCAGATCAAATTAAAAAAGGAATTACAGAAGAGTTCGATAACGTCATATCGATGTTGGACTTTACAAATAATGGCCACGACATGTTTAAACGTTGGTATATTGATGGCCGTTTATATCATCACCTTGTTGTAAATGAATCTAATATTAAAGCAGGTATTCAGGAAATCCGTCCTATTGATTCTGCAAAGATTCGTAAAGTAAAACAAGTAAAGAAAAAGAAAGATCCGGTTACAGGAGCTAACTTAGTTGAATCGGTTGATGAATATTACATTTATCAAGAAAAGCCTGGACAACAAACGTCAGGTGTAAAATTATCACACGATTCTGTAAGTTATGTGACATCTGGCCTTTTATCGGCTGATAGAAAGAAAGTTGTATCACATTTACATAAAGCTCTGAAGCCAATTAACCAGCTTCGAATGATGGAAGACTCACTGGTTATCTACCGGCTTGCACGGGCGCCTGAGAGACGAATATTCTATATTGACGTAGGTAACTTGCCACGAGGTAAGTCTGAACAATATATGAAAGATATTATGGCTCGTTATCGTAATAAACTTGTATATGACGCAGACACAGGACAAATAAGAGATGATCGAAAACATATGTCGATGCTTGAAGATTTTTGGCTCCCACGACGAGAAGGTGGTCGAGGAACTGAGATCTCTACCTTACCAGGAGGTGAAAACCTGGGACAGATCGACGATATCATTTACTTCCAAAAGCGTTTATACCGTTCACTCAATGTACCTATAAACAGATTAGAACAAGAAGCACAATTTAGTCTAGGTCGATCTACTGAGATAAGTAGAGATGAATTAAAATTTCAGAAGTTTATTGATAGACTTCGTAAACGTTTCTCAATGTTATTCTTAGAGATTCTAAAGAAACAACTTGTAATGAAAGGTTTAATTACTGAAGAAGATTGGAATGAATGGAAAAATGATTTGGTTATTGATTACACAAGAGATAACCATTTTACAGAATTAAAAGATGCTGAACTACTAAGAGAAAGACTACAAACTCTCGATCAAGTAAGTCAATATGTGGGTGACTACTTTTCAAAAGAATGGGTTATGAAAAATGTATTAATGTTTAATGATGATGATATTAAACAGATTTCACAACAAGATGCTGAAGAAAAACCTGATCAAGCAAATGATCAAGAAAACATTCCAGATGAAGAATAGTTTTGTTATAAATAATAGGAAATGGAGACATTATGGAAAACATTGAACAATTGATACAACAAGCTGCGGATAAAGATTATGCTGCGGCTAATACTACATTTGTAGATATTATGAATCAAAAGTTACATGATACTTTAGAACAAGAAAAAATTAAAGTGTCTGGCGAAATATATAATGGTTTAGAACCAGAAGAAGATGAACAACTAGAACTAGATTTAGATGATGCAGAAGAATCCGAAGAAGATGAAGCTACGGATGAAACTGAGTCTGAAGAGGATGAAGTAGATGTTGAAGACGAACCTGATACAGACGAATCCGATGAAGACCCTGAAGAATCTTAGGGAAGCTGTAACAAAAGAAAGAACTGTATATAAACGAAAATACATGGGTTTTAAATTAGAGATCATACAAAAGTATGAAAAGTTTGAAGCATATGTAGACGGTGAAAAATTAGACACTTATGATACTAAACGGCATGCACAAAAAATGCTTATGCAGTTTGTAAAGGAAGTAGATTAATGAAGCTTATTGCTGAATACACAGAACAAAATATTCAATGCTTGGTAGAAGCCAAGGAAGACGGTAGTAAAAATTATACTATCGAAGGCGTATTTGCACAAGCTGAACAAAAGAATAGAAATGGTCGTATTTATCCAAAGATGATTATGGAAAATGCCGTAAATAAATACGCCAAAGAACAAGTTGCAACTAAACGGGCTGTTGGTGAGTTAAATCACCCTGAAGGTCCTACTGTTAACTTGGACAAAGTTTCCCATCTCATAACTGACCTCAAAATTGAGGAAAATAATGTGATGGGTAAGGCAACTATATTGGACACTCCAATGGGTCAAATCGTAAAAGGTTTACTTGAAGGTGGTGTACAACTAGGTGTCTCAACTCGTGGTATGGGTAGCCTTGAGAAGCGTGGCGACGCCATGTATGTCAAAGATGACTTTATGCTTAATACGATTGACATCGTACAAGATCCTTCTGCTCCAGGAGCTTTTGTTAATGGAATAATGGAAGGCGTAGACTGGGTCTGGAATAATGGCATCATTGAAGCTCAAGAAATTGAAAAAATGGAGACTGAAATTAAGAAGGCTCCACGCGCTGATCTCTACGGAGTTCAGACTCGTGAGTTTAAGAATTTCCTCTCGTTACTGAAAACTAAATCTTATTAGGAGGTCAAACATGACTGATCAAGTAGAAGACCAGGAAGTTGAGCTCGAGGACGAGATCGAAATCGAAGAAGCTCACGATCCTAAAAATGCAGAGGCGCAATCAGTTGCTTCTGTAAAGGGTGCTGAAGGAAAAGGAAAGACTGCTAAAGAGCCAGGTGGCAAAGGCGGTCCGAAAGATCCAATGCAAAAGTTGCCAGGAACTAAAGCTGGTATGATTAATGCAATGTACATGAAAGCAAGCAAAATGAAAAAAGAAGAGCTTGCCGGAATGTATGCTAAACTAATGGGCGAAACTGTGGCAGAAGAAGTAGAAGCTGATGATCAACCAATCGTTGAGTATCAAGCTGACTTCTCTCAAGATCTAGACGCGTTAATCGAGTCTGAAGCTACTCTTTCAGAAGAGTTTAAAGCTAAAACAGCCGTAATTTTTGAAGCAGCTATTAAATCTAAACTATCAGAAGAAATCGATCGTTTAGAAGAAAACTATAAGACTGAACTCGACGAAGAAGTAGCAGCTACTAAAGCTGATATGGTCGAGAAAGTCGATAGCTACCTCAACTATGTTGTTGAGAATTGGATGGAAGAAAATAAACTTGCTGTACAATCAGGTCTACGTACCGAGATTGCTGAGAAGTTTATGAACTCATTGAAAGATCTATTTACAGAATCTTACATTGAGGTTCCAGAATCTAAAGTTGACCTAGTTGACGAACTAGCCGCAGAAGTTGAAGAGCTAGAAGAAGCTCTAAACAACTCTATGGCAAAAGCCATCGAAACTGCTGAAGAATTAGAAGAAATGAAACGACACGAAGTAATTCGTGAAGCTTCAAAAGACTTAGCAGAAACACAAGTTGAAAAACTTGCGAAGTTGGTCGGAGATATTACTTTTGAAGATGCAGATACTTTTGCTGAAAAAGTTAGAACTGTTAAAGAGTCATATTTCAAAAAAGAAACCGTTGAGTCAGTAATCGAAGATGCAGTTGAAGATGAAGATGGAAACATCGTCGAAGCAACTGGAACGATGGCTCAATACCTCACCGCGATTCGTAAAGCATCGCAAACATAAATTTGGGAGTCCAAAAAAATGCAATCTTATGACAAATTAGTCGAAAAGTGGGCACCAGTACTTAATGAAGAATCAGCGGGTACTATCAAAGACGCTCACAGAAAAGCAGTAACAGCTGCGATTCTAGAAAACCAAGAAAACGCTCTACGCGAAGAGCGTGCACAGCAGCAAGGCTTCTTATCAGAAGCTGCACCAGCTGGCGCAAACACAGGTTCTATCGGAACATGGGATCCTGTATTAATCTCACTCGTACGACGTGCAATGCCAAACCTAATGGCATACGACGTTGCTGGTGTTCAGCCAATGTCAGGTCCAACTGGTCTCATCTTTGCGATGAAATCACGTTTTGACGGTGGTGACACAGGTAATACTGAAGCACTCTTCAACGAAGCTAATACTCGCCATTCAGGTACAAAAACTGCGGCGGCTATTACTCAAGAGGGTTCAGGTCTAGACGTAGCCAACGCTAGCTCACCAAACACTATTGACTCAGATCGTGCTACTGATCTTGCTCGCGCTGGTATGACTACAGACTCTGCTGAAGCTCTAGGTGATTCTGCTTCAAATGCTTTCGAGCAAATGGGTTTCACCATTGAAAAAGCAACTGTGACTGCGAAGTCACGTGCTTTGAAAGCAGAATATTCTCTAGAACTAGCACAAGACTTGAAAGCAATTCATGGTCTTGACGCTGAGACAGAGTTAGCCAACATTCTTTCAACAGAAATCTTGGCTGAGATTAACCGTGAAGTTATCC
>Ga0213866_10001023_pt1 | contig 21367 bp, 21 predicted proteins | sample PICome_11_FD_160079 | JGI IMG/M metagenome (GOLD analysis project Ga0213866, IMG submission 160079) | Coastal seawater microbial communities near Pivers Island, North Carolina, United States - PICO284 | ecosystem: Environmental > Aquatic > Marine > Coastal | place: USA: North Carolina...
TTGTGGCAAGATTGGCAAGCCTTTCAAGCCGAAGCTCGTAAATCTAGACGCTATCAAGAAAAAATGGAAGAGAAGCGTAGAGAAGAGTTGATGGAATACGTAGGTTATGGAATAGCTTTTATAGTTGTACTATTCTTTGCAGGACTCCTAGCGTGGGCAGCAGGCAAGTGGATGGGAAGATTTTGAGTCCGTGCGTAGGTGTCTGTACCTTGAAAGACAATGTCTGCATAGGTTGTAAACGAACTATTGAAGAAATTAAAAAGGCGTACGAAGATACAAAGAGATTGACATCTAGCTAATCTATCTGTATAATCCTTAAAAGGAGTACACCTATGAAGAAACTAGCGTCACAAGCTTTAGCATTTCAATACAAACTAAAAATTGAGAATGCAGAGAGCTTACTTAATGCTCCTAATACTCCCCTAAATGTATTAGATCAAGCACTAAAAGATATAACAGAAACAAACGCAAAATTAAAAGTTCTTGAAAGTGTACAAAGTACTTAAAACAAAAAAAAAATTTAAAGATACTTATACCAATTAAAGGTAAACCTATTCGATTTCTCACACAGAAGCAGAATGAAGCTATAGACAAATATTTGAGAAACCCAACAAGACTAAAACGAATACGTGAAGATTATCTACGTGTTAGTAAACTTAAAGATAAACTTGAATCGGAAAAATTAAAATAGATGTCCATCACGTCATACCCAAATGTAGTTACTTTTAGTGGTGGTGTAGGATCATACCCTTACTTTTTACAAGTATCTCGTGGACTTATCGCAGGACATAAACGTGTATTTAAGTTTGGATATAACGGAGAAATACAAAACGTAGAAGAAACTATTTGGGATGTAGGTGGTTTATATGCTTACCCATCTAGTGCTGTAACAATGACAGCGACAAGTAGTTCAGGTGCTACAGATGAAGATGTGCAAGTAACTATTCAAGGTTTAGATGCAAGTTACAACGAGTTATCTGAAACAGTAACACTAAACGCATCAGGAACTGCAACAACGACAGGTAGCTTCTTACGAGTATATCGTGCTTTTGTTGCGAGTGGTACAGCATCTGCAGGAAACATTACAATTGCAAATGGTGGAACAACTTACGCTTATATAGCTGTTGCCGAGCAACAAACATTGATGGCACTATGGACTGTACCTGCAGGATACACAGCTTATTTGTTTCAGATAGATACAACAGCATTTACAGTACAAAATAATAAAGTTGCTACGATAAGAATGATTACACGAGAATTAAATGGTGTATTTCGCACCCAACAAAAGTTTGATTTATTTGAAGGCTCATATCATCAAGATATTACTTGCCCACAACCTATACCTGAAAAAACAGATATTGAGTTTCGTGCGATAGCAGACAGTTCAAATGCTGACTTACGAGTGTCAACAACTTTTGACGTCATTTACATAGAGAACTAAGCATGGCTGAACGTAAAAAAAGAACCGTTGCTTTAGAACTAACAACAGCCAACCAAGATATTTACACAGTGCCTGCACGATTTACAACCGAAGTAAACAGCATATATATTAACAATGCTTCTAGTTCTTTGGTTACATTTAGCTTAGATTGGTACGATGCAGCATCAACAACGTTCTATACATTAGCTGAACTTGTTGAACTACCTGCAAACTCACTACTACAGATTACAGATTATCCTCTGTACTTAATTGGTAGTGACAAGATACGAGGTCTTGCAAGTGCAAACAGTGCTGTAAATATAACAGTATCCCTAGAGGAGTTCTTTCAAACTTCTCTATAATTAAGCCGAAGGAGAGATAAATGGCTATTACAACTGCAATGTGTACAAGTTTTAAATCAGAGTTATTAGGTGGTTTACACGACCTTGACACTGATTCACTTAAACTAGCACTTATTAAGGCATCCCCATCAGGTACGTATGGTGCTGCTACAACTAACTACTCTGACGTAACAGGTAACTCTGACGAAGCAAGCGGTACAAACTATACTGCAGGTGGTCAAGTACTAGACAGTGCAACTATTGCTGTAGATGGTACAACTGCAACTGTAGACTTTGCTGATGAGGTATTCAGTAACGTAACAACATCTGCTGATGGTTGTATCATATATAACACTGCAAACAGTAACTCTGCTATCGCTGTTATTGACTTTGGTGGTACAGTATCTGCTACTGCAGGTGACTTGACTATTCAGTTCCCAACTGCTGACGCTTCCAACGCTGTAATACGTATAGCTTAAGGGGTAGAGCATGTCGTTCTACGATACTGCTGATGCTATATATGGCTCTGGTGCTTATGGCACTGCGAGTTTTGGACTTGTAAGTGGCACTGTTTCTTTAACAGGAGTCAGTGCAACTGCTCTTACACGTACTTTACATATAGACGCATTTGAAGTAGATATCACAGAACCACTCAATGTTACCCCTGCTCTTACTAGTTCTTTAGGAACAGTACAGAGTAATATAGCCGAACAAGCAGGAAGTGTATCAGCTACAGGTGGAGTTAATGGTCTTACTTTAGATGTTGACGAACCATTAGCTAGTGTATCAGGTACTGGACAGCTAGGAAGTGTTTTTGCTACCTTATCAGTAACTCTAACAGGAGTTGCATCTACAGGAAGTATAGGAACACTAACACACTCTAGTGATACATCAATTACTAGTGTGGGTATGACAGGCTCTATCTCTGCTCCTACTGAAAATATTGCTTTTACACTTGCAAGTGTTCAAGCTACAACGTCACTAGGAGATATAGAAAGTCAGTCTACTGAAGCATTACTTAGTGCTAGTGCGACAGGTTCTGTAAATGGTGTTACTGTAAATCTTGAAAAAGTTTTATCAAGTATATCTGCTACAGGTAACATAGGCACTCTAAATGTACGTGCTATATTAGGTGCAAATGATGCCATTTATGGTCAAGGTCGTTATGGTAGTGCAATTTATGGCAGTGTAACACCTGTTATAAATCTTCCTACTCTAGAACTTATTGGCTCTGTAGAAACAGTACAGGTAGATGGCTTTGAGATAGATGTTTCTGAACGCTTAACAGGTGTTTCAGCAACAACTGCAATAGGTCAAATTCAAGTTATACCAAAACTAGTTGACAGTGTATCTGCTACAGGTGCTTTAGGAACAATCAAACCTAATCCAACAGAACCTGTAGTCGGTGTAAATGCGACAGGTAGTATTGGAACATTAACACATAGTAATACACATCGTATTGCAAGTGTCGTAGGAACATTTACTCTTAACAAAGGTGACAGACCTTTTGTAAAAACTTTTACTTTCATAGATGCTCCTAGTTTCGTTGCTACAGGTGCTATAGGAACTATTCAACCTAATGTTGATGAACCTATAAGTGGGGTGTTTGGAACTGTTTCAGTAGGAACACCTGAGATAACTACAACTGAAGCATTACTTAGTGTATCTGCTACAGGCTCAATTGGCACATTAACACATAGTAATACACATTCTATTGGAAGTGTTCAAGGGATTACTGCAGTAGAGCAAGTACAAGTAGATGGATTTGAAATAGATGTTCAAGAAAGACTCGGATCTGTTTCAGCTACAGGTGCAGTAGGAACATTAACAAATAGTTTCACTCATTTTAGTACAGGTGTTGTAGGTACAATGTCTACAAACACAGTTACAGCTACAGGGGTTATAACAACATTTAGTGCAACAGCCTACGATAGAAGAAACGTAGCTAACACACTACCTCAACAAACAAGCTCACAAAGGAGGGCTGCTTAATGGCATTAAAATGGCCCGATAAAGATCCCGATGAACAACTAGATTACTCAATCAATTGGAAACCTCTTCTTGATACTGATACAATCTCATCAGTTATTTGGAAAATATATGACGCAGATGGTGTGTTGCAGACTTGGTCAAACAGTCAAATTGTAAATGGTTTACAGCTTGTCAGTCGTACAAATACAAGCACTGTTGCTACAATATATTTAGGAAGTGGCACTGCGTTTACAACATATAAAATTGTATGTCGGGTAACTGCCAGTGATGCAACTATTCGTGAACAAGAGGTTCGCATAAGAGTCGTGGAGAAAAACTAATGGCTTACAATTATCTCTCCCTTACAAATGAAGTTTGTCGCAGACTTAATGAGACAGAACTTACATCTTCTAATTTTGCTACAGCCAATGGGTTTTACTCTCAAGTAAAAGACGCAATAAACTCTGCAATTCGTGACATAAATCAAAAACATTTCAGTTGGCCCTTCAATCACAACACAGATGACATAACTCTTACTGCAGGTGAGTTGAGATACCCTCTACCAGAAAACGCAAAGTACACAGACTTTGATACTGTCCGTATCTTACGTAACGCTTCCTTAGATCTTAACGAAGCAAGAAGACTTAAGCAGATGAGCTACGATGAATATGTAGACAGATACATAGACCAAGAAGGTGAAACAGATACTACAAAAGGTACAGTTCCTGAATACATTGTTCGCTCACAAGATGGTGATCTCATCGTTGCACCTATGCCAAACAAAGCTTACACAATCGAGTATGAATTTTTTATGATTCCTGCTGACTTAGATACGTACGACGACGTTCCAACAATACCATTCAGATTCAAGCATGTAGTTGTGGATGGTGCAATGTATCACTCGTACATGTTCAGAGACAATCTTGAATCAGCTACATTATCTCTCCGTAAGTTTGAAGATGGTCTTAAGCAAATGAGAACTTTACTTGTTAATGAAAACGTATATGCAAGGGCTGTTTAATGCCTGATAGGTGGCAAACACATTCGTTTGAATTCAAAGGTGGTTTGATAACTAACCTTTCTCCGTATCAACAGGGATTTCAAGCTCCCGGATCAGCACGAATACTTCGTAACTTTGAACCATCTATATTTGGTGGATACACTCGAATAGAAGGATTTGAAAAGTTTGATACAAACGCCGTAAGTAACACAGGTGTTATCAGAGGTCTACATCGTTATGGTGGTAATGTCTATGCTGTAAGAGGTGATGATCTGTTTAGATCAGGCGGATCAGGATGGACACAGATAAGTGACAATGCAACTTATAACAGTGCAGGCGTCACAATAGGCGGATCAGGCAAAGTACGATTTCTCAAGTACGACTTTGATGGCACAGAGAAAATTATGCTTGTGGATAATACGGGCAAGCCTTACAGATTTGACGGTACTACATTTGAACAACTATCTTCTTTACCGACTGATACATCAGGTTCTAGCTTCGTAGTCAATTTTAAGAACCACATTTTTCTTGGAAACGGTAAAAGTGTAGTTTTTTCTGCTCCTTATGCAGATACAGACTTTACAAGTGCGAGTGGCGGTGGTATAATAAACGTAGCTGATACAATAACAGGAATGATTGTTTTCCGAGATCAACTCATTGTATTTAGTGAAAATAGTATTAACGTAATTGCAGGAAGTAGTGTTGGAGATTTTCAACTAAAACCAGTGTCTAGGGATTTAGGCTGTGTAGGTGAAGATACAATACAAGAGATAGGTGGCGATATCATATTCTTAGGTCCTGATGGACTTAGATTATTTTCTGCCACAGATAGATTTGGTGATTTTAGTCTTGCGGCCGTATCTAAAACAATACAAGTTGAGATACTTGATTTAATAAGTAGTAGTCCAAATGGTTTTACAAGTACAGTTATTCGTGAAAAAAGTCAATACAGAATATTTGGATACAACTCAACATATACCAATGATTCAGCAAAAGGGATTGGTGCAACTCAATTAGAAACTGGCATAGCATTCAACGATACACGTGGCATAAATGCTTTTGTAACTTACAGTGAGTATGATGGTTTCGCAGAAAGAATTTACTTCGGAAACGCAGATGGATTCGTATATCAAATGGAACAAGGTAACTCGTTTGCAGGCACAGACATACCTGCTACGTTTGCCACTCCGTTTATCCCATTGGGCGATCCGACTGTACGAAAGACAATATACAAGGGTGTAACATATTTAGATGTAAATGGTGATTTTGATCTTGAGTATTCTCTCAAGTTTGATTTTGACCAACCCGATAGTATTCAGCCTGATTCGATACTATCAAGTGATGCAGCGGCATCAATAACATATGGTTCAGGTATTTATGGAACATCTTTGTTTGGAGTTAAGCAAAAAGCTACGTACGAAGTACAAACAATAGGTTCAGGATTTACAGTGTCAATATTATACGAAACAACAGGAGCTAATACAGACGCTGTTTTTACAATAGATGCTGCTACACTGCAGTATTCTACTAACGCTAGGAGATAAAAAATGGGTACAGGTTACACACGTAATGATACCGCTAACAACATTGCCGATGGTAACGTAATCAATGCGTCAGATCTTGACGGCGAGTTTGATGCGGTACAGGCAGCGTTTAACGGTACAACAGGACACTCACACGATGGTACGTCAGGTGAAGGACCTCAGATTGCTGCAGGGGGTATAGCAAGTAATGCTGTTACAACTGCAAAGATATTAGATGCCAATGTTACAACTGCAAAGATAGCAAACTCTAATGTTACACTTGATAAGATGGCAGCTAACTCTGTAGATAGTGATCAATATGTAGACGGGTCAATCGATAGAGTACATTTAGCTGCTGACATTGTAGATGGAACAAAGATAGCTGATGATTCTATTAATTCTGAACATTACGTGGATGGGTCAATTGATACTGCTCACATAGGAAACTTGCAAGTTACAACTGCCAAGATTGCAGCAGACGCTATTGATGGGACAAAGTTAGCTGATAATGCTGTAAATTCAGAACATTATACTGATGGTTCAATCGATAGAGTCCACTTAGCTGCAGACATTATAGATGGTACAAAAATAGCTGATGACGTAATTAACTCAGAACACTACGTTGCAGGTTCTATTGACGCAGAACACCTAGCATCTAGTTCAGTAACCAATGCTAAAATTGGAGCAGATGCAGTAACAACTGCTAAGATAGCTGATGATGTAGGATTAGGTGGTAATCCAACTACAACTACACAATCTGCAGGTAATAACACCACAAGGATTGCAACAACTGCATTCGTGACAACTGCAGTAAATAATGCTGAACCGTTCCCAGCAGGAACATCAATGTTGTTCCAACAAACAAACGCACCTACAGGTTGGACAAAACAAACAACCCATAATAACAAAGCAATTAGACTACAAACAGGTACAGTGGGAACTGGTGGTAGCTCTGCATTTACAACAGCATTTGGAACTCCAAGTGTTGCAGGGGGTGCTATTAGTGGTAATCCAACAACCAATCATAGTGTAAGTTCAGGCAACTTAGCAGTGAGTTCTGGTAACTTAGCTGTAAGTTCTGGTAACTTAGCTGTAAGCATAAGTGGTAATATAAGTAATACAACTTTGTCTGCTAATACAATACCATCGCACAGCCATAATTTTACAGTTCGTAACAGTTCTAACACTTTAAACCCCGGATCTACTAGTGCAGCTAACGGGGGTAATAATAATGCTACTAAAACAACTTCAAATTTTGGTAATAATGGGGCTCACAATCACGGACATAACTTAAGTGGTAGCATGACAGGTTCACCAACATTAAGTGGTAATCCATCATTGAGTGGTAACCCAACTTTATCTGGTAATGTTAATGCAGGTAACTTGGCTGTTGGAGCATCCACTGCATCAATCAATGTACAATACGTTGACTTTATCATAGCTAACAAGGATTAATGTGCAATTAAAAGTAGAAGATAACTGTCCTTTAAACAGTTTTAAAAAATGTAAACAGTTTAAATGTGCATGGTTTGTTCAGATGAAAGGAACAAATCCTAATGATGGAAAAGAAGTTGATGAATACGCTTGTGCTATAGCATGGTTACCAATGCTTTTAGTAGAGAATGCTGCACAGTCAAGACAAGCAGGAGCTGCTATAGAATCATTTAGAAATGAAATGGTCAAAGCCAATGAATCTAACCAAAACCTTTTAGAATTATCTAAAGTTTTAGAAATAAAAAATAATAAGAGATTAACTAAATGAACGATATGATAAAAATTAAAAATATTACTTTTATTTCAGCTTATGAAAATTTAGCACCTAATGATTATTGTGACAGAATGATAAAAGCTTTTGATCAGTTGGAAAGTAGAACTTCTGCTTGGAGTGGCTCTGAAGCTAACGGAGCAGGAAACAGAAAAGATTTTTCATTTATGTTTGATAACGCAAGTTACGGCTGTTTAGATTTAGCCAAAGAAACAAATGAAATATTAGATTTAGGTTTGAAAAAATACGTGGATGAATACCCATCCCTAGAACCTATGCACTATTATAGCACTGCTATTAAAGTACAAAGAACTCCACCTAAAGGGGGATTTCATAATTGGCACTCTGAGCAATCTAGCAATGAAGCAGCACGAATGCTAACATGGACAATATATCTTAATGATGTGCCTGAAGGTGAAGCTGAAACTGAATTTTTAGAATATGGTATGAAAATACAACCAAAAAAAGGAACAGTGTGTTTTTTTCCTGCATCTTGGACGCATACACATAGAGGTAATGCAGTTTATACACACGATAAATATATTGCTACTGGTTGGTACTATTTAGCACCACAAATTTAAGGAGAAAAATTATGGCAAAAATAACTTATGTTTTTGAAGGTGAAAACGAAGGCACTGCAAGAATTTCTATTGATGGAGAGTGTATAGATTCTGCTAATTTTGTGGGAATTGTTGCAGATGACATACACGCAATTCAATGGGATGGAGCAAGCGGTGAAATTGAGTACAAAGATAATAGCGGTAACGCCACTATTTCTGACATTTCATCTTACAATTTTGAAACAGTCTTTGCTACAGAAAAGAAAGCAATAGCAGATGCTGAAACACAAGCTGAAGCTGATAGAATTGCTAACATGACATACGCAGACAAAAGAGCAGAAGAGTATCCCTTTATTGCAGAACAATTAGATGACATCTACCACAATGGTATAGATGGTTGGAAAAGCACAATCACAGCTATAAAAAATAAATATCCTAAACCATAAGGGTATATAGATGAAACTAGACATGCAGCCTGAGTTAAAAGTACAAATGGAACTAGATGCACATGAAAAAGAGTGTGCCATCAGATACCAAACAGTCAACGACAAGCTAGAAACCTTAGACAGAAGAATGTGGCGAATAGAAGCTATGTCTATGGTGGGTACACTTGGGGTGGTGGCTTTGATTGTTGCAATAGTTATGAAGTAAGGATAAAGATATGGCAGAACAAGATACCAATCAACTCTCAGTAACTCCGCCGACAAAGCCAGACTTTGAAACTAAGACTGAGGATTTGGCAGGAAAACTAGGTACTGCAGAAACGACAGTTACACCTGTTACTCAGGGCGTTCAACAAAATGAATTACTGGGAACTCAAGGGCAACTCTTATCAGATACAGATGTTCCAACTGTAACTCCCAAAACAATCGATACAACTCAAGTTGGACAGACAGCTAAACCAGTAGCAAGTGAAAACTTAGGTCAGATAACATCTCCTGTAGCTTCAGCAGTAGGTTACGTAGAAAAACAGGACTTTGCGGGTGCGACCTCTGATTTTAGTGCTGCTGATCTTATTGATCTTGATGACATATCAAGTGCGACCTTGTCTGCGGGTGCAATGGCAGATCCTGCTCAAGAACAGCTTGATGAGAAAGCTACTGTAAAGTATCAATTAGAATCACTACTTGGTGGCATCGAAGACGGCGAGCCACTACCTGCGTGGGCATCCCCAGCAACTAGAAAAGTTGCAGCCATAATGCAACAAAGAGGATTAGGCTCATCTAGTATGGCGGCCGCAGCTCTAACACAAGCTGTTATGGAATCAGGTATTTCTATTGCGGCCAGAGACGCAGGTGCTTATGCAAACATACAGCTAAAGAACTTAGATAACAGACAGCAAGCAGCCCTACAGAATGCACTACAAGTTGCTACACTGGACAGACAGAATGCTGATGCTAGAACTAAAGGTGCGATAAGTAACGCTCAAGCTCTTCTGTCTATTGATATAAAAGAACTGGATGCACAACAACAATCAAATGCCATAAAGTACAATGCAATGGCTCAAGCGGCATTCACTGAAGCTGCGGCTGAGAATGCTAGACAGCAGTTCAACGCAAAGAATGAGCTACAGGTAGAGGAGTACTTTGCTGAATTGGCTGTACAAGTTGACACAGCAAACATAAACAGAGACGTGGCAATCAAACAATACAACATAAACCAAGAGAATTCATTTGCAGAGTTCAACGCTAACATGAGAGATCAGCGTGAGAAATTCAATGCAAACATGAGAAATGTGATTGACCAATCAAATGTCAAGTGGCGTCGAGAAGTGAACACAGCAAATACTGCAGTTCAAAATGAAACTAACAGAATAAACGCACAACTTATGTACAACATGAGTGCTACGGCTATGAATGATCTGTGGCAAAAGTACAGAGATAACGCTACTTTTAATTTTACAGCTTCTGAGTCAGAGCTACAAAGAAAGCACGAACAAGTGATACAAGCCTTAGAAGCTGCGGCAAATGCAGATGCTTACTCTGCGGCCAATAAAACAACATTAGCATCAAACATAATCAAAGTAATAGGGGCTTGGTAAATGAGTTTTTTAGATAGTGTTCTTTCAGTTCTTTCTGTAGTTAAAAAGGGAGCAGAAGTATATAGTGCGTTGAGTGATAAGGATGACGATACAGGTTTTGCTCAACCTCAGAGAATTAACTTAGAGTCCAACTTAACTGCCCCAAGAGCTTCTCTGAGAACTATGGAAGCCCCAATCGGTCTTGGCTTACCAAATATGGAAACAGCCTACAGATACTTTTCAAATAATCTTTCAAGAGATAATAACTTCAGGTACGTACAAGGACAAAACTACGTAGCAAAACGAAGAAACCCTACTCCTGCTACAATGAGTGTGGCATCAGATGCAAGGGTCAAAGGTTTTACTGCTTCGTATAAAACAACGGGTGTACCAACAGCGTAAGGTAATATAATGGATCAATTAAGAACACAGACAAATGTACGATCAGGATCTATAGAAGCGAAAGATCCTCTTGCACAAGCTATTCCGGGAACTTCCCTTACTGTAGACAATAAGAAATGGGCATGGGGTAATCCCCCTCAACATACAGATCCAGAAGTTGTGCTACAAGAAGCTACTGACAGATTAGAAGATCCTCGATTTAAAGAAGATATGATGAAGCTATTGGTAGCAGGAGTATCCATAGAGCATATTGTAGAGACTTGGGTTATTGATGGCTTTGAGAGTGGTAAGTTCACTTTGGATGTTGGACTGCTGACTAAAGGACCTTTAGGAGTTTACATTGCATACATAGCTGAACAAGAAGATGTTCCGTACAGAATGTTTGAGAAAGACGATGGGGGTCTGAACGATAATAGAATTGATGATGAGTCTTTCTTCAAGCTTATGAAGGACAATAATCCTGCAATGTTTGAAACCTTACGAGAAGGATTAAACGAAACTTTAAGAAAAGGTAAGTAGATGGCTGATATTTTTACTAAAATAGCAAAGAGTCCTGTTGCATTTGGTGTAATAAAGGGAGCTACGGATCTCTTTGTGGCGGGTAGAACTCAACAGAGAAAAGAAGCCTTAGAAAAGAAAAAGAAACAGGCAGAAATATTTGAAAAAAATCAACAAACTTTTATTGATACAGCACTTAGTAGTCAAGATATGGCTCAATCAGTCCTAACTAATTCTTATTTTAAACCTAGAATACAACAACTGGCTACAACAAATAGAGACTTGTACAACGCAATAGCTCTAAAGTCTTTAGCACCAAAAGAAGTTACTCCTTATAATCAACAAATTATAAATACGACATCTGGTAATTCTACTGCAGCACGAAATTTTATAGCTAACAACAAAGATTATCTAGCACAAAATCCTACTCTTGCTAGAATACTGAAGACAACTGCATCTGTGGCTACCTTAACTGAAGGACAAAACAGAATAGTAAACGGTGTTAAAAATGCTGCTGATGCTAAGAAATTAATAGATGGCTATTTTCCAATAAAACAAACTAGTGAAATATTTGAAGGTCCTGTGAAAGTAAAAATCGACGGGGGTAGACCTGTTAATGTTGAAACAGGAGAAGAGCTAAAAGGGGATTTGATTGAATATAGAGATAATAACCCTACGCAGAATGATCTATTCTATGCCTTAAATGCAAAGGCAGAAGCACTCGACGAAGAAGAATTTGAAGGTTTATCTGACACAAACATAAACACTATGAAAGATACAATAAAAGCTGCTGAAGAAAGAAACCCCGGATCAGGTATCATTCTTATTAATGACATGATGAAAAGACTAGACCCTAGAGATATCAAATCAAAATTCTTTCTTCAATCTCTTAATATTGCATATGGTAAGAAAGAAAATTCAGGAGTATCTGTAGCAGAGCTTTTAAATGACTCTGTAGGCATGGTCAGGGAAGACATTAAAGATCAGACAAGTCGAGCTTTGTTTGCGAAGGATGTACTAGACAGCAAAAAAATTAAAGATATGGTAAGTAAAGGTTTATTTACCAAGTACTTAAATTCTGAAAATGAAGAAGAACAGCAAATAGCTAAAGATTATTTTGCATTGAAGTCTATGAAAGATAGCTTAGATAAAGTTGCAGAAGGAAAAGGTAAAGCTGGAATATCGTATGGTGGCATTGATTTGTACCCCGCCACAATAAAAGATGTAACTACTAGCCTTCCCTTAGCAAATGCTTTCTTAGGTAGACTAAATGGATTAACAATTGGAAGTGGTACAGAAAAGGTAGACATACAAGGTTATATTAATAATCTACCCCCTCAAGAAAAAGCAGCACTCTTATCTGACATAAAATCTACCATCGAAAACCACGATAACATGACAACAAAAGTGAAAGTAACTGAGAGCAACAGTAAGTATCAAGAGCGACCTGATAACTACGCAATTAAATTTCCTAACTTGTACAACATCCCTGAGATAAAAGCGTTCATACACGGTCCTGTTATCAATCAACCTCCTGAAGATGTCAGTGTAACTAGGAATGTTGCATCTACTCAGACTGTCGATAACACTCCTGTAGGTAATTCTCTGCCAGATAACCAAGTTTTATTGGCAAATAAAAGCGACATTGTTACTCTTGCACCTGAAGTACTTGAATTTTCTAAAGCAAAAGGATTTGACAAACCATCTGACATGTTAAAAGATGATGGATACTTTGAAACATTAGAAGGATCAGGAGGGTTTACTCTTGCAGGTAGTGGCACATTATTAAAAGGTAATGATAGAATCTTTAAGGCTGCCAATGCAATAATAAGCCAAGTTCCTATGATTGGAAAATACACACCAAACTCGCTGAGAACTAAAGATTATGCAGCCATTGGTCGTACTATTGTGAACCAACAAATAGACGACGATGCAGACGTATTTGCTACCGTTTCTATGCTTATGAATGATGATTTCTCAATCAAAAAAGACCCCGGAAAAATAGGCTATGCCCAAGAACAAATTGAAGCTGCTATAACAAAACTAAGTGCGGGTGAGCTAAAAGTTGATGATATAGCAAAACAAAATGTAAACCTCAACGATTATATCGCAACATTAAACTCTGGTATTAATAGTATAGGCGTACAGGGCGACAAGATGAATGCGACCGTAGCCCTTGAGAATATCGTAACTGATATAGTGGCATCTGAAACAGGACTTGTGAGAGGAACACTAGGATACATATCAGAAAATTTTGGTGATGTTTTTGAGATAGGTCAACGAAGTAAAGTAGTCAATTCGATGAACACCGAATATGATATATTACGTAAAGACAGAAGAATAGCTTCTGCTAAATTAGCTTCTAATTTAATAACAATAGCGTATCAGAGAGCTAGAACTCTTGATCCAAATGGTAGGATATCTGATAGAGACTTTAAAGCTGCATTAGATAGTATCACAGCTTCTTTCTTTGCGAGTAATCAAATTACAAAAGCTTTACTTATCGACTTTAAAAATGATGCAGAATCACAGTTAATTATAAATAATAATTTACTTGAAGTTTTTACAAATATAAAAGAAGATGGTAGTAGTATTATACTAAAGAAAAACATCCGAGCAATAAGAGCAGTTCCTGTATTCAAAAAAGTAAGACAGATGACTAGCTCTATCAATGCCACTAGACAGTACAGAGATAGGTTTGTTGAAAATGGGAATAAAATAAATTATCGCTTTTATAATTTAAAAATAGTAGAAGCCCACAGACCTACAAATTCAGACTTACAAGTATATGAAGTTGTACGAGCTACAAACGTAAATGATCCCATAGCTATAGGGCTACCTGTTTATACAAATAGATACGGAAGAATGTTAACATCACAAGAATTAAAACAGAGAGGTTTTAGACCATAATGGCAACAGTTGCAGATTATTTAAGTACAGGTCCTGAAGCTCTAGAGAGTGACTTAGTCAAAAACGTATTTCCGGGGGAGACACCTGACGCCCCTAAAAGAAATATACTTGACTTTCAAAGAGAAGAAGCTCCAGATGTTCAGATTGATCCACGACAAGTTCAAGATGATTTCTTTAAGAAAGCTCTTAATGAAGAAGTTGACGTCAACACTATGTTTGAAGGTCCTAACAAGATAAACTACAACATAATAAAAGAAGCTATAGACGCTAATAAAGCTTTAAACCTTGCTAACACAGCAAATCAAATTCTACCTAATCAACAAGAACTAACTGCAAAAATTGACCTATTTAAAAACAATTATGACAGAGCCGTACCTACTAGTGAGAAATTGTCTACAGGAGTCATGGAAACAGGATCATTCCCAATTAACTACGCTACAGGAGAAGTAGAGTACGGTGGCACTATGCCTGCTGACGGCGATCAAAATACATTTATGAAGAATGTATTCCCCAGTAACAAGACTGTCTTAGACAAGAAAGTTAGGCAAGAAGCTGACTTTATGGAGTGGTTTAAAACCCAACGTGATGCACCTATGGATGTTAGGATACAAAAATCAATAGCTAGATCAATCAGACCTACTTTTGGTGCTAACCTTGCTAGAAGAACATACGATACTGTTGGCTTTTTGAATGAAGGTATTCGATTTTATTTACCACAACTTGTAGATGGTGCTTTCCAAAAATTAAAAGGACTCACAGGTATAGGAGATCCAGAGAGAGATACATGGCTTTCACCCACTATAGAAAAAGAGTTATTTGATTTTAGGAATAGTGGTAAGCTTTCCGAGATTCTACCTGATACAGACAAGCACAGAATACTCAACGATATAATACGTGATGACTTGCGTAAAACTATGTCCCCTCAAGAGTTTGAAAGAAAAGGGTACAATAAGAAAATAAATGTTGACGGTGTAGAAGTTTTTGAAAAGAACTTTGTAACTCCTCAGTTTGCCAATAATGTGTTTGAGTACGCCTTTGATAAAATGGGATTCTTTGAACAAGTTGCAACATTTGTAGCAGAAGGCGGGGCAGCTTACAAAGTACTAACAGCACCTGTCGTTGCTGCCAAAAGAATATCTGATGGTATAAATGGTACACAGAGACTGTTGCACAAAAGAAAATACGGAAATAATGTACCATACAAAATAGATACAATAGATAATAAGTTAGCACGATCTAAACAATATGCCCTTACTCACAATGTCTCCGTAAAAGATGCTACAAAAGAATTAATGCTACTGAATACGAACGAAGGTAGATTAGCTAAATTTTCTGCAAATAGAATAGCTAATACTGTAAACAATAAATTTAATTATGAAAATGTAAAAGCTGGAATAAGATCTATACAAGATGAGATAGATACAAAAGGTAGACTCCTTATAGAAGCACGAACCAGTAAGAACACGGGTTATGCAGAACAATTAAGTAAAGAAATATCTAACTTAAAAAATAAAAGAAACTACCAAATGTACAAAGTAGCAGGAGCAAACGCTTTATTAGTCGGCTTGAATCCTAGACAAGACTTAACAATAGGTATGATTCAAGGTGTTGGAAGAAACGCATTTGCAAGTGAAGAAAATCCACAAATGGGAGCTATGGGAGAAGGTGTAGCAGTAGGTGGTTATCTTTTATTTGGAGGTGTTAGGAGACTGTTTAATCTAACCGAACCTTATTTCAAAGTACCTCTTTTAGAAGATGTTATCCAAAACAAAGCTTTTCAAGTTAAGATTGGAATTGAAAACATAGCTAACATAGCTCTGATGGGTTACGCTAAAGGTATGCTAGTCAATCCAGATTTAAGAAGCTTGAACGATCTAAAGAACACATTGAACTTAGATACCACAGCCATAAGAACCATAGATGAATTCACAAAAAGGGCTAGGGATCTTCCTAAATTTCAAGCAGATGCCATGATAAAAACTATGTTAGAATCTGTGCAGGATATTTACAATATAACAAAAGGTATACCAGATCAATTTAGAAAAGGTATACAAGATAAACTGACATTGAGTTTAGCTGATTCAGCAGGTATTAATGTATTTCACGGCATATCTCAATACGTTAAACTAGAAAATTTAGATTTCAAGAAATCAGACATATTAAAATTTAAGAAAAGCGTAACATCAGCTATAGACAATCAAACTTACGGCGAAGAAAGGTTGAATAATTTTTCTTCACTTGTTGAAAGTTTAAAAGCAGATATACTTAAATTAGAGACAGCAGAAGGAGTTGCACCCGAAGTTATACAGAGACTAAAACAAACTTCCCGTATGTATGAGTCTGCTGCTAAAAATCAAAAACTTGCTTTTACCAAATCATTGCAACAAGATATAATTCAAATTGATAACTTTCTTAAAGAGTTACAGAATCCTCAAAACGATGATATATTAAATATGTGGACTGAAGGAGACGCAGTAGACACAGGTCTAGCTAATTTACTAAAGCTAAAAGCTAAAGCTGAGTCTTATCTGACAAATCAATTTACTGGACTTCCTACAGAAATCTATCAACAAAAACAAACATCAAGTCAACTAGTAAATGGATTATTAGATACTTTAGAGGATACAAACAAACGACTATCATTGTCATCAAATCAAATTCAAAACATAGACAATTCAAACAATAAAGTTATAAAAACAGCAAAAATAATAAGGTCAGCTTCAGAAGCTAAAATATCTGCTGCCTATAATAAGATAGACCCATCTCAAACCATAGACTTTGTAAACACTGGGGATAACATATTCAAGATGTTTGATGAGTTTGCGGCAGGTTATGGTGTTGATATGTCTATTGTATCTAATCCTAGAACTTCACCTTTACTTGGTAACTCAGCAGGTAGGCAGTTAATGAGTAACATAGAAGGCGGAGCAAAACGAGGTCTTATGAAAGTCTTCAATGATCAGGGTATAATAGATATAATGAACTCTACCTTGACTAAAGATGATACACCCTTTGAATCAGGTGCAGATTTGTACAGATATTTTAAAGATCAAGCTCAGTCTAATCCTGCAGTAAGAGGACAATTTGGCTTAAGTGAAGCTGATACAATGAGTAACTTTCAGCTACTACAATACATGGTGCAAAAGGAAGGCTTGGCATTCACTGCAGATGACTTTGGATTCTTAGCTTCACCTTTAGAATTTGAAAAGCTACGTCAGTCATTTCAAATGTTTTCAAAAAATGCAAATGCTAATATAAGCTCATTAGGCGTACGAATGGTAGCACTACTTGATCAGGACTTTAGAACATGGGGTAACTCAGTAGATGCTGATACATACAACGATGTAGTGCGAGCAAGAAATGTAGCTCGGCTTGAGAAGCAAAGATTTGATGAAAACACTATAGGTGATCAAATAGAGAAAGCTTCAAAAGGTAGTCCTATAAAATTTTTAGGGATTGATGGACAAGAGACAACAATAACTAAAAGTAATATAAACAAGTTATTTGACCCTCTGATCAATGCTATTGTAAGTCCGACGGATAGAACAGCATCATTTGTACAAGGAGAAATGAAAAGACTTATATCAACTTTTGCTTCTACATCAGAACAGCTACCTGCTAATGTTTTAGTCAAAGGTCCTGATGGTAAACTGTTAGAGCCTACAAATGAACAATTAAGTGGAATGGTAGAGCCTGTGTTTGATATAACCACGCCTGATGGTGTAGCAGGTCTAAAGGCTTTGAGTTCAACCCTACAGTCTTTGATGTATAGTAAGTTCATACAAACAAAAGGTATGTTTAATGTAGCTGATCAAATAAAGAATGGAGAAGCTATAGATTTAAATAAAATGAAAACAGGTAACATAAGAGTTCAAGATACTGAAGGATTTAATATTCCCAAAGCAATACCTCTTCCTACTCAATTTAAAAACTACGAAGAGTACATAACTGCAATGGAAGACTTAATAACAGTCAACGTTAGAAAACTTAATAAAAATACTGGCGAGTTAGAAACTGTACCCCTACCTGCTTTTGATATTAAAGCAATGCTTAAGGCAGAAGAAGGCGTAACTAATGCTATTATGTCATCTAAGAAGTTTAAAGAAACTCACAAACAATTCTTTAAATTAGTAGACCAAGAAGCTCAAGTCACTAAGAGTGCGGCCGTAAAACAAATGGAAGTAGAACAAAGTGATGTGTATCAAAAGAGTAGATTATATAAAGAAAACATGTCAGGTGATTCTTTCTTTGAAGATGTCATAATGAAAGGAGATCCTAACTCTGTTGACCTTTATATTGAAGATTTAAATAGATTAGTTGATGCAGGCGAAATGACAATTGAGCAAAGTCAAAAAGTATTAAAAACTCTTGTGACTGACATACTAAGATACTCTGGGGGAGAGTCTAAGAATGGTGCAACATTCAAGTTTTACAACGGACAAAACATACCTGTAAGTTCTTACGAAACTCCTGAAGTACCTTATGCCTTACTTACTGGTGCTGATGATTTAGCAGAAGATGGTACAAGGACAGCCTTATCCATACAATCAGAAAAGTTTAATGCGTTGATGGATGCGGCGGGTGTAAGCTCTGAACAAAGAGAAGTTCTCATATCCATGTACAGACACTCTACGAAAATGGATGCAAGAGGTGTTTTAGACAGAGCAAAGCAAGGCTCAGATATAGGCGGTAAAGCAAAGCTAGGAGGACCTAGTCCAGCTTTCACCTTAAACAATACTTTGTCAAAAGCTTTTAACATAGCTAGAGGTATGGTTAGTACAGAGTATGTTATGGCAGAGATGGCTATAAGATATGCAGCTTTAGCAGATGGAGCTATTCTGAATACAATAATGAACGATGAGAGAGTATCAAATACTATCTTAAATCTAATGAATGATCCTACACAGGTACTAGAAGCTGATGCTGACTACTTTGTACGAGCAATGATAAAGTTCTCAGCTAACGCTATAAAAAATATATCAGGAATAACTCACGATATTGGCTACAATGAAGAAAATTATTGGAAGTCAATGGGCGTAGTGTACCCAACACAAAGAAACCAAGTAAACTAAGGAGATAAAGAATGAAGACTTACTTTAACGGACAACGTAAAGGCATGATGTACGGTGGTAATGTACGAAAGCCTATGATGTATGGTGGCAAAGTACAGAAGATGGCTATGGGCGGTATGGCTGAAAAGAACATAAAGCCTAATCAATCAGGCATGATGAGTTCAAACATGGACATGGGAATGATGTACGGTGGTCAAACTAAGCTAGATAAAAACAAAGACGGTAAAATATCAGGCAAGGACTTTGCTATGATGGGGAAGAAGTAGGTTTATCCCTCTTTCTCATTATCTTACGACCTCTGAAGAAAACAATTGTATTGATAGTGGTGTTGATAGTGATAGCTACTAGTAACCAAATTTGCCACCACTCCATCACACGTACCTGCCAGATTTATCCATGATCTCTTGTGCCATAGACTTCAGATACTTTATCAACTGAGTTACTTTATTTGTACCTTCATACATGGGAAGACCTAAGTTCATGGTCTTCTCAAATTCATTTGGATCTACTGCATCGTAGAGTATCTCAACATTTCCATCCTTATTAAGAAACGCTTCTAACGAGAACAGTTTCGCTTTCACCTTTGATTTCATTGATCGGCTCTAATTCACTTATAGGTAAGTTATAACAATCAGCTTTAAACGTAAAGCCGTTGCTTGGATCTACTTGACCTTTCTTATATCGAGTAGCTTTAGCGTAGTACTCTTGTTTACTAATGCTACCTAGTATCCAAGCTTTACTGAGATCGGTCAGTATCCTCACGAACACATAACTATCACAGTCTTGTTTTGTACCATGAGATGCAACCGAGCAATCATAGTTAGACTGTGGCTTAGTGTTACAACGTTTAGTCTTAACGTCGATACGATTCCCATCTTTCACTAAATCATAGTTATATGTATTTGCTTCAGTTGCCCCAATGATATCAGCTACGATTACCTCGCCTATCGCACCCACAACATTGCTAGTGCCACCTGTAATACTTCCCTGCAATATGCCCACAGTAGAAGCTTTTTCCCTCGCATGACGCATGTAATCCTCGCTGATTGGTACTTCAATCATCAGTTTGCACCTAAGTCTACAACTTCACAGGCATCTGCAGTGCAAGCCAATTCACGAGTACCGCTCGTGTTATCTTCCTTTTCATACTTAGAAAACTTAGTCCAATCCAAAGAAGCAGGCACACGGCTTTGCCACTCTAGATAGTCATCAGCTTCTATGTCTTGATAAGGAGCTTGTTGGTACGTATGATCGGCAAATGGAAGAAACGATACACCCGACGCTATATCAAAGTTATCGTACAACCACGCACCAACTTCCATCCATTCCTCTTCCTTTACAGTAATAGTCACAGACGGCTTGTGTTCGCACCAGTTAAGTGCATAGACTTTCCAAAGTTCTAGTTGTTCTATTGCACTCATCTCAGTTCTAGTGATAGCACCACTAGGAGATTTCATTGGAAAAGAAAACACGGTAACACTGTCAGGCTTCATAACGTCAGGCTCTGCAGGAATACCTTCTTCTTTCATAAATTGTGTTAAGGGATCTTTGTTATCCCCACGTACTGTTCTGATGTAGAAATCATTGTGTCTAGCATGAATACCTGATGCAGAATCGGTCAACTGAGACACAGTACCACTTGGCTTTACACAAGTGATAGCCGTACTTCTTGGTATACCAATAGCATCTGCATATTCTTTGTTAGTCTTTATTGCCACTTGTTTCATCTCTTGTAACCAAATCTTTGAATCAGTTGTTTTAGACAGTACATAATGATCCATGATACCAGTTAATGAAACACCAAGCAAGCGTTCTTCTTCAGTATTTGTTTTCCATATCTTACGTAGATACTTCAGATCTGTAAGAGTAGACTGAAATGTACCTA
>Ga0213866_10001024_pt1 | contig 21328 bp, 22 predicted proteins | sample PICome_11_FD_160079 | JGI IMG/M metagenome (GOLD analysis project Ga0213866, IMG submission 160079) | Coastal seawater microbial communities near Pivers Island, North Carolina, United States - PICO284 | ecosystem: Environmental > Aquatic > Marine > Coastal | place: USA: North Carolina...
GCTTGCGGCACCCGGCATCGAGTTCTGGGCGGCCTGGCAGGGGGGGCAGCTGGCGGGTTTCATTGCTCTGAAACACCTCAACCCCCGAGAGGGCGAGGTGAAATCCATGCGGGTTCTGGACCCTTTTCTGGGGCAGGGCATCGGGCAAAGGCTTCTTGATCAGGTGATCTCGGCGTCCCGGAGGGCGGGGCATGAGGCGGTCTGGCTGGAAACGGGCCGGCTCGACTCCTATGCCGCGGCCCGGCATCTCTACCGGCGTGCGGGGTTTGTCGAGACTGGCCCCTTCGGGGATTATCCCGATGCCGAGGCCAGTCTGTTTATGCGTCTCGACCTGATCGGTTGACCGTCAGAAACACCCGCCGATCCTAGCTCAGGCTGGCACAGAATCTCTGGATACGGAGCATGGCATCGCTTAGCGCCTCGGTTGAGGTCGCATAGGATACCCGGAAAGCCGGCGACAGGCCGAAGGCCGCGCCCATGACGACCGCGACGGCTTCGGTCTCCAGAAGCTCGCGGGCGAAATCGGAATCATTCTCGATCTTTTGACCCGAAGGCGTGGTCTTCCCGATCGCGCCTGCGCAGGACGGATAGACATAGAAGGCGCCTTCCGGCGTATCGCAGCTTAGGCCTTCTGCCTTGTTGAGTTCTGCCACGACCATATCCCGGCGGGTCTTGAAAACCGCGTTACGGTCTTCGAGAAAGTCATGGGGGCCATTCAGCGCCGCGATGGCCGCATATTGGGAAATTGAGCAGGGATTAGATGTCGTCTGGCTGATCACCTTGCGCATAGTCTTGATCAGTTCCGCCGGCCCCGCCGCATAGCCGATCCGCCACCCGGTCATCGCATAGGCCTTGGAGACTCCGTTCATGGTCAGCGTCCGGTCATAGAGGGCAGGTTCGGCCTGCGCGATGGTGGTGTAGGTGAACCCGTCATAGACCAGATGCTCATACATATCATCGGTCAGGATCCAGACTTGTGGGTGGCGCAGAAGGACGTCTGCGAGTCCCTTGAGTTCGGCCGCGGTATAGGCCGCGCCCGTGGGATTGGACGGAGAGTTCAGGATCAGCCATTTCGTACGTGGCGTAATGGCGGCCGCAAGAGCGTCTGGCGTCAGTTTGTACTGGCTGTTTGCTCCACAGGCCACGGGCACTGGTCGCCCACCGCAAAGGGCGGCCATTGCGGGGTAGCTGACCCAGTAGGGCGCCGGGATAATCACTTCATCTCCGGGATTCAGAGTGGCGACGAAGGCGTTGTAAATGACCGGCTTGCCGCCGGGCGCCACATGAACCTGATCTGTCGTGTAGCTCAGCTCATTGTCACGCTGGAATTTCGCGGAAATGGCCTCTTTCAGGTCGGGCAGGCCATCGGCCGGGGTGTATTTGGTCTTGCCGTCACGGATGGCCTGGATCGCTGCCTCCTTGATGTGATCCGGCGTGTCGAAATCAGGTTCTCCGGCGCCGAGACCGATGACGTCGACCCCGGCACTGCGCAGCTCTGCGGCCTTTGTGGTCACGGCGATGGTGGCTGAGGGTTCCACGCGGTTGACGGCGTCACTGAGCGAAAGGGCTGTCGCCATGTCTGGCCTCCTGAAGCTGAGAGAGCTGGCATAGGGGCGCTTCGCGTTTCAGGCAACTGCCGCGAGCATGAATTGACGTAAATTTGAGACGGATTTTAAGGCGGCCCTCACCCTCTTCTGTCAAAGTTGGCGCAGATACATCAGGGAAAGCCGACCATGTCTTTGATCCAGAGGGGGTTTGAAACGCTGGAGACGTCCGCAGCGACACTCCTTCTGGAGGTCGATTCGGTGCTGCGGACTTCGGCTCTGTGGTTCAGTGGTCTGAACACCGCCGAGCGGACCCTTGGCGTGTGTGGGTTTATCGTTTTCCTGATTGCGCTGATGGTCGGTGCGGCACGCCGGGATCGGGATCCGGGCAGTGACCTGCGCCAGTTTTCCGGGGCGCTTGTGCTCGTTGTCACCGTGACTTTCGGCCTCGGCTGGGGCTTTGATCAGGGCCCGGGGTCGTTTTCTTATCTGTTTGGCCGCTAGGCGCGGCGGGCCCAAGCCCCTAGATTGGCGACATGTCCCGGCCCACTGACCCGCCATCCGCCCCTCGAGGCATAGATGTGATCAAGGATCATCTCAGTCGCCTGCCGGCCCGGCCTGGCGTTTACCGCATGTATGGCAGCGATGAGACCGTGCTCTATGTCGGCAAGGCCAAGAGCCTCAAGGCCCGGGTCGCGAATTATACAAGGCTCGGTGGCCACACTCAGCGTATCGCGGCCATGATTTCCCTCACCGCCCGAATGGAATTCGTCGTGACGGAGACCGAGACCGAGGCCCTGCTGCTCGAGGCCAGCCTGATCAAGTCCTTGAAACCGCGGTTCAATATCCTGTTGCGGGACGACAAATCCTTTCCCTATATCCTGATCCGCCGCGATCATGAGGCGCCGCAGATCCTCAAATACCGGGGGTTAAAACAGGACCGGGGAGATTATTTTGGGCCGTTCGCCAGCGCCAACGCCGTCAGCCGGACACTGGACACACTGCAAAAAGCCTTTCTCCTGCGGACCTGCGAGGATAGCGTTTACAGCCAGCGGGAGAGGCCCTGCATGCTGCACCAGATCAAGCGGTGTGCGGCGCCCTGTGTGGGCCTGATCGACCCGGAGGCGTATCGCAGTCTGGCAGACCAGGCGGCGGATTTCCTGCGCGGCAAGGCCGGTGACCTTCAGGCTCAGCTGGCCACGGAGATGGACAGCGCGGCCGAGGAGATGGCGTTTGAGCGGGCGGCAACGCTGCGGGACCGGATCCGGGCGCTGGCGGTCGTCCGGGCCCAGCAGGATATCAATCCCGATGGGCTGGACGAGGCTGATATCTTTGCCATCTCGGTTCAGGGCGGTCTGTCGGCGGTTCAGGTCTTTTTCATTCGCGCCGGTCAGAACTGGGGGGCCAGCGTCCATTTCCCACGTCATGAAAAGGACCAGACGGACGCGGAGATCCTGTCAGCCTTTCTTGTCCAGTTCTACGACAAGCGCCCGCCGCCTCGGCTCATCCTGACGAATCGCCTGCCGGACCAGGACGGGCTGATTGGCGAGGCTCTGTCGCTGAAAGCAGACCGGCGCGTGGTGATCCGGGCGCCGCGTCGGGGGGACAAACGCAGCCTCGTGGATCAGGCCACGCGGAATGCCGCCGAAGCGCTGTCGCGAAAGCTGGCAGAAAGTGCCAGCCAGGCGCGCCTCCTGGGCGATGTCCAGAAAGTGTTCGATCTCAGCCAGCGCCCGGGGCGGATCGAAGTTTATGATAATTCCCACATCCAGGGCACAAACATGGTTGGCGGCATGGTGGTGGCCGGGCCGGAGGGCTTCGAAAAGGGCCAGTACCGCAAGTTCAACATCAAGGATACCACCCTGACACCAGGAGATGATTACGCCATGATGCGCGAAGTCATGCGGCGCCGTTTTCGGCGGGCTCTGAAGGACAGGGAAACGGGCGGGCAGGGCACCTGGCCGGACCTGGTTCTGATTGATGGCGGGTTGGGCCAGTTGACGGCCGTCACCGAGACTCTGACCGAACTGGGTCTGACCCCCGGCGAGGTGAATCTCGTCTCCATCGCCAAGGGTGTTGAACGCAATGCGGGCCGGGAGCAATTCTTTCAGCCCGGCAAGGCGCCCTTTCGCCTGCCGGAGTCATCGCCGGTTCTGTACTATCTCCAGCGGCTCAGGGATGAGGCCCATCGCTGGGCGATCGGGGCTCATCGTAGCCGGCGAGCGGCAGACCTTCGCCGCAATCCTCTGGACGATATATGGGGGATCGGCCCCGCCCGTAAAAAAGCGCTCCTGCAATATTTCGGATCCGCGCGGGGTGTCGCGCGCGCAAAGCTGGCTGACCTGCGGGCGATTGATGGGGTGTCTGACGCGATGGCGCAGAGGATCTACGACCATTTCAAGGAGGGGTAAGACCCTGTCTCAGCGATTGGCGCCGGGGACCCATTTGACATCCAGTATCCCATTCTCGTTGGCCACGCGCCCGGCGACAAAAAGCCAGTCGGAGAGACGGTTGATATAGGCTCGGGCCTCATCGCTAACGGGTTCGGTGTCGAGGCTGGCGAGGTCGGAGATCATCCGTTCCGCGCGGCGGGTTAGCGTCCGGGCGATATGCAGATGGACCGCGAGCGCGGTCCCGCCGGGGAGGATGAAGCTGTCCAGAGGCGCCAGATCAACATTCATCGCATCAATTTCCCGTTCCAGACGGGCGACCTGCGCGGCGATAATGCGCAGCGGGTCCCAGTCCACGGCCTTGCCCCGGTCAGGCGTGGCCAGATCGGCGCCGAGATCAAACAGGTCATTCTGGATGCGCCGGATGGCCCCCAACATGTCTGCCTCCGCATGAAGGGCCGCAGCGCCCAGTGCGGCATTCACCTCATCGACGGTCCCGTAGGCCGCGACGCGGGGATGGTATTTCTCCACAGGTTCGCCGGTCGACAGGCGGGTCTGTCCGGCGTCGCCAGCCCTCGTGTAGATCTTGTCGAGCCTGACCATGGCTTCAGCCTCCTATCGCTCCGAGCGCGACGCCGAGCAGTACCAGAAAACCAATCGCAATGGCCTGCATCAGGACACGCAGGCGCATCAGCCGGTTCGAGCGGCTGGCCTGTTTGTCATCCGAACGGGTCAGGTTCGCCAGCCCCAGACCCAGAACGATGACCAGAGCCAGCAGGGCGAGGTAAAAACCATATTGCAGAAGTGTGGTCATTCAGGCGGCCCTTTCCGGGTCAGGCTGGGCGGACGTCGCGCTCAGTATTCATAAGTTTCGATGACATCCATCTTGATTGTATAGGCCGCGTCGGCAAGGTCAGACTCTTGTATCTGAGCATAGAGCGTCCCCTCCACCCAGACGGCCTGCGCCAGATCGCGCAAACGGATGGGGGTTTCGGTCGTGACAAAGACGGTCTGATTGGGCGGTGGGGGCGGGGCATGCAGACAGGCCCCGTAATATGGCACCAGCAGGAATTCGGTGATTTCCACATTGGCGCCATATTCGAAGGGAACCGTGTAGCCTGGTAACCGGATCCGGGTGCCATTGAGCTCTGGCACGGTGTTGAAGGTTCCGATCTGGACCGCCTGATCGGCGGCGGACCCTTCCGATATGGGCGCCGCATAAAGCATTTCCATTTGCTGGCGATAAAGCTGGGCCAGGCGCTCATCCTCGCCTTCTGGCATCAGTTCTTCCCAATCGAGTTCACGAACGCCGCGGGCCGTCAGCGCATTCTGGGCCGCGCCGGCCGCTGCAAGCCGGTTGCCTGAAGTCGCTGAAGCTGTCGTCCTTGTCTCTGCCGGGTCTGCCGCCGGGGTCTCTGCCGCGGCGGGGGAGCCAGCCTGAGCAGCCTGCGCGACCGGGGCCGGCGTATCTTCGGCTGTCACCACCGACTCGGCACTGCACGCTGTGAGCCAGACGAGGCCTGCACAGATGAAGAGAGAGGAACGTGTCATGACGATGATTTAGAACCGATAGAACGCTTTCGCCAGCCTCAGCGTGTTTTTCGCTTAAACTTTCACCGACAGCCCATCCGCCAGAGACCGGCGCAGCGCGACCAGCGCCGGGCCAACCCCGATCAGGATGGCCGCGACGGTCACAGTGAGGAGGGTGGCCCCGTCAATGATCGACAGACCGGTTCCTGGAAGTGCAATCCCGTAGCTGGCGGTGAGCAGGGGCGCGGTCAGGCTGAATATGAGCTGGATGAGACCCATGCCGATCAGGCCCCCGGCAAGGCCGAGGCCACCGGCTTCCGCCAGCATCAGGAATAGAATATGGCTGGGGCGCGCCCCGGTGGCCCGGAGAATCGACATCTCACGTCGACGTTCATTGAGGCTTGTCAGAAGGCTGGTCAGGATCGAGACAAGGCCAACCGCAACCACAAATCCGGATATGGCGAGCAGGAGCCGCTCTGCATTTCCCATGACCGCCCATAATTCGGCCAGAGCCTGGCTGGGTATAATGGCCAGAAGCGGTTCTTGTCTGTCTGAATTGATCGCCCGTCTGGTCCTCAGCAGTGTGCCTTTCTGCACCAGCCCGACAAACACGGCGGTCACGGTCTTCGGGGTCAGGTCAAAGCTGCGGATGACGGACTCGCTCAGCGTGTCGGCCAGGGGATTGCGGGTGCCAGTTTCCCACCCGACATGCATCGCCGTGATGCCCTCGAGGGGCACGTGGAGGGTCTGGTCCACCGGCGTCCCCGTCGGGGCGAGGATGCCCACGACCCGGAAGGGCCTGTTGTCATGGTCACTCAGTCCTGCTGTTCCGAGCCCATGTGTCAGGACCATTGGGGTGCCAATCTCATAACCGAGGTCGCGGGCCAGCTGAGCACCGATCACGGCCTCAAAGATGTCGTCGAAAGCACGGCCCTCAGAAAAGGTCAGGGGCTTTGACCGGCCATATTTGTAATGATCAAAATAGGCGGATGTCGTCCCCATCACCCGGAAGCCGCGATGGCTGTCACCGAGCGAGATGGGAACGGTCCAGGCCACATCATCGCGTGCGGCAAGACGCTGATAAGCGGGCCATGAGATCTCTGATGTCGCATTTCCAAGTCTGAAGACCGAATAGAGCAGCAGATTAATCTGGCCGGAGGGGGCCCCAACAATCAGGTCTGTCCCCGATATGGTCTGGTCAAAGCCGGCACGTGCCGCTGTGCGGGCCTTCTCAACGCCCAGGAACAGGGCGACCGACAGGGCCACCGCCAAAACCGTCAGCAAGGCGGAGACGCTTCGGTTCACCAGGCTGTGCCAGGCGAGGCCAAGGATCGACACACCCATCAGTCCGTCCTCTGCCGCCGGGCGGCTCTGTTCAGAGTTGTGAGGTCCAGGGCCCGGTCGAACTGCCCTGCCAGACCGCCATCATGGCTAACGAAGACCAGTGTTGCCCCGCTGGCGTCCACTTGTGCATTCAACAGCGCAATAAACCGGTCGCGGCTGTCGGCATCCAGAGCGGAAGTGGGTTCATCTGCGATGATGAGGTCGGGTTGGCCGATCAGGGCCCGCGCGGCGGCGACGCGCTGTTGCTGCCCGACCGAGAGCGCGCTGACCGATCGCGACAGCAGGCTCGGTTCGTGCAGTCCGAGCTGAGCCAGCAATCGCCGGGCTTCGGCGTTGACCCCGCCATTCTCGGAGACCCGCCGGGCCCGGTCCGGAGAGAACCGGCAGGGCAGGGCCACATTCTGCAGAACAGAGAGATAAGGCACCAGATTGAACATTTGGAAGATCACGCCGAGGCGGTTGGCCCGAAGGTGGTCGCGCTGGCTCCCACTGGCCTGGGCCTGATCCTGCCCCAGAACGGAGATCAGTCCGGACCTGGGGGACAGCACACCCGCGATCAGACCCAGAAGGGTCGATTTGCCCGACCCACTGGCCCCCTTGAGGAACAGCTTCTCTCCCTGCGAGACCGTCAGGCGGGAAATGTCGAGCAGGGCCGGCTCACCGGGCCAGGCGAAGGTGACGTCCCTGAGCTCAATGCAGGTCTGCGGTTCCACCCGGTCTAAGTCCTCAGTCGAAGGGTCGGAGAGTCGGCGGTCAAAGTGGCCGCCTGCTGGCCATCGGGCGTGATGAGCACCAGATCAATTTCCTCAAGCCCCGGATAGGCATCGAATCCCGCCAGCGTCACCTCCCGGAGCAGGGGCATGGCGCGACATTCCAGGCTGTAGGCAGCGATCAGAGAGGCGTGGTCACCGTCCCGCTCGATCTTCAGGCGCGACTCTAGCAGAGTGCATTCGGCCTGGCCCGATGTCCTGAGCAGCGCGCTGGCCTCGCTCAGGGCAAGGGACAGGTCGGCGAGCGCCTGTTCCTGCGCCGCATTTTGAGGGGCGTGTTCAAAGGTCAGCAAATTTGCCAGAGGGCTGATCAGCTCAAAATCCAGCCTCGAGCCGGAAATGATAAGGGCCGCTTCTGCGTGGCCGTGATGGTGCGCATGTCCCCCGGCGCCGTCTGTATGGGTCTCCATGGGCACTGGCGGGGAGACCTCGCCCGAGGCGTCATGCGTCTCCTCGTGGAGGTCATGGTCCGCCTCATGGGCGTCGGCGGTGGGCGGCACGACGTGTGGGGGTGGAGGCGTCGCTGGGCCGCATCCAACGAGCCCCACAACACACAGAGCCAGGAAGCAAGGTGTCAGTTCTGGTTTCATACCGCGTTCTTTCCACTCCGATTCAGGACTGACCGACATTGGAGGCTCGCCAATCCGTAATGATACACTATAACACTCACTTCGCCGCAAACAGTCCTGACGTGGCGGGGACCCGAGATTATTTCAACCCATGTTTGGTTCGATGCAAGCCCCCCTTCTTTTTGCCCTGCTCGCCGCCGGTGTGGCGACACTTGGCCTTGTCGCCGTAGGGCGCTGGGGTTGGATCAACCAGGCATCCGCCAGCCTTCTGGGGATCGCGGCGGCGGGTCTGTTGCTCACGATTTCCTTCCTGCACCTGTTCCCGGAAGCGATTTCGCGCAGCCCTGATGCCCCCGTGATGATGGCGGCCGGTTTCCTGTTCGGCTTGCTTCTAACGCATGCGGGCAGGGCGTTGAGCGGGGCTCCGCCGCTGCAGAGTGGACGGCCTGATCGCAATGAGGCACTGACATCGGTGATCGCCATCGCTCTGCATTCGCTTCTGGATGGCATGATTTACAGTGTCACTTTTGCGGCTGATTTCTCGTCCGGTGTGTTCGCCTCGCTGGGCCTGATCCTGCATGAGTTTCCCGAGGGCATCATCGCATTTGCCATCCTCCGGCAATATGGCATGACGCCGGGCCGGGCGCTCGCTTTTGCTTTTTTCGCGGCGGCCGCGACCACCCCCCTGGGGGTTGTTATGGCCAGTCCGATGATCGGGGTCATCGGCCTTGATGCTGTAAATCTGGGGTTTGCCGCGAGTGTTGGTCTTATTTTCTACGTGGCGACGGGCCCCCTGCTGGCCCCTCTGCGACAGCTGTCGTCACGTCGTAGTCTGGTCGCGCTGCTGGCCGGCGTCCTGCTGGGGTCGTCGCTGATACTCTCGCCGCTGCATGAGCGACACGATCATGACGATCACGGCCCTGCCCGTGCCGGGTCCGACAGCCCGGTCTCCCACTGACACAAACGCCCGACGGGGGCTGTTCTCATATCAGCCGGGTGAAATCGACGATCTCAAAATCGTGGTCGGTAGCGCGGACGAACCGCTCAAGGTCGGTGCGGGCGATTGCCGTCGTGGCTGTGTTGACGAGGGGATGGAAGTTGACCGTTTCGAAAGCCATCAGCGCAGCATCGGCGATGAACCGAACCTGTCCTTGCGTATCATTCATCAGGGCGAACGGGGTCACCGAGCCCGGGGGGACGCCGAGCACCTCCTGAAGCTTGTCCCCAGAGGTGAAGGACAAACGCCGGGTCCCCAGGCGGCGATGCAGGGCATTCAGTCTGAGCTGGTTGTCGGCCCAGGCCGAGATCAGGACCAGTTGACCGGTTTTGTCGGCCATGAAGAGGTTTTTGCTGTGCCCCCCCGGCAGCGTGGCTTTCAGATCGCGTCCTTCTGCCACGGTGAAGGTGGCCGCGTGCTGGACCGTCCGGTGACCGATGCCGTGGAGGTCAAGAAAAGCGAACAGGTCTGATGGACTTGCGGGCATGGGTCCCTTGGGGCAGGAACGGGGGGTCGCGTCAAGACTTTCGGGGAGCGGACGATGCAGCTGGAATGCTACAAAATCTACGAGGTAGCGCCGGAAATTGTCCCGGGCCGGGCCAACCGGGACTGGATGGACGCCTTTCCGGACCGCCAGCCCTATCGATGTCTGCCGCTGTCCATGGCCAATTCAACCGGCTGGGAGATCCTGTGTCCGATGGATTTGACAATTCACTGGACGGGTGGGAGCGGTAAATCCGATCTGACCTTTTCGACCCGGGGCGACCCCCGAGCGATTGCGTCCTTCGCGGACAGCCACTTCCAGCGGGGCATTGTCACGTTTCACACGGGCCACTTGTTTCGGACCCCGCCGGGGTGGGGCCTGTGGTCCATCGGGCCGCCAAATTTCTTCAAGGATGGGATCGCGCCGCTTGCAGGTTTGACCGAAACCGACTGGCTGCCTTTTCCCTTCACGATGAACTGGCAGATGACGCGTCCTGGCGAGGTGACCTTTGAGCAGGGTGAACCCTTTTGCTTTATCGTGCCCATGGAGCACCGGAAGCTGGAGGAAATCGAACCGGAGCGGAAACTCCTGAGGTCGAATCCGGAGCTTCAGGAAGAATTTCATGCCTGGGCTCAAAGTCGCGGAAATTTCAATGCCAAGTTGGAAGCCGGTGATGAAGAAACCATCAAGGCGCGCTGGCAGCGACACTATATGCGCGGCCGAAGTGTGACCGGAGATTCAGCAGAGAGCCACCAGACCAGGCGACGTCTCAAGCCGCCGAAAGAGGTCTAGTCTCCGCCGCCGATCACAGAGGTCCTCCGGGCATTGCGCTGGATGTCTGCCCGTTCGAAATGGGCTGTTCGCCAGTCCCGGCGGGCAAATAATGGGGCCTGATCTGCATAATGGGGTGAGGACGGGTCGAGCGTGGCCGCCCCGAACTGATGCACCACCTGAGCCGACTGAGTTCCGTCAGGTGCCCAATCCACCAGTGCCATCCAGGTGTCACCGGCATTGGCCCGAAGACGCCCTGACGGTCCATAATCGCTCGGATAGATCGCGCGAAGAATATCGGGTCCGCCCCCGATTGGGAGGTCAATGTCACCCCGAACCAGCCGGTTGACCTCGCCCCACTCGGGGTCCAACCGTCCAAAGTGTCTGTTCAGCCAGGCCACGGCCTCACGAAATGCGGTTTTGGGTGGGGGACCGGGGTCGCCGGTGAATTCTGCGGTGACGTGGCGCAGGATGGTCAGGGCAGGCAGGGCTGTGAGCCGGTTATTGGGTTCATACGTCCGGTCCCATGACGTTAACTGGTCGAGGGCCCCGGCGAGGTCTGGCTCTGTGCTCCAGTCCTCGTTCAGGACATCCTCCAGGAAGGCCGCGCCCCGGGAGCTGGCAGACAGGCCCGTATCGAATTTGATGGACAGCAGACGCTCGCGACCGATCGGATCCAGGTCGCCGGTCAATTCCATGATCCGCAGGGCCCGATTGGTTTGATGGGTTTCGAGGCCCATTGTATCAGGAAAATTCTCCGCGCGCAGATTGTCGGGTCCGTCAGTGGCTGAAAACGGCGTATTGTTCGCGTTGAAAATGAAGCCGTTCAGTGGATCAATCAGCTTGGGTCCATCGGCATAGGGCAGGTAGCCCTGCCAGATCAGGTCACTGCGATCGCCGGGCAAGTCGTCCTGCCAGTTCCAGCCGGGTCGTCGGTTTGGATACTGACCATTATGGATCAGGGCGATGCGGCCGGATTTGTCGGCATAGACATAATTGATGCTTGGCAGCGCGTTTAACGCCATGGCTTGATCGAAACTGTCCCAGTCGGTGGCCTGGTTGAGCCGGTAGTACTGCTCCAGCTGTCGTATCTCGCCCATACCGGCATAGCGCACTGCATATGTGCCGTGGCGCGCTTCGACGACAGGACCATGACGGCTGCGTTTGATGTGGCGTGTGACAGGCAAAGAGAAAGGACCGAACAGTCGGATTCGAAGCCGGACGGTGGTCTGATCGAAGTCTTCCCAGGCGCCGTCCAGCCGGTACTGGTCCGGATTATCCGGGTTCAGTTCGAGGCGGTACACGTCGACCAGGTCGGGTTTTGACACTGTATTGGCCCATCCCAGGTGCCGGTTGAAGCCGTGAAGGATAACCGGTGTCCCGGGGAACAGGCCCCCCTGTATATCGAGACCCTCCTGTGACACCACGTGGGCTTCCCACCAGGCCACCGGTCCTGTCATTGGCTGGTGTGAGTTGATCAAAAGCCGGGTTCGCCCGTCGCCGGAACGTGCCGGTGCGACAGCGAAAGCATTTGATCCGGCTATTCGGTTCAGAGATGGGTCCAGGACCCAGGCCGTGTCGCCGGGTGGACCGGCCAGGGAGACCTCCCGGCTGTCTGCGAACAAGGACTGCAACGTGCCATCCAGGCCATAAAACAGAGGGGTTTTCAGAATGAACCCGGCAATGATGTCCTCGGCTTGAAAGGGGGCGAGGCCTCGCCAGGTTGTGTCAGGGTTCTGGCTCGCATACAGATTTAGCCCCGCGGCATAAGCCTCAGCCATCGCCTTCACATCGGGCGGGACGTCCCTCTGATAACGGTCCGACACGGTATCCCAGATTCCCATGAACTGAACCACATAATCGGTTGGCGCCGCACCAGCGCCCCGATATCGGGCGAGTTGTCCGCGTGTGGCGGCAACGACCTCCTGAATGGTTTCATAATCGTCCTCGGCATGGGCATAAGCCACACCGAAGGCGGTATCCCGGTCACGGCGACCGAAAATATGGGGGACCCCCCATTCGTCCCGAATGATCTCGGCTTTATAGGTCGCAGCCTCCGCGCCCAGAAGGCTCGCATCTGGATTGGACGGTAGCGGGTCCCAGGTCCAAACGGCTCCGGCGAGGCTGAGTGCGAGGCCCAGTGCGACGAGGCCTAACCCCGCTTTCTTCAGCGCGTCCATCATGTGCGGACCGGCGGGTCTTCGAACGAGGCCTGCGCCGTTATGACATCGTCGGGGGTTTTAAGAAGCTGCTGGTAAAGGTCTTTGGGATAAGCCTGATGTGGCTTCGCCGGGTCGAAGGGCGGCTGCGGAACCTGGCCGGCTTCGCCGGCATAGGGCGCCGGCGTGCAATAGATCGCCAGGTCCTCAGCGCTTATCCCGACTTTTTCTGCGACGGCAGGATCAACCCACTGGCGGGGATTTATGGGTTCATTCGAGGTGGCCACTTCCAGGGTCAGCTGCTCGGGCCCTGCGAAGTAGATGGACTCACAAATGCCGTGCCGGATGGGGCCAATGACATTGACCCCTCGCGAACGAATGCGATCCCTCATGGCCAGAAGGTCGGCGCGGGAGTCAGCCTTGAGCGCCAGGTGCTGAAGTGTGCCGGGCGCGCAGGCACCCGCGCCTGAGCCGGCATGGGTGACCCCCATTTCGATTGGAATGTCCGCAACCGCCGGCAGCTGGACAATGGAAAAATAGCACTCGTCGTCGAGGTGCAGGAAGGCATGCACGCCGCCCGGCACACCATGCATATCGAAGATTGCGACGAGCTGGCATCCCAGAACATCCGAAAAGAAGGCGATCTGCGCCTTGATGTCTGCAGACATGACCGCGAGGTGGTGAACACCGGTTGCCTTGACCATTTTAACGTTCTCCTCTGTCCTGCACGTCAGTCTGGCGGAAACAGCGGTAAAGACCAAGGCCTGACGGAGGGAGAGCGAAGATGACACGGCTGCAGCGAACTCCGTATCTGGTGCTGCACAAGGAGCAAACCCCGCTCAAGGAGGTTTATGGCAGTTCCGATGGAACGGTGGTTGTCGAATGTATGCGCATCGTCCCTGAGGGTCTTCCTTCAAAGATGGCCATTGTGTTTTCTCATCCGATTGGCGGCGGGGCCTTTTTGCCCCTGGTCAACGCGCTGGCGCGGGCCGGGCACCACGTCATTTACGCCAATACCCGATACCGGGGAAATGACACCGCTCTGATCATGGAGAAGTGTGTGGCTGATCTTGGAGCCTGCCTCCGGGATGCGCGAAAGCGGTTTGGATATGAGCAGCTGGTGCTCGGCGGTTGGTCGGGTGGCGGCTCCCTGTCCCTGTTCTATCAGGATCAGGCGGAGGCCCCCCATCTGACGCACACACCCGCCGGTGACCCTTATGATCTGACGCAGATGGATCTGCTGCCGGCTGACGGAGTCATGCTTCTCGCCGCCCATGTTAGCCGCGCGGCCACACTGACCGAGTGGATGGATCCGTCCATTACGGATGAATCGAAGCCCTTTGAGCGGCAGCGTGATCTAAACATTTACGATCCCGACAATCCGAACAAGCCGCCCTATGACGACGCTTATGTGGAGCGCTACCGTTCGGCGCAGCGAGACCGGAATCATCGGATCACGTCCTGGGTTCGGGATCAGCTCAGGGCGTTGACATTGAGCGGGACCCCTCAGGCGGAGCGTGCTTTCTGCGTGCACGGAACCATGGCCGATCTGCGCTGGACGGACCCGACGCAGGATCCCTCCGACCGGCGGCCCTACACCTGTTATCTGGGGGAACCCGTTCTGGCCAATGACGGGCCGGTCGGCCTGTCGCGATTCACGACCCTGCGCTCATGGATGAGCCAGTGGAGCCTCGAAGCGAGTGCGGCTCATGGCGAGAAAAATGCTGAACGGATAAGCTGTCCAGTTCTGGTTCTGAACAACACAGCAGACCTGGCCTGTACACCCAGCCACGCCCGGCGTCTGTTCAATGCCGTGGGGCATGACCGTAAGGAGCTCCACCACGTTCAGGGCGCAGACCACTATTATATCGAACGCGCTGACCTCTTGCCCGAGGCTGTGGACATCTGTTCGGACTGGTTAAGGCGCCAGGGGTTCTGTTAGGGCGTCCTTGCAGCTTTCTCGTCCAGCCCTGACAGGCCCTGGCGGGCAATCAGCTGATCGGCGACCGTGTCGAGGTCAATTCCCCGTGCGCGGAGGGCCACAAGGGCGTGATAGAGCAGGTCGCTGGCTTCGGCTGCGATCGCATCATCCCCTTCCGATGAGATCGCAAGTGCGAATTCAACGCCTTCTTCACCGGCTTTCTTGGCGCAGGTTAAAGGCCCGCCGGCCAGCAAGCGTGCTGTGTAAGAGGTTTCGGGACTGGCCCCTGCGCGGGCGTCAATTGTGCGGGCGAGATGTGCAAGGGCTTCGGCAAGGCGTGTCGCAGGACCAAGCGCATTATCTGACATGTCGGGCTCCGTTCGAAAGGATTAAAGGGGACGCACGGGTGCGCCGGCATCGGCAAGGGCCCGGCGGGCTTCTTCAAGCGTGACCTCGCCAAAATGAAAAATCGAGGCGGCGAGGACGGCGCTCGCGCCCCCCTCCAAAATGGCCGGAGCGAGGTCTTTCGATGATCCCGCACCACCTGAGGCAATGACCGGGACATTTACCGCCCCGCTGACGGCCTTGACAAGGTCCAGATCATAGCCTGACTTGGTGCCGTCACGATCCATACTGGTCAGCAAAATTTCGCCGGCGCCGCGCGCTTCAACCTCACGGGCGAAGTCGACCACATTGATACCCGTTCCCCGTCGTCCGCCATGCGTGAAGATTTCCCATCCATCCTGTGCGGCACGCGCATCGATCGCGACCACAACACATTGACGCCCGGCTTTGCTGGCGCAGGCAGACACCAGCTCCGGATCAGCAACAGCGGCAGAATTAATGGCCACCTTGTCTGCGCCGGCGCGGAGAAGCTGGAGCATATTCTCCACGCTGCGGACACCGCCGCCGACCGTCAGTGGCATGAAACATTGCTCGGCTGTCGCGCTGACCACGTCGAGCAATGTGCCCCGGTCCTCGTGACTGGCAGTGATATCAAGAAAACACAGCTCGTCCGCCCCCTGAGCGTCATAGGCTCTGGCCAGTGCAACCGGATCGCCAGCGTCCCGAAGGTCGACAAAATTTATGCCCTTCACGGTACGTCCGTCCTTGACGTCCAGACACGGTATGATGCGGGTCTTCAGCATGGCGCCTGCCATAGGCTGAATAAGGGCGAAGGGAAAGCCCTGAGGCCTTGCGATTGAGTTTCCGGGGAGCTATTCCAGCCCGAGGCTAGCTGGAGGCGAGGAGACCTCATGACAATCAGGGTTGGTATCTTTGCCATACTATCCGGCGGGATCTTTTGTCTTCTTCCGGCTTTTTCCGATTCCGGTTCAGGCCGACCGGGTAGCCCGGTGACGCTCGGTTATGTCGAGGACGCTTATCTCGGGCGTCTCGGTCTTGAAATGAAGGCGAAGCTCGATACCGGGGCAGACACGAGCTCACTCTATGCCCGGGATATGCGCGTCTACAAAAAATCCGGCAGTGATAACTGGGTTGAATTCAGGGTAATCGGCAAGAATGGGCGGTCCATCCGATATGATCAGAATGTGATATCCTTCGTCGCCATCAAGCTGAAATCGGGCGGGACACAGCGCCGCCCTGTGATCCATCTTCCCCTCTGCGTGGGCGGTGTCTCCGGGCTCGCCGAATTCACGCTCGCGGACCGGGAACAATTTGAATATGGCGTTCTGATCGGCCGAGAATTCCTTGCCTCTCGAATTGTTGTCGACTCGGGGAAGACTTTTGCTGCTGACAACACATGCGACGCGGCCGACCGTGACGAGTGAACTGCATTCCCGGATTTTGGCACTCGGGCTGATACTGGCCGGTGTCTTTGTCTTTCTTCACAAGGCAATAACCCTCGATTATCCGATTTTTCCTGATGAGACCCGGACGGTCTGGAATCTCGAAATCCTGATCGAATTCGCCGCTGATAACCGGCCCGTCAGGATCGAGTCTTTTTTGCCGGCCAAGTCCGAAGACCGGGAGCTCGTGGACGAGCAATTCTACAGTGGCCCCTTTGGCCTGCGTCTTGACCAGGAGGGGGAGAATGGCAACCGCAAGGCCATTTGGACCTATCGATATCCCGAAGGACCCAAGGTCCTGCGCTATCGGACGACCCTGGTGGAGGAAACGCGTGACACGCCCTTGCCGCCGGAGATGCAACGGGAGAACAGAGGCGGTGATGTCTTGTTCGAAACCAGTCTCGAACGACAGGCTTTCCTCGTCTGGATGTCCAATCTGCGCCGTCAGTCTGCCGATAAGGAGACGCTGGTGGATCTTATGCTGCAGGAGTTATTTTCAACCAATCTGTCCGACGAAGTTGCAGCGCTGGTTCGGCCGTTGCCGCCGCCCTTAGATCGTCTGGAGCTTGCGCGTATGGTTCTGGAAACACAGGGTGTTCCGGCACGGATCGCGAATGGCGTGATCCTGGATGATGCCCGGCGACGGGCGGAAACCGTGAGCTGGCTGGAATACCATCTGAACGGGAAAGACCGGCGTTATTTCACCCTCGGCAATCCTTCGGTCTTTTTTCCGCTCTGGTATGGCCTTGATGAGCTGGTCGATGCTGACGGCGTGACGGAGCTGTCCACCCAGCTCAGCCTTCAGCCGTCCCGTCTGGCTGGGGGCTCCGGCGCGGCTAGTGGTCTCGGCAATGATGACCCCTTGCTCAGCCTGTTTAGTTTCGACAAGCTCCCCCTGACCACTCAGCTCGTCTATCAGGTGCTGCTGACAATTCCGGTTGGCATTTTGATCCTTGTCTTCCTGCGCCAGTTTGTCGGCATTCAGACCCTTGGGACCTTTATGCCCGTGCTGATTGGGATCGCCTTCCGGGAAACGGCGCTTCTGACAGGCCTGCTCCTGTTCAGCCTGCTGATTGGGCTCGGGCTGGCACTGCGTTTCTATCTCGAGCGCCTGAAGCTGCTTCTGGTGCCCCGCCTCGCGGTCGTCCTCGTTTTCATCGTGCTCTGCATGGCGGTCATAACCACACTGACTGCGGAGTCCGGTGTTCGGATCGGCCTCTCAATTTCACTGTTTCCCATGGTCATTCTGACCATGACCATCGAAAGAATGTCGATTGTCTGGGAAGAATACGACGCGGCAGAGGCCATGAAGCAGGGACTTGGCAGCCTCGCGGTGGCCAGCCTGACTTATCTTGCCATGACCAATTCCCAGGTCGAATACATGATGTTCAATTTTCCTGAATTGCTGCTGGTCATTATGGGGCTGTGCCTCCTCATGGGGCGCTATATGGGCATGCGGCTGAGTGAGTTAAGGCGGTTCCGCGACTTATCGAGGCCGGAATGAGGCCGTTTTTTCCGAGCCTTGCAGAACTGAATCGAAAAGGGGTGATGGGCCTCAATGAGCGTAATTTGCGGCTCGTCACAGAGCTGAATCCGCGCCACCTCATGCGTCTGGTCAACGATAAATCTATCACGAAGAACCTCGCAATCGCAGCTGGAATCCCGACCCCGGAACTGGTCGGTACGATTCGCACCTCCTGGGATATGCGGGGTCTGGCGGAGATGCTGGCCCGGCCGGGGGGTGTGGCCATTAAGCCGGCGAACGGGTCACAGGGCAATGGCATTCTGGTCATCACAGACCCCGTTGCGGGGGGCTATCGTCTGGCCAATGGCCAAAGGATCACGTTTTCCGACCTCCGCTTTCATGTGATGAACATCCGGTCGGGCATGTATTCCCTGGGTGGGCTGCCTGACACCGCGCTGCTGGAGGAACGGGTTCGCTTTGCGGAAGTGTTTGATGACATCAGCTTTAAAGGCGTTCCCGATATTCGCATTATTGTCCTGAAGGGTGTGCCGATCGTGGCCATGCTGCGCCTGCCCACCGCCGTCTCGGATGGAAAAGCCAATCTGCATAAGGGTGGTGTCGGTGTGGGTCTTGATTTGACCAGCGGGGTCAGTCGTCTGGGGATGCAATATAACGGATTGATCGATCAGCATCCGGATACCGGTAATCCGTTGATGGGTCTCAAGACACCCTTCTGGGAGGAGATGCTCTCCATGGCTGCGCAAGCCTATGATGTCACAGGCCTCGGATATCTCGGTGCAGACATCGTCATTGATGCAGATCGCGGCCCTTTGTTGCTGGAGCTGAATGGAAGACCGGGGATTGCGATCCAGGTCGCGAACCGGTTCGGTTTGCGCGCCCATATCGAGCCGGTTTTAGCGCGTGACACCTCCGGTATGAGTGTTGCGGAGCGCATCGCCTTTGGCCAGGAGGTCTATCTGTCGGTTCATGCACCCGTTTCTGCATCATAAGGAAAGCCCGCCGCGCGTTGGCGCGGCGGGCTTTCCCGAACCTGTGATTGGCTTTTACAGGGCGTCTGTCAGCTCCGGAACGGCATTGAACAGATCGGCAACCAGCCCGTAATCGGCCACCTGGAAGATCGGCGCTTCCTCGTCCTTGTTGATGGCGACAATGATCTTGGAGTCCTTCATTCCGGCAAGGTGCTGGATGGCGCCGGAAATCCCGATCGCGATGTACAGCTCCGGCGCGACAATCTTGCCGGTCTGGCCGACCTGATAGTCATTGGGGGCATAGCCGGCGTCCACGGCGGCCCGAGATGCGCCAATCGCCGCGCCCAGCTTGTCCGCCAGGGGAACGACGATCCTCTGGAACTCGGCTTCCGACCCCAGAGCCCGGCCGCCTGAGACCACGGTTTTGGCTGCTGTCAGCTCGGGTCTGTCAGATTCAACAACGTCTTCCGAGACGAAGGCGGCCTTGAAGGGGCCTTCTGGCGCGCTGATGGTTTCGACCGCGGCGTTCCCACCGGCGGCGGTAGCCTCAAAGGCCGTGCCGCGGACGGTGACCACCTTCTTTGCATCGGACGATTTCACTGTGACGATTGCATTACCCGCATAGATCGGGCGAACGAAGGTATCCTGTCCTTCCAGGCCAATAATGTCAGACAGCTGCATTACGTCGAGACGCGCGGCAATGCGCGGCGCGACATTCTTGCCCATGGTTGAAGCCGCTGCAAAAAGTGCATCATACTGATCCATCATCGGAACAATCAGGGCTTCCATGGCTTCGGCCAGTTGCTTGTCATAGGCAGCGCCATCCGCATGCAGGACTTTGCGAACCCCGGACAGGGTTGCGGCCTGAGCGGCAACGTCGTCAGCGCCCTGACCGGCGACCAGAATGTCCACGTCTCCGCCAAAGGCAAGCGCGGCTGTCAGGGTTTTGGCTGTTGCATCAGACAAAGTCGCATTATCGTGTTCGGCAATTACCAGTACGGCCATTAGACAGCTCCCGCAGTTTTAAGTTTTTCGACGAGCGTGGTGACATCCTCTACCTTTTCACCTGCTTCGCGCACCGGAGGTTCAGTGACCTTCACGACGGTCAGGCGTGGCGCAATGTCGGCGCCATAGTCTTCCGGGCTCTTCATATCAATTGGCTTTTTCTTTGCCTTCATGATGTTTGGCAGGGACGCATAGCGGGGTTCGTTCAGCCGCAGATCCGTTGTCACGATTGCCGGACCGTCGAGGGCAAGGGTCTGGAGCCCGCCATCGACTTCCCGGGTCACCTGCAGCGCGCCATCGCCAGCTTTCACTTCGGATGCGAATGTGCCCTGTGGCCAGCCCAGAAGGGCCGCCAGCATTTGACCCGTCTGGTTGCAGTCATCGTCGATCGCCTGCTTGCCCAGAATGACCAGACCGGGGGCTTCTTCCTCGACGATCTTTGCCAGAATCTTGGCAACGCCGAGGGGCTCAACCGCGTCGTCCGTTTTGACCAGTATACCCCGGTCCGCACCCATGGCCAGGGCGGTACGGATGGTCTCCTGTGCCTGTTGTGGTCCAATAGAAACCACCACGATTTCTTCGACACTGCCCGCCTCTTTCATGCGGACTGCCTCTTCGACCGAAATTTCGTCAAAGGGATTCATAGACATTTTGACATTGGCGAGATCGACGCCGCTCTGGTCGGATTTGACCCGGACCTTCACATTATAGTCGATAACGCGCTTGACCGGTACGAGGACCTTCATGGGCGTCTCCTGTTTTTTCATACATCTCTGCCGGGCAGGTACCCGTCTGGATACAGAAACGCAAGGCTTCCGCTCACGTAAGGGTCAATTTGGCGCGATTAAGCCCTAAGTCCAGCATCCGGGGGGTCAGTCGGCTTCGGGATCGAGGTCGATATCGCCCCCACCGGCAGTCTCCCGAAGGCGGGCCAGGCGTTCTGCCAGATCATCCTCTTCTGCGCCGGGTTCAGGTTCTGCTTTGGCCTCGGAAACGGGCTCCGCCGTTTGGGGAGCCTTGGCCCTAGGCTTTGCGCTGGCTTTGGCTTTTGGCGCGGCTTTTGGCTTGGGCTTGGCCCTGCTTTTTGCTCTCGGTTTCGGAGAGGATGCCGTCTGTGCAGGGGCTGCGGGGGTCTCCGCAGCGGTGGCCTCTGCGGGAGACTCTGCCCGCGGGTCGGGCTCGAAGGAGGCCAGAACGGTCTCGGAGCCGATCAATGTCTGACCCGGCCAGGCCGTTATTCTGGCGCCCTCCGGGACATAGAGGTCGCACCAGCCACCCAGGCGCAGGATCCCGATTTGACGACCAAGGCGGACGGCGTCACCCGGTTCCGACAGCAATTCAAGTCTGGGGCCCAGCCCGCCGGTGGCGAGGCGCATCCCCAGGGCCCGGGCGCCACTTTCCAGGGCGACATAGATAACGGATAAGCCGGCACGGTCTGGCCGCATGGCCGCGATCGCGGCCGGGTCACCGGTCTCACGAATGATATGATCAATGGCTCCGTCCATCGGAGCATAAAGGCCATTACTGGTCATGGGGCCCACGGAGATGCGCAGGCGTATCCATTTTTCGCCCTCGAGTCGCA
>Ga0213866_10001025_pt1 | contig 21306 bp, 25 predicted proteins | sample PICome_11_FD_160079 | JGI IMG/M metagenome (GOLD analysis project Ga0213866, IMG submission 160079) | Coastal seawater microbial communities near Pivers Island, North Carolina, United States - PICO284 | ecosystem: Environmental > Aquatic > Marine > Coastal | place: USA: North Carolina...
TGTCGACAGCCTGCGCAGCGCTGCAGCCCGGGCCGCCAAGGCCGCCATCGGCTGTGAGGGCAGCCTTGGCCTTCTGTTGCCCTGGGCGGGAATCGACGCCGCCGAAACGGCCCGCATTTGTGCTGAAGCGGTGCGGCTCTGCCTCTACAAAGACCAGCGCTTCCGCAAGGAGCCGGACCCGCGCCGGATCCCCGAGGCCCTCGAGCTGATCGACCTCGACCCCGCCGCCGCCGCCGGTTTTGCGGCCGTCAATGCCACCTGCGCCGGTGTGGAGCTGGCTCGGGAGCTGGTGGCCGCTCCTCCGAACGTGGTCACCCCAGCAGCCCTGGCGGAGACGGCCGCCGGCATCGCCCGCGACCACGGCCTTGAGCTCAAGGTGCTCGAGCGCAGCGACTGCGAAGCCAAGGGCATGGGCGCCTTCCTGGCCGTCAGCCAGGGCTCCGATCTACCGCCCAAGTTCATCCACCTGATCTACCGCCCCGAGGGCGAGGTGAAACGCCGCATCGCCCTGGTGGGCAAAGGCCTCACCTTTGATTCCGGCGGTTACAACCTCAAGGTGGGGGCGGCCCAGATCGACATGATGAAGTTCGACATGGGCGGCAGTGCCGCCGTGCTCGGCGCCATGCGCAGCATCGCTGAACTCAAACCGGCTGGCGTTGAGGTACACATGGTGGTGGCCTCCTGCGAAAACATGGTGAACGGCTCTGCCGTACACCCCGGCGACATCGTCACGGCCGCCAACGGCATGACGATCGAGATCAACAACACCGACGCCGAAGGCCGCCTAACCCTCGCCGATGCATTGCTCTACGCCTGTGAGCAGAAGCCTGATGCGGTGGTGGATCTGGCCACCCTCACCGGAGCCTGCGTCATTGCCCTGGGTGATGAGATGGCCGGGTTGTGGTCCAACAACGACGACTTGGCGGAGGCCCTTGATGCAGCCGCTCAGACAGGCGGTGAGGGCCTCTGGCGCATGCCTCTGCGGCAGTCATACAAGGATGGATTGAAGTCGTTGCTGGCCGACATGAAGAACACCGGCCCGCGGCCGGGAGGCTCGATCACGGCCGCCCTCTTCCTCAAGGAATTCGTGGCCAAGGACACCGCTTGGGCCCACATCGACATCGCCGGACCGGTCTGGAGCGACAAGGGCAAAGGGGTCAATCCCGCGGGAGCCACCGGCTATGGCGTGCGCACCCTGGTGAACTGGGTTCTGGCCCAATCATGAGTCGATCCCCGGTGCGCTGGTATCTCAAGGCCCAGCTGGGCGTACTACTCCTCCCGGTGGGCCTCTGCCTGTTTGGCGAAGCGGTGAGCCGCAAGGTGGTTCAGATGCTCGGCAAGGACGGAGGCCCCTGGTTCTGGTATGGAACCCTCAGCCTGATCTGCATCAACGCCGGCATCGGCCTGATGATCGACAGCGGCCTCACCCGCGGTTTTCCAGGCCGACGTCAGGGCTGATCAGGTCGCAATCAGGCAGCTCGCAACAACTAGGACGAAACAGCCCCTTCAGGAGGCAACGGCCTGCAATTCAAGACTGCGGTCTGGGGTTTCAAGCGCATGGATCTGCCACCGTGCTCGCTCGGAGCAGGATTCCAACACCCGATCGAGGTCATCCGACGCATGCTTGGGCGACGGATACGGACCGATATGACGGGTGCCAAGACCATCCTTAATGGTCAGCAAATACATACAACCCTCCTCTCACCGCCTGATCGTAAGCATGGTCTCAAGCTTCGTCGATGGCCGGAAACCCGTCTGTTCACTGAGAACTTGCTGAATCAATCAGGTTGCCGCGCTTAATCTTTTCAACAGGTTGGGTGCTTGTTTCTTAAGGAATTCGTCCGAATTCGATGGACCAAGGCCATCGTTATCCCGTTCGAGCCATCGTTGCCCTGATCGATGAGGCCATTCCCATGAGGAAGGCCGCCCCTCCCCTTGGAGAGACGGCCTAGCTCGCTCGTTTGTGCATGGTTCAACCCTTGAGTGATCAGGGGCTGAGAGGCCAGCCCACCGACGACAGCCATGGGGTGACCTCTCTTATTCCTCGCATCCGACACCAACTGTCCCTTACATCCCGAAAAGGGCAGAGGTCAGGTCGTCGTGCCATTGCTGGCGAGGGTCGAAGCGTCTGGAGTGGGGGCACCTGGGGCCATCGAGTCCAGGGGTGGGGTGATCCTCACGGTTGAGTGGTAACCGTTGGGGCAGGGACCAGAAAGTCAGGCTGCTTCTACGGTTTGCTCAGGTGGAGTATCGGCCGTCATGGGCGCCTCCGATGTCGATGGAGATCATTTCCACCCGTCGGCCTTGGCTGGCCATCCGAGTTAACGCTCATTGCCCTCAAGCCTGAAATCGCCGAGATTGCCAACAAGGTGCCTTAAAGCGAAGGAGCGATAAGGACACCGCTGCTTTCCCTGAAGGGGTCAGTTGGTTTCAGCCACCGCTGCGGGAACAGCATTCCTGCCGGACATCTCTCGAAGAGAAGCAGCCGCGCAGAGGGTCGACAGAGCAATCACGACCAGGGCGGTGCTGTTGATGACCTTGAGCGCGATTGGCAGATGGGTGTTAACCATCTCACGGACGTTTGCCATGGAGAAAGTTCATAGTGAACATGTTCATGGTGCGAGCTGTGTCAACACGAGCAGGCTTTCTGGCAAGGCCTTTTTGCTGGGTCCCTCACAGCAACATCGTTTGGTCGTGATGGCGACGATTAGCCGCGGGAGCCCACGCCATCCTTCGGATGCTTCTTTCGGTGAAGGGGCAATGCGTCGAATGCGGGGTGCCTAGGGAACACCCCCCCTTTTTTTGGAATCAGGCCACCAGGACCAGGGCGATGTTGAGAATCGCCAGCCCAACCAAGAACACCGCGGCTAACAACGCCGCCTCGGGAAAGAACTTGGCGATCACAAAACCCACCCCGAGGAACACCGATGAGATCAGGATGGCGGTGAGATCCGTTCCCACGGGCAGGCACTGACAGGCTCGCTCACACGATGACGAGTTTTTTATTGAACCGTGGCGGGCCATCCATCCATGGACCAGATCACGTCGGAGACCTCATCGGCGTTGATCCATTTGATGACACCCGTATCAACGTCAGCCACCTGAAACAGTGACGGGAGCCTCGGGTGACGAGCACTCCCCTCACAGAAGATCACTTGACCCATCCACCAATCCCCCTGGTCGAGATGGTCTCCGCCAACAATCACGAAGTGCCCAGGGCGGACATGCAGGAATGGGGCTTCCCCCTTAACGGAGAGGCTGCCGTGGTCGACCGACATACACTTCCAACGCACCAGTACGCCTGTACTCATAGCCACGGCGACCTTGGTTTGGCAACCGACTGGATGCAACTGGCGCCTGGGCGTTGAGCAGAACGGCCGACACCCAAAGGCATCTGCCTGGATAGGCCGGAGACAGCCACCGTGGAAGCAACGTCCCATCAGCAGAGACGCCGACTTCACCCAAGGGCTACGTGCATTGACCAGCACGACTGAAGCTGCCTGGTACTGCAATCTCAACGGAATCGCGATTTCCGCCAAAGAATTGTTTTTTGAGAGAGGTCGTCTCTGCTTAGACGGCATCCCAACCTGGTCTGCTTCGTCAGCTCAAGGTTGCCCGTGTGTTGCAAGACACTGACCTAAGCACTTTTACTCCCTGGACGTGGGCCGCTGGGTGCCTAGGTTGCATCAGTCCTCAGACCCGTAGGCCCCCTTTCGATCGCACCAGGCCCTTGGCCTAACGCTGTCGAAAACGCCAATTGATGACTGATCGAACCCTCAGCATTTCTGACGCCCTGCGCGAAGCGCAGCTTCAACGACTGGAAGCCTCCCTGGCCTCCAAGGCTGCATCCAAGCCTCAAGCCACAACACAGGCACCCAAAGACAAGGACTCGAAAGCAAGCGACTGATCGCAACAGTCCTCTGGCATTCCTTGATCAGATCGGCATATTGAGAGGTATCCGGCACCGGCCGGTGTTCTCAAGTGCTGTGCCGTGGAGTCACTGCTCTCGATCGTGTTGGGTGTTGCACTCGCGTGGGCGATCACGCGGGTGATTATCTGGCTGAGCAACCGTGCTCGCGCCCAGGGGCGTGCTGCAGAGGATTGAGGCTGTCATCCTTGAGGGATGGACCGCATCCCGGCAGAACAAGAGATCAACCGCATTGAGCGTGAGCTGGATGAGAACAACCCGCCTGGAGGGAAACCACCTGTGAAGCGTGGTGGTGATCAGGGTGGTGGTGGTCAGACTGGGAAGTCGAGCAACCGATCCCTGGATGCCGTGCTGGTCACAGCACTGCTGCTGTTCGTTGTTGCCGCAGCACTGGTGTTCGCAGGCCGGCTTAGCCCGACTCAACGCATGCAACTAACGGCTGCCTCCGTCGGAGGAGCTGTTGGCCTGTTGCTCGGTTATGGCGTTGGGCGGCTGAGGCCTTGAGCCACTGGAACTGAGCTCTAGCTCCCCCAGGAGTCACCGGAGCGAGCGCTGTCACCCCAAACCGCATCCAGGCGACGATCGCGACCACAACTGAACCGATAGAAGTTGTACTTAACGGCGTTGTTCTCGGCGTAGTTCTGGTGATAGCCCTCGGCAGGCCAGAACCGAGCCGCCTCCCTCAGCTCCACCTTCAAGGCAGAACGCGGTTGACCCAGCTCACGGGCCGCCGCATCGGCACTGGCCTCAGCGGCCTGAGCCTGAGCTGCATCGGCCGTGAAGATCACCGGCCGATAGGAGTCGCCGCGGTCGCAGAACTGCCCACCACCATCGAGGGGATCCACATTGCGCCAGTAGCTGCGCAGCAGCTCGGCATAACTGATCTGCTCAGGATCAAAACGCACCTGCACCGCTTCCTGATGGCCGGTGGTCTCACTGCTGACTTGCCGGTAAGTGGGGCGCTCCACATGCCCGCCGCTGTAGCCGCTGACGGCGTCACGCACACCGGGCAGATCCTCGAGATCATGCTCCATGCACCAGAAGCAGCCACCGGCAAAGACCGCCGTCTCCAGCTCAGCCATGGCGCGCTGGGGCCAGCAGAACAGCATCAAGCAGGTGACCAGCAGCAGCAGCGTTCGTTTCATCCGATCACCTGATCAAAAATGGCCTTGGCCGCCCGCTCGGTCACGCCGGGAGTCCCCAGGGTGGCCCGCAGCCGCGCATACCCATCCAGCATGGCCTGCCGCTCCGGTGTCGCAGTCAGCAGGGGAAGCGCTCTCTCCACCAGGGCTTCGGCTGTGAGTTCGTCCTGCAGCAATTCCGGTACCAAGCGCTGCTTGAGCAAGAGATTCACCGGCGAAATGTGGTCCACCTGGAACCGCAACACATGCCGGGCAACCCAGGCCGTCAGGCGGCTCACCCGGTATCCCACCACCTGCGGGACCCCTTGCAGGGCCAGTTCCAGATTCACCGTGCCCGATTTACCCAGGGCCAGATCCGCCGCTGCACAGAAAGTGGTCTTCAGCGCATCCGCTTCAGCGGCCGGAATCACCCGGGCATGGCGCACTCCGGCCTCCTGCAGCGCGGCAGCCAGGGGCTCTTCGAACTCCGCAAGCCCAGCGGGCAACAGCACCTGAAGATCAGGGTGACGCTTTTGCAGCAGGGCCGCCGCCTGGGCCAACGGTGGCATCAGGTAGAGCAGCTCCTGGGGCCGCGAGGCAGGTAACAGCAACAGCACCGGCGCCTCAGGGTCCAAGCCCAACTGGCGACGGGAGCTGGCGCGATCGGGCAGGTTCTGGAAACTGTCCAGCAAGGGATGGCCCACCCAGCTCACATCCGCACCGCGGGCGGCATAGAACTCGGCCTCCGCCGGAAAAATCGCCAGGATCTTGTCGGTGAAGCCCAGCAGACGGGTGGTGCTGCCATCGCCAAAGCGCCAAGCCCACTCCTGGGGAGCGATGTAATAGGTGATCGGCAGATCGGGACGCTGCCGACGCAGCCGTGTACCCAGCCGCACATTGGCCCCGACGTAATCGATTAGCACCACCCCGTCGAGGGGCCGTTGCTCCAACAATGCATCCACCCGGGCCTGCAGCCGCAGCGTGGGAAGAATCAACGGCACGGCCTCCCACAGGCCGATCGCCCCCATCGGTGCGGTATCGGCGATCAAGGCAGCCCCCGCCGCCTCCATGCGCGGCCCACCCAGGGCCAGCAGCTCAAGCTCCAGTCCCCGCCGATCCGCCTCCGCCCGCAGAGCGCGAATCAACAGGCTGCCCTGCAGATCACCGGAGACCTCTCCGGTGCTGATCAGCAGCCGAACCATCAGCGGCCCTGCGCCGGCATCGGGCCCCGTCGGCCCTGACCAGTGGAAGCTTCAAGGAACCGGCAGAAGTGCTCGGCGGCCGGCAACAACGCCTGGCTGCGGGCCTGCTGGAGGGCATCGGCAATCACCAGGTCGGTGCGATACATCAGCGTCCAGATCTCCTGCAGCTGCTTGAGTTCAGCGCCATCGTGATTGGCGGCCATGCCACTGCGCCGCAGCCCCACTCGGTTCAGCCCCCGCACACGACCCGGATGGCCTTCCACCAGGCAATAGGGGGGAACGTCCCGATCGACGCGGGTCATCCCGCCCACCATCGCCATCCCACCGATGTGGACGAACTGGTGAATGCCCAGACAACCACCGATCACCGCACGGTCTTCGATCACCACGTGGCCCGCCACCTGAATGGCATTGGACATCACGATGTTGTTGCCCAGCTCACAGTTGTGGCCGAGATGGCAATAAGCCATCAGCAGGTTGCCGTTGCCGATGCGCGTGACCTCGCCCTCTTCGGTGGCGCGGTTGATCGTCACGCATTCCCGCAGCGTGTTTCCATCGCCGATCAACACCTCTGTGTCGGCACCGCGGTACTTGAGATCCTGCGGTGGAAGGCCCAGGCAGGCCCCCGGGAACACCCTGTTGTCACGCCCCAGGGTCAAGCGACCGTCCAACACGGCATGGGGCCCGATCCAGGTGTTCTCTCCGATCACCACCTTGGGGCCGACAACGGCACCAGGGCCGATCACGACCCCATCGGCCAGCTCGGCCTTCGTGTCCACCACTGCTGTGGGGTGGATCTGCTGGGACGCCGTTTGCTGCGACATCGCGCTCAGTCCACCAGGGAGAACATCAGTTCACCGGAGCAGGCCAGGTTACCGTCCACCGTGGCCTCCGCTTTGACCTTGCCAAAGCGCTTGCGCTTGAGACTGAGCAGTTCACAGCGGATCACCAGCTGATCTCCAGGAACCACAGGTCGCCGGAAGCGTACCCCGTCAATGCCGGCGAAAACGAACAGACCCTTCGGCAGATCGGGCATCTGGGTGACGATCAGACCACCCACCTGCGCCATCGCCTCGACAATCAGCACCCCTGGCATCAGCGGACGCTCGGGGAAATGCCCCTGGAATTGGGGCTCATTCATGGTCACATTCTTGATCGCCGTGGCCGACACCCCAGGCTCATGGGCAATGACCCGATCCACCTGAGCGAAGGGGTAACGGTGCGGAAGCAAACCGGCGATCTGCTCGCTGGTGAGCACGACATCTGGGGTGGTGGATTCAGTCACAAAGCGGCTGCGAGATCGGTGTGAAGACCATGGGATCCCTTGTACACAAGAACCTGTGCCTGGGGAAAACCGACGAGGGCCAGGTCGCCGATTAGGTCCAAGAGCTTATGGCGCACCGGTTCATCCTCGAACCTCAGCGGCGGATTCATCCACTGATCACCGTCACACACCAGGGCATTGTCCAGCGCACCGCCCTGGATCAAACCGGCAGCACGCAGCTGCTCCACCTGCTCCCGGAAACCGAAGGTGCGTGCCGGAGCGATCTCATCCACGAACCGCTGGGGCGTGAGCTCCAAAGCGAAGTGCTGACGGCCGATGGCCGCCTGCGGAAAATCGATGATGCCCACCACGCCAAAACGGTCGGCCGGGGTGGCCGTGATCACACTGTTGCCGCGGGTGCGCAGCAGCGGTTGTTCCAACCGAGGTGACTCCGGCCTTGGGGTCGCGGCAGGGGCCAAACCAGCGGCGGCGATGGCCTCCACCCAACCCAGGGCTGAGCCATCAAGCAGGGGAACTTCATGGCCACTGAGGCCAATCTCCACATGACTGAGCCCACAACCGGCGAGGGCCGCCAGCAGATGTTCAACGGTGGCCACCTTGCTGGAGCCCAGGTCCAGCGTGGTGCACAACTGGCTGTCGCGAACCTGATCAGGCCGAAGCTGGATCGGTTGCTCCATCCCGGGCAAGCGCATGTGGAACCCCGGCTGATCGGTCGGCCGTAGCTCCACTGTGGCCTCAGCTCCACTGTGAAGGCCGACGCCAGAGCGTGATGTCTCCGCCGCCAGGGTCCAGGCAGCGGAGTAGTCCTGAGGCCAGCTTGTCACTAGAACTTCCAGCCCACGCCCAGATTGAAGCGGTAATCAGAGGTGAAGTCTTTGGTGGCCACCTCGACGCGGATCGGGCCAACAGGCGTGGTGACGATCACACCGGTACCGATGGAGACACCGGAGCCGTCCTTGCCCAGCAGCAAACCAGGCTTGCCCGGCACATCCTTTTGGGTGCCGAAATCGGTGCCAGCATCCATGAACACCTCTCCAGAGAAGATGCTGATCAGCGGGAAGCGGTACTCGATCGTGAGCTCGGTGAAGGCCTTGGAAACAGCAAGATCGCAGTCGTACCAACCCCGAATCGAGTTGGATCCACCCATGCAGAACGCCTCATACGGGGGCGCTTCACCCATGATGGCGCCACCCTTGAGCTGCACACCGATGGCCTGCGGGCAATCGGCCTGCTCACCGGGCTTGGGACGGCAACCCTTGTGAAGCTTCAGCCAGTCCACCGGGAAGAACTGGGTGTAGCTGGCTCTCAGACGATTGAAGGTGGGTGAATCGTTGTTGATGCCGAGGAATTGCTCGGTTCCAGCGGTGAAGAAGTTGCCGCTGGTGGGATTGCGCGGATTGTTGAAGTTGTTGTAGGTGGTGGCGAAACGCATCCCCACCAAGGTGTTGGTGTCGGCGCAGTTGTACGACACGCAAATGACGTCGTCGTTGTCGACTTTGCCCTTGCGCAACTTGTTGTTTGAAACGCCGTAGGGCCTTGTATCACCGGCAAAGTTGATCGGCCGCACTTCAGCGAAGGACATACCGGCCAGCACATTCCACTTGCTGTCCTTGTACGGATCACCACCGTTGAGGGGCCGGGAGAAGGAGAAATTGCCGCCGACCTTGCGCAGCACCACCGTGTCGCCCTCGTAGTCGAACCAGCTGCGGTTGGGATACTCGCTGTCTGCCTTGTTGACATCGCCCGGAGCCTTATCTCCGTCGGTGAACCCATAATTCCGGCCGGTTTCATAGGCCTTCTTTGAGCCGTTGTCGGCGTAGTCCTTGGCCGTGCGGATGTTGCCGTTGTCTTGGCTTTGGAAGACCTGGGGCACCTGCTGGCTCAAGAACACAGAGGTGCGGAAGCTGGTGCGGTGCTTATCGCCGTAAATCCAGGGATCCGAGAAGTTGAGGTTGGCCAGTCCGCCGTACTGGCCGTAGGTGATGTTGGTGCCCAGATTCCAGGCTCGGCCGAGGAGATTGCTTTCCTGCAACTGCACCTGGCCAAACACACCCTGGCTCTGGCTGTAGCCGAGACCACCGGACAGTTGACCTGTGGACTGCTCAACGATGCCAAGCACAATCACCACATCGCCGGGCTGCTCCGGCACAGGCCGCAGGGTCACCTTCACATCACTGAAGAGCTGGGTGCCATACAACCGTTTGATGTCCCGCTCCAGCTGGTTGCGATTGAACGGATCGCCGGGCTGAATCGAGACCTCCCGGGTGATCACCCACTCTTTGGTCTTGCCGCGAATGGGATTGCCGTTCTCATCCGTGTCGTCACCCTCCTTGGTGAGGAATTTGACCTCAACGCCAGAGACGCTGCCCTGGAGCAATTTCAACGTGACCACACCCTCAGGGCTGACCCGTTCCGGACCGGACACCCGAGCCAGGGCGTAACCCTGATCGGCCACCGAACCCTGCAGGGACTTCATCCGCTGCTGCAGATCGTTGAGATTGAGCGTGCGGCCGTAATCGGAGGCAAACGTTTCCTCAACGAGCGCATCCGAGAGCAGATCCTCATCGTCGCCACTGATCTCCACAGCGCTCAGCGGTGGGAAGGGCTCAACCTGAACAACAACCTGAACTCCCAGTGGTCCGTTCTGGGGAACGATCCGCACATTCGAGAACCAGCCCGTGGCCTGAATGCCATTCAGGTCGTTCTGCAGCTCTTCCCGGGTGACACGCATCCCCGGACGCACCTGCATGGCGTCGTAGGTGGAGATCTGAAGGCGTTCTTCTTCCGGGTGGCCCTCAATACCCTCAATCAACACCTCGGAAATCAGCACCTGAGGCTGTTCCACCACGGTCTCTTCCACCGCAACGGTCTCGGTTTCAGTGACCGACTCTTCAACGGATTGATCCGCAGGCGTGGCCTCTTGGGCCATCACGGGAGGCGCGATCAGGGGGATCCCCAACATCAGACCCAACACCGTGCGACGAACAGCAACCGAGGAGCGGCGAGACGAACGGCGGGTCATCGAGACGCAGGTTGGGCCGAAGCCACAAAAAGGTGCGCTGACCTTACAGGCAGTTGCGGGGGTTGGGGCAGGTGCCTTGGACCCGTTTGAGGACCTCCCCGTAGGCCTCCATCACCCCCCCGAGATCCTTGCGGAAGCGGTCCTTATCCAAAATTCGGTCCTCTGCGTTGCTGTTGCCTCGGTCCCAGAGCCTGCAGGTGTCAGGGCTGATCTCGTCGGCGAGCAGAAGTGTTCCGTCGGATGCCAGCCCCAACTCCAGCTTGAAATCCACCAGCTGAAGATCAATCCCTTCAAAAAATGGCAGCAGCACCGCATTCACACGGCGAGCCAGTTGTTCAATCGCTGACAGTCGCGCAGGGTCAGCCACCCCCAACAACTGCACGCGGGCTTCAGTCAGCAGTGGATCGCCCAGGGCATCGTCCTTGTAATAGAGATCCAAGAGGGCTGGATCGATGGCTGTGCCCTCGGCAATCGGCGTCTGCCGGCACAGCGATCCGGTGGCGGTGTTACGCAGCACCACCTCCAGGGGAATGATCTCCACCCGTCGCACCAACATCCAAGTCTCCCCCGCCAGTCCGCAGTAGTGGGTTGGCACCCCTTCGCGTTCCAGCAGCTCGAACAACCGTGCTGAGATCTGACAGTTCAGCCGACCTTTGTCGTCCAGCTGAGCTTTCTTCTGAGCATTAAAGGCCGTGGCGTCATTTTTGAACTCCACCAGCACCCGGTCGGGATCCGCACTCGCGAAAACCCGCTTGGCCTTGCCTTCGTACAGCAGCTCTCCGTGGTCAGGCGTCATGGCGACGGTGCAACGGCTGATGGTCTTACATCAGCATGGCCTCCGGGATCCCGCGGTGAACGCAGCAGGGGATCAGGCTCGGCCTCAGGCTGCAATTGCTGGAGCGCGTAGCGGTCGTTGAGAACAGTGGCCAGCCGCTCCATCCGCTGCCGCGGCCGCTCAGCATCGCCCCCAGCCGCCAGCTGCAATTGCTTCTGTTGATGCAACAGATCCATGGCCAATCCCCAGGCTTCCGCTGCCGCCGCCTGATCCAGAGCGGTTTCCAGCAGTTGATCCGCTTGCTCGAACTGATCGGCATCGAGCCATTGGGCCGCCCGCGCCATTCGCCTGGCCCCCTGCACACCGCTCAGATCCCCCAGCAGCTGAACCTCGACAGCCACGGAGTTGCGACCCAGAGCCGCCTCATGCAGCGCCAATTGATCAAGTCCATTGACCTGATCCGGCAACGGCTTATCAGGGAACAGTGGTGCGTCCAGAGCAGCCAGGTTGCCATCCACCAAACGGCGCAGCGCCAAGGCCGCCTGGCGGTAATCCAGAGCCGCTGCTGCTGCACGCCAGCGCAGCAACAGCCACTGCCGCCGTTCATCGCCAGCTTTGGGGAGATAGCGATTGAGCACCACTGCCGCGGCTTCGGGCGCACCACAGCTCATCAGCGCTTCCGCGTTGGCCAGCACCACGTCCAACGCATCGATGACGGGATGCAGCGCCAAAAGCCGATCGCGCAAGGCCTGACGACGGCGATCGGAATCAGCGATGGACGGGTCCAGACAGGCCTGCTGCGCTGCAGACACATCCATCTCAGCGAGAGCGGTCTGAAAGCGTTCCTCGCGCATCACCTGCGGAGCAGGAGCTGCCGTAACAGCAGCCAAGAGGGTGAGGGCGAAGGGGAAAAGGGGGGTCCCCATGGCGGGCTGCGGTCTACAAAGGAAAACCTACGAGGCCCAAACCGTTCCTTCCGCAACCATGGCCATCTCGTCCACCCGTCCCAACACGCTGCCCGCTCTCCAACGTGCCCTCGTCGTCGGTGGCGGCGGCAGGGAACAGGCCCTGGCCTGGGCCCTGGGCCGTTGTCCCGGCCTGGAAACGATCTGGATCACTCCCGGCAACGGCGGCGCTGAAGGCAGTGCAATGGCCGTGGCCGAAACCGATCGTGCCGGGTTGATTGCGCTCTGCCAGCAGAACGCCGTCGACCTGGTGGTGGTGGGCCCGGAAGCGCCGCTGGCCGCTGGCGTCGCCGATGCCCTGCGTGATGCCGGGTTTGCCGTGTTCGGCCCGGGGGCAGAGGGCGCACAACTGGAGGCCAGCAAGGCCTGGGCGAAGCAGCTGATGCAGGAGGCGGGGGTCCCCACGGCTGGCCACTGGGCAGTGACCAGCGAGGCCGAAGCGCTGGCTGTGTTGCGTGAGGTGCAACGTCCTCTGGTGGTCAAAGCCGATGGCTTGGCCGCCGGCAAGGGCGTGACGGTGGCGGACAGCGTGGAGGAATCGGAAACCGCCATCCGCGAAGCCTTTGAAGGGCGTTTCGGTGCTGCGGGCTCCCAGCTGGTGCTGGAGGAGCGGATGGAGGGTCCTGAAGTGTCGGTGTTCGCCCTCTGCGATGGAGAGCGAATGGTGCTGTTACCACCGGCGCAGGACCACAAACGGCTCAAGGACGGCGATCGTGGTCCCAACACCGGCGGCATGGGCGCCTATGCCCCCGCCCCGCTGCTGGATGCCGAGGGCCTCGAAGAGGTGCGCCGCATCGTGCTCGAGCCCACCCTCAAGGCCCTGCGCCAACGCGGTATCGACTATCGCGGCGTGATCTATGCCGGCCTGATGATCACGACCGATGGCCCCCAGGTGATCGAGTTCAACTGTCGTTTCGGCGATCCCGAATGCCAGACGTTGATGCCTCTGCTCGGCCCTGAGATCGGCGCCGTGCTGCAGGCCTGTGCTCTGGGCCGGCTGGATCTGGCCCCGCAACTGAGCATTGCCGGACGCTGCAGTGCCTGCGTTGTGGCGGCCGCAGAGGGCTACCCGGAGGCTCCCCGCAAGGGCGATGCGATCCGTATCGACCTCGCCCCCAGCCCCGACCACCAGCTGTTTCACGCCGGCACCCGCCGCGACAGCTCCGGCGAACTGCTCACCGCAGGGGGCCGGGTGCTGGCCGTTGTCGCCCAGGGCGATGACTTCGATGCAGCCTTTGCCGGGGCCTACAACGGCCTCAATCAGCTGGATTACGCCGGAATCACCTACCGTCGAGACATCGGCCATCAGGTGCGCTCTGGAGGATGACCAGCGGCAGCGGAGCAGCAATCGCTGATTGGGCCCTTCCCCCCAATGGCAAACCCCCGGGGGAAGACCAGAACCTGTGGGATCGCATCAACGCCTGGTGGGCGGAATTCACCCTCCAGACCAAGCTGCTGGCGATTGCCACCCTGGTGGTGAGCCTGATGATGACGGGCATCACCTTCTTCGCGCTGAACGGCATTCAGCGCGATGCCGTGATGAACGACACGCGCTACGCCCGGGATCTTGGCTTGCTGCTGGCTGGGAACGTGACCGAGCTGGTGGCGCAGGGACAGGACAGGGAGCTGGCCAACGTCGCCGAAAAGTTCTGGCGCTCCAGCCGCAGCGTTCGCTACATCTTTTTCGCCGATCCCGAAGGCGTCGTCTATCTGGGGATCCCCATCAGTGCCACCCCCAGCAGTGGCGATGGTGAACTCCGCCTCAACCGACGCCTGGAACTGCCCGACGAGCTGCGTCGACGCCCCCAGAACCCCCTGGTCCGCCAACACCTCACACCCCAGGGAGCCGTCACCGATGTCTTCGTCCCACTGATCCGGGGGGGGCAGTACTACGGCGTTCTCGGCCTCGGGGTGAACCCGAACGAAACCGCCCTGGCCAGTGCGGCCCTCACCCGTGAGGTGACCGTGGCGGTGTTCATCTCGATCTGGGTGCTTGTGATCCTGGGCGCGGTGTTCAATGCCCTCACCATCACCCGCCCGGTGAAGGAACTGCTGCGGGGGGTGCGCTCCGTCGCCTCCGGCAACTTCGGCGCCCGGGTGGATCTTCCGGTGGGTGGGGAACTGGGGGAATTGCTCACCGGGTTCAACGCCATGGCCTCCCAGCTCGAGGCCTATGACGAAGCCAATATTGAAGAGCTCACAGCCGCCCAGGTGAAACAGCAGTCGTTGATCGCCACCATGGCGGATGGCGCGATGCTGCTGGATGCCGAAGGCCGAATCGTGCTGGCCAACCCCACGGCGCGGCGCCTATTCCGCTGGGAAGGGCGCAGCCTCGAAGGACAGGAGCTGGTGGGAGAGCTACCAGAACTTCTGGCGATCGAGCTGCACAGCCCCCTCGATGCGTTGCTCGGTGGCGCTGCAGACAGCGAAGACCTGCGATGCAGTGTGGGGGAACCAGCCCGCACGCTGCGGATCGTTCTGCAGGCGGTGCGTGATGCCAGCGGCGAAAGCCTTAAAGGCATCGCCGTCACCATCCAAGACCTCACCCGTGAGGTGGAGCTGAATGCGGCCCAGAGCCGTTTCATCAGCAACGTTTCCCATGAACTGCGCACGCCGCTGTTCAACATCAAGAGCTACGTCGAAACCCTCCACGACCTCGGCGACCAACTCAGCCCCGATGAACAGAAGGAGTTCCTGGGGGTCGCCAACGACGAAACCGATCGGCTCACCAGGCTGGTGAACGATGTGCTGGATCTCTCCAGACTGGAATCGGGTCGAACGGTGCAGTTCGAACCGATCAGCATGCGCCCAGCCATGGAGCAGACCCTTCGCACCTACCGGCTCAATGCCGAGGATCGCCAGGTGGAACTGGTGCTGGATGCTCCCGAAGAACTGCCCGAAGTGCTGGGCAACTGGGACCTTCTGCTTCAGGTGCTCGACAACCTTGTGGGCAATGCCCTCAAGTTCAGCCGCGCCGGTGGCCCCCTGGCGCTGCGGGCCTATCCCTGGCCCGACACCTGTTCGGTGGAGGGGACAGCAATCACCGGAAGTGACGGACCCACCTGCGCCCTCACCTCACCACTGCCCAAGCTGAGGGTGGAGATCGCCGACACGGGCTGCGGGATCAGCAGCTCCGATCAGGAACGCATCTTCGATCGCTTCTTCCGGGTCGAAAATGCAGTACACACGGAAGTGGGCACCGGGTTGGGCCTCTCGATCGTGCGGGGCATCCTCGAGAAGCACGGTACTCAAGTGCAAATGGTGAGCGAGCCCGAGATCGGCACCACCTTCTGGTTCGAGCTTCCGCTTGCAGAAGCCGACAAGGATGAGCTGCAACTGCAGGCGGAACGGCGCAGCCGCAAGGCCATCACCGAGGGCGTCGAGCTCTAGGTCAGTCCTCGGTGGACACACCGCGAGCGATGCGCGACAACTCGCTGCGTTCATCGGTGGTCACCCGATGGGGCACACCCGAAATGATCCGCTCGAAGTTGGAGAAGGAATCCTTGATCTGCGGACCATTGCCCGTGATCACGAATTCGCGGATGCCCTTGTCGTGCCAGGAGCCACGCATCTTGAACACGTTCAAGGCTCGAGCCATCTCCCCACGAATCTCGACGTACTGCAGCAGCAGGATCGTGTCGGTGATGGTGGAGATATGGGAGTCGGTGATCGAGTGGCTACCCATGAACTCCTCGGAGGTGTTCGTGAAGAAGCCGGCGATCTCCTCCTGCTTGGCGTAGCCGGTCACCCCAATCACGAACTGTCGGAAGGCGTTGTGGCTGACACCCCGCGCAAGGGCTGAGAGGGAGTCGATCGCCATCCGCGACGGCTTGAACTGGCTGATCTCCGTCTTGATGATCTGCAGGTGATCTTCCAGACCCGTGGATTCGGGGTAGGCGCAAATGATCTTGAGCAGCCCGTCCTGCTCCATCTGCTCGAAGTCGATGCCCCAGCTGGTGCCGTTGCGCAGCAGCTGGGCTCGCGATTCCTCATAGGCAAACAGGATCGCTCGTTCCTTGTTGCGGCAGGCGTCTTCGATGAATTTGGAGACGAGCATCGTCTTGCCCGTTCCTGTGGCTCCGGTGGCGAGGATGATCGAATCCTTGAAGAAACCACCGCCACACATGTCGTCCAGACGGGGCACACCAGAGCTCACCCGCACGTTGGACGACCGCTGGGTGAGGCGCATGGCCCCCAGCGGGAAGATGCTGATGCCGTGGGTCCCCATGGTGAAAGGGAACTCGCCCTTCATGTGGGTGGTGCCCCGCAGCTTGAGGATTTCAACAGTGCGCCGACGCCGCTCTCCCTCGAGCACGTTGCGAAGGATCACCACGTTGTCGGAAACAAATTCTTCAACGCCGTAACGGGCAATCGGGCCGTACTCATCGATGCGCTCGGTGGTCATCACCGTGGTGACGCCAATTTCCTTGAGCCGGGCGATCAAGCGAAAAATCTCACGACGCACCACAAAGACTGCGTCGTATTGCTGGAACACCGCCGTGATCGAATCAATGGCGACGCGCTTGGCCTTGTACTTGCGGATGGCGTAGTTGATCCGCTCGATCAGACCCGAGAGATCAAAGCTGCCAGCCACGTCCTGGCCGTCGGGATCTGGCGAGGCATCAAGAATGAAGAGTTTGTCCTGCTCGACCATCTCCTGCAGGTTCCAGCCGAAACTGGCGGAGTTGCGCAGGATGTCGAGGGGCGATTCCTCGAAGGTGACGAAGATGCCAGGTTCGTCGAAATCCTTGATGCCGTTGTGGAGGAAGTGCAGCGAGAACACCGTCTTTCCGGTGCCGGACGTGCCGCTGATCAGTGTGCTGCGGCCGATCGGTAGGCCGCCCTGGCACACATCATCAAAGCCCTCGATCCCCGTCGGGAGCTTTTGCACCTGCATCTGAGGCTGACCGCTGGTCGGAGGGAACTGCATAGCAAAGACCTATGACTTGACCGTAGTGAGCGCGAGATGAACCGTGCTGGAGCGCACCATGTCGCTTAAGGATCTGAAGAAATCGTCGTGTCGGTCTCCTCATCGACCGCGTCGATCAAGCTCGAATTGAGCGACGTATCGGACAGCTCGTCGTAGAGCAGATCCAGGCCGATCAGCACGCGCTCCCGATCGGAGAGGTCACCGATGATGCGCCGCACCGGCGGGGGAAGAATCTTGGACAACGTTGGCGTTGCCAGGATCTTGTCTTCCTCCGCCAGTTGCGGATTTTTGAGCACGTCAATCACCTTGAGGGCATACACCCCCCGGAATTCGGTCTCGAGGATGTTGCGCAGCGTTTTCAGCGCCCGCATCGAATTGGGCGTGTTGCCCGCCACGTAGAGCTTGAGGATGTAGGTCTTGCGGGGACTCATGACGACTCCTCCGAGGCATCGAGCTGATCCGTCGGGCGACGTACACGGCTGGAGGCCGTGCCCGACAGAGGAAGATCCGGCGGAATGGAGCGCCGGTACATCTCACACAGATGCGCCATCACGTCGAGAAGCGCAAGGCGGTAATCCTGAAGAAAGTCATGTTTGTGGCCCTCCAAACTCAGTTGTTTCCAGAATTCGTCGATCAAATCCACATGGATTTCAACGGTGCGGGTGATCGGTAGATCACTGAAAAAAGCGGTGTTGACGAAGCTTTCCAGCGCCTGATTCGCCGTGGCCGGATCACTGAAGTAGCTCGCCAGCAGATCCCGGTAGGTGCGTTGGAGCGACAGCAGCAGATCCCGGCGTTCTTCAGGCGGCAGGCTGCCCAGGAAGCGGGATGGGTCCCGCTTGTAGAACACCCCCAGATACCCGAGCCGCTCCTGCAGGCGGTCGGAGAGGTTGCTGACGGCACGGGATGAAGAGCTGTTGTCCTCCTGACGGCCATCGGCGCGGCCTTGGCGCAGGAAGCGGGATATCGCCGCATCAACGTTATATCCCAGCTGGGCCAGCTGGTCGTCGGGCAGATGCAGCTCCTCGGGGTGGTAATCCACCTGCCCCTTCACCTCCCCGACGATCACGGCGGGGAAGAGCAATCCTGCCGCCTGCAGCTGCTCTTTGACCTCGACGTTCAAAAGGGTCTGTTCAAGCACTACGGCGTCAAAATCCTCCTGCCTGGGGCCGAGAACAGTCGCCAGAGCCTCACCGGCGTCAACTGTTAAGACAACAGATTCGTAACGGTTGGGCGGCAGCCACTGGAGACAGGACTCCACCAAAGCGGGGCTGCTCAGGACGAGAGCAATTGTGAGGGCCGGCCTGGCCATCCGCGCATCCAAAGCGTCGAGGTACCTGAATCTTGACGATGGGGCGCGTCAGAGACGAAGATCTTTGTTTGTCTTTCGATTGCGGCTCAGGCCTGAATCGGTTCGCCGAGCCTGAACGCGTCTTTTCACCCTATGGCCGACACCAAACCAGCCGCGGAACAGAGCGGGACCTACGCCATCGTTGAGGCGTCGGGAACCCAGATCTGGTTGCAGCCCAACCGCTATTACGACATCGACCGGCTCCAGGCCGAGGTGGACGACACGATCAAGCTCGAGAACGTGCTCCTGGTGAAGGACGGCAAAGGCACCACCCTGGGCCAGCCCTACGTCAAGGACGCCACGGTGTCGCTCAAGGTGATGGCCCATCGCCGCGGGCCGAAGGTGATTGTCTACAAAATGCGCCCGAAAAAGAAAACCCGCCGCAAGAATGGTCACCGGCAGGAGCTCACCCGGGTGATGGTTGAGTCCATCTCCGTGGGCGGTAAGGCCATCAGCTGACCTCCACCTCTCGCTTCATTCACCGCCCCACCAGCATCTCTTCTCATGGCACATAAAAAAGGCACAGGCTCAACCCGTAACGGCCGCGACTCGAATGCCAAACGCCTTGGCGTGAAGGCCTACGGCGGCGAAACCGTCACCGCCGGATCCATCCTGATCCGTCAGCGCGGCACCTCGGTTCTCCCCGGCGTGAATGTCGGCAAAGGCAAGGACGACACTCTGTTCGCTCTCACCGATGGCGTGGTGAAGTTCGAATCGATCCGCCGCGGCCTGCGCAACCGCAAGCGCATCAACATCACAGCAGCGGTCTGAGTTTCACCTCGGAAACACCACATAGCCCCGATGCCGCACTGGCATCGGGGCTTTTTTGATGGCTTACCTCAGGGCCGGCGGTACAGCCGAGCCGTGATCAGCAAGGGGTGAAACACCTCGAGGAACTGGGCCTGCAGGGTGCGGAAGAACCCGTCCACGAGGGCCGGATCATCGAAATGGAAGGGGTACTCCCCCTGATGGCCCTTGAAGAAGTACCAGTTCAGAAGGGCAATGGCCCCGGGAGCCATGCGCTGGTGAAACTCCAGCAACTGGGCCGAAGGATCGGGCAGGTGCTCCAGCACATCGAGGCAGACCACCGCATCGAAACGCACATCACCCGTATTGCTGAGGTCGCGGTGCACCGAAAGCTTGTCTGCCAGCCCCAGGCTTTGCGCCCGTTGCTGCACAAAGGCTTGGTTGTGGGGGTTCAGATCCACAAACCAGACGTGATCGACCTCAGGCAGCGCCGCCGCCGAAAGGGCATGGGTGCCGATGCCACCGCCGAAATCCAGCACCTGGCCATGCACCGCCATGCCCTGCAGCCGCAGCGTGTCCGCGATGTAGTCAGAACTGGAGAGATGCCAGGCCGCCAGCTCCAGCAGGTGCCCCGTACCCACCTTGTCCTCGTAAAAGGCGGTGGCGTCCTCCGGCCGAAACGCACCGGGGTGAAGGTCCGCCAGGTCGTCGGTGCTGCTGGGCAGACGCTGCTCCAGCTGCTCCGGCGTCAGGTCGAGGTAGCGGCTGAGGTGTTGCTTGATGCCCAAACCATCCGCCAGGAAAGCGGAGACGTCCACATCCGTGCTGCTGCGGAGCTGGGGCATGGATTGGCTTCAGGGCGCGGCTAACCTACGCAGCCGGCGGAATGCAACAGTTTGGGCATCCCGCTCTAGCCCCGGTGAACGGCCCCTTCGGCTTCGTGGTGATCGACAAGCCCGCAGGCCTCACCTCCCACGCCTGCGTCAGCCGACTGCGCCGCAGCTACGGCCTCAAACGCGTTGGCCATGGCGGCACCCTCGACCCTGCGGTCACCGGAGTTCTCCCGATCGCCCTGGGCCCAGCCACACGACTGCTGCCTTACCTCCCCGGGGACAAGACCTACACCGGGGTGATTCAGCTGGGCAGAAGCACCAGCAGCGACGACCTGGAGGGGGAACTGCTGGAGCAGCAGGCCTGGCCTCCCCTCGACGAGGCCGAACTCGATGCTGCCCTGGAGCCGTTCCGTGGCGCAATTGAGCAGCGTCCACCGCAGGTCTCCGCTGTCCATGTGGATGGCGAACGGGCCCATGCCAGGGCCCGACGCGGCGAAGCGATGGATCTGCCGCCCCGGGCCATCACCGTGCACCGGCTGAAGCTGTTGCACTGGGATGCCGCCCATGGGCAGCTGAGCATCGAGGTGCACTGTTCAGCTGGCACCTACATCCGCTCGATCGCCCGGGATCTGGGGGCCAGCATCGGCTGTGGGGGTTGTCTGGCCTCCCTGCGCCGCACCCAGGCTCTGGGGTTCCATGCACACCAGGCCCATCCCCTACCGGAACGCGACGCCCCACCACCCGATCCCCTGTCTCCGCTGTTGGCCCTGGGGGCCCTACCCCGGCGGGATCTCAGCGCAGCCGAAGAGATTGACTGGCGCTGCGGCCGTCGCATCGCGATGGATCCCGGTGCTGGAGAGGCGGTGGTGGTGTGCAACGCCGATGGGAGCATGGCCGGCATCGGCCATCGCGAGCACGAAGGTCTGTTGCGACCCAAGGTGGTCTTCGATGCAGCAGGCTGAAACCACCCGGTCGGTCGGTACTCTCCGAGCGCATCCCGCCCTGCCAAGACGCGATGGCTGGCCACAGCAAATGGTCCCAGATCAAACGCACCAAGGCCGTCGTCGACGCCAAGCGGGGGGCGGTGTTCACCCGGCTGGGACGGGAAATCATGGTGGCGGCCCGTGCCGGAGCAGATCCCACCGGG
>Ga0213866_10001026_pt1 | contig 21294 bp, 33 predicted proteins | sample PICome_11_FD_160079 | JGI IMG/M metagenome (GOLD analysis project Ga0213866, IMG submission 160079) | Coastal seawater microbial communities near Pivers Island, North Carolina, United States - PICO284 | ecosystem: Environmental > Aquatic > Marine > Coastal | place: USA: North Carolina...
TGGAGACAATGTTCAGATGGAAGTTGAGCTGATTCATCCGATTGCGATGGAAGAGGGCTTGCGCTTTGCGATCCGTGAAGGTGGTCGCACTGTGGGTGCAGGTGTTGTCGCCAAAATTATTGAATAAGGTCTAGATGACCTGCTGGAATTGGGGGGCTTCGACCCCCCTTTTTCGTCTCTGGATAGATTTAAGCTGTGTCTCCTAGAGCATTGGATAAAAAAATACAGCTAGCGCGTTAATTCACTTGACAGTCTAGGGTCGCAGCTCTAGAATTCGCGCTCCTTTTTCGAGGCTGATGCCACTACAGTTACTTAACTACTGGAGCGGGAATCAGAAATACCATAAGTTTTAGTGTTGACAGCGGAGTTGCGCTTACATGCAGAATCAGAGCATTAGAATTCGTCTCAAGGCGTTTGATCACAAGTTGATCGATAACTCGACGCAAGAGATTGTTGAGACAGCCAGGCGCACAGGGGCCCAGATCCGTGGACCCATTCCTCTGCCAACGCGCAAGGAGAGATACACAGTTTTGATCTCTCCCCACGTTAATAAAGATGCGCGAGATCAGTATGAGATTCGCACCCACAAGCGCTTGATCGATATTGTCGAGCCGACCGAGAAAACTGTGGATGCGTTGATGAAACTGAATCTTGCCGCGGGTGTTGATGTTCAGATTAGCCTGAGCTGATTGCCCTAGCAGTTTCCCAGCCACGGCTGGGGTTAATATAAGAGTGTAATGTCTTGAAATAGACAGCCGTAGCGGGTAAGAGCCCCGTACGCTTGAGAGGTTAGAAAAATGAGTATAGGTCTTGTCGGCCGCAAATGCGGCATGACGCGTGTGTTTACCGAGGACGGTGTCTCCATCCCTGTCACTGTGATAGAGGCGACTCCTAATCGTATCACTCAGATTAAGTCTGTAGATGCCGACGGCTATTCAGCTATTCAGGTAACTGCAGGTTCCCGCAAAGCTTCCCGAGTTTCTAAATCCCAAGCTGGTCATTTCGCCAAAGCAGGCGTTGAGGCCGGACGCGGGCAGTGGGAGTTTCGTTCCGATGCTTCTGAGGAGGCCTTTGAGGTCGGCGCAGATCTCACTGTTGAGCGCTTCGAGCAGGGACAGAAAGTCGATGTCACTGGTACTTCTAAAGGTAAGGGATTCCAGGGCGGTGTGAAACGCTGGAATTTCTCTATGCAAGATGCCACTCACGGCAACTCGATCTCCCACCGAGCTCCCGGTTCAATTGGTCAAAACCAAACACCAGGGCGGGTCTTTAAGGGCAAAAAGATGTCCGGTCATATGGGTGCAGAGCAAGTCACCACCCAGAATCTAGAAATTGTTCGCGTCGATGCAGAGCGCAACTTATTGCTGGTCAAAGGTGCCGTCCCCGGCGCACCGGGCGGCGATGTTGTGGTTCGTCCCGCAGTCAAGGGTTGAGGTAAGTATCCATGGAATTAGCCATAGCCACGCCCAAGGGTAATAAGGGAACCGTTGAGGTTTCAGAGACAACCTTCGGCATAGAATTCAACCAAGATCTTATTCACCAAACGGTAGTCGCTTATCTCGCCGGTGCTCGTCAGGGTACTCGTGCGCAAAAGAATCGCTCTGCCGTCTCTGGCGGTGGACGCAAGCCGTTCCGTCAGAAGGGTACGGGTCGCGCTCGAGCAGGTACCATCCGCAGCCCACTGTGGCGATCTGGTGGGGTTACTTTTGCTGCACAACCGCAGGATCACAGTCAAAAGCTAAATCGCAAAATGTATCGTTCAGCGATGCGCTCAATTGTGTCCGAGCTGGCTCGGCAGGAGCGTTTAATTGTGGTTAAAGACTTTGATGTCGATGCCCCCAAGACCAAGGGATTGCTTACCAAGCTTGCCGACTATGGTCTAAATGAGGCGTTAATTGTTACTGAAGAAGTTTCAGAAAACCTCTATCTCTCGGCGCGCAATCTACACAAAGTAGAAGTTTGTGACAGTGCTGCGGTTGATCCTGTCAGCCTGATTAATTTTGACAAAGTGGTAGTCACCGTCGCTGCCCTTAAGAAGCTTGAGGAGATTCTGGCATGAACCAAGAGAGACTCTTCAAAGTTTTATTGGGGCCACACATTACTGAAAAGGCCTCTATGACTTCCGGAGCAGCGGCTCAGGTAGTATTTAAAGTAGCCACCGATGCCAGCAAGCTTGAAGTTAAAAAGGCGGTTGAAAAGCTGTTTGAGGTCAAGGTTGATGATGTGCGGGTGGCCAATGTTAAAGGCAAGACGCGACGCACGAAAACTGGAATGGGCAGACGCAGTGATTGGAAAAAAGCCTATGTTCGACTTGCAGAAGGTCAGGACATTGACTTTTCGGTAGCGGAGTGAGGGTTTAGATATGGCAGTGATTAAAAGAAAACCAACTTCTCCGGGCAGACGATTTGTTGTTAGCGTCGTCAACCCTGAGCTGCACAAAGGTGCACCCCATGGGCCGCTACTGGCGCCGAAGAAAAAATCTGGCGGACGTAACAGTAATGGTCGTATCACCGTGCGACATATCGGCGGTGGTCACAAGCAGCACTACCGAATTGTAGATTTCAAGCGTGACAAAGATGGAATTCCAGCCAAAGTAGAGCGTTTGGAATACGATCCAAATCGCAGCGCCAATATTGCGCTACTCTGTTATGCAGACGGTGAGCGCCGATATATTATCGCTCCCAAAGGCATTGCCGCTGGAGATTCGCTAGTTTCTGGTGCTGACGCGCCAATCAAAGTGGGTAACACCCTGCCGCTGCGCAATATACCTGTGGGTTCGGTCATTCATTGTATTGAGATGAAGCCGGGCAAAGGTGCTCAGCTAGCTCGCAGTGCCGCGGCCTCAGCCCAGCTTGTCGCCAGAGAGGGCGCTTACGCCACGCTGCGACTGCGCAGTGGTGAGATGCGCAAAATCCCGGTTGATTGTAAAGCTACGCTCGGCGAAGTCAGTAACAGCGAGCACAGCTTGCGCTCTCTGGGTAAAGCCGGCGCCTCGCGCTGGAGAGGCGTTCGCCCGACAGTCCGCGGTGTCGCTATGAACCCAGTAGATCATCCCCATGGTGGTGGTGAGGGCCGTACTTCGGGTGGTCGTCATCCAGTATCTCCCTGGGGAATGCCGACTAAAGGCTACAAGACGCGCAAAAACAAGCGCACCGACAAACATATTGTTCGCCGTCGCAAGTAGACGAAACTGATTTATTTAAGAGGAAAGCCAACGTGCCACGCTCTCTAAAAAAAGGACCATTCGTAGATCTTCACCTGTTAAAAAAGGTGGAGGCGGCCTCCGCAGCCAATGACCGCCGGCCAATTAAGACCTGGTCGCGCCGCTCAATGATTTTGCCAGATATGGTCGGACTGACAATCGCCATACACAATGGTCGTCAGCATGTACCGGTTTTGATCAATGAAGAGATGGTTGGTCACAAGTTGGGCGAGTTCTCGCCGACGCGTACCTACCGTGGTCATGCGGCAGATAAGAAAGCCAAGCGCTAACAGAGGTAGATGATTGTGGAAGTAGCAGCCAAATTAAGAGGTGCAAGAATCTCAGCGCAGAAAGCGCGACTTGTCGCCGATCAGATTCGCGGTGAGTCCGTTGAATCCGCCCTGGAGATTTTGCAATTCAGTGGTAGAAAGGGCGCAGATATTATTAAGAAAGTTCTGGAGTCAGCGATTGCCAACGCAGAGCATAATGATGGCGCTGATATCGATGAGCTCAAGGTCTCTACAGTCTTCGTTGACGAGGGCATGACTATGAAGCGCATCAAGCCTCGAGCTAAGGGTCGGGCAGATAGAATTTTAAAACGCAGTTGTCATATCACTGTGAAAGTCGCAGAAAAAGTTTAGGTTTGGGAGTCCATTAAATGGGTCAAAAAGTACATCCAACCGGTATCCGTCTCGGCATTGTCAAAAAACATGCCTCAACTTGGTACTCTGGCAATGCGGATTATGCGGATAAGCTGCATCAGGATCTTACCGTACGCGAATATATTCAAAAACGTCTTGATCACGCCTCGGTCAGTCGGGTCGATATAGAGCGGCCCTCTGATAGTGCGCGAATTACTATTCACACCGCCCGCCCGGGTATTGTGATTGGTAAGAAGGGTGAGGATGTGGAAAAGCTGCGCAATGAAGTTGCCAAGCAAATGGGTTGTCCCGTTCACATCAATATTGAGGAAATTCGCAAGCCCGACTTAGATGCGGCACTGGTTGCGCAGAATGTGGCGCAGCAGCTGGAGCGTCGGGTAATGTTCCGTCGGGCCATGAAGCGCGCTGTACAGAATGCTATGCGCGCCGGTGCTCAGGGCGTCAAGATTCAAGTTGGTGGCCGCTTGGGCGGTGCTGAAATTGCCCGATCTGAGTGGTACCGAGAAGGGCGTGTGCCACTGCACACTCTGCGAGCGGACATTGACTATGCTACGGCAGAAGGCAACACCACCTACGGCGTGATCGGGGTTAAGGTGTGGATCTTCAAAGGTGAAATTTTAGGTGGTGAAGAAGCTGAAGCAAGCTCTTCACAGAAAAACTGATATAAAGAATTAAGCGATTAAGAGTAGAGCGAGATGCTACAACCTAAACGTACAAAGTTCCGCAAGATGCACAAAGGCCGCAACCGAGGTTTGGCCCAGCGCGGCAGCAAGGTTAGCTTTGGAGAATTTGGTCTCAAAGCCTCTGGCCGCGGCCGTTTGACAGCCCGCCAGATCGAAGCCGCGCGACGTGCCATGACACGGCATATCAAGCGGGGTGGAAAAATCTGGATACGAGTATTCCCAGATAAGCCAATTACTAACAAGCCCCTGGAAGTTCGAATGGGTAAAGGTAAGGGTAATGTTGAATACTGGGTAGCGCTGATCCAGCCAGGCAAAGTTCTCTACGAAATGGAAGGTGTGAGCGAAGAGTTGGCGCGCGAGGCTTTTGCCCTGGCTGCAGCTAAGCTACCGGTAGCCACCACTTTTGTTAAACGCACGGTGATGTGAGTATGAAAGCTAAAGATTTACGCGAAAAATCCTCCGACGAGCTGCAAGCGGCTCTGGTGGAAGAACAAAAGGCTCAGTTTAAGCTGCGTATGCAACACGCCACTGGTCAGCTGAGTGAAAGTCACAAGATTAAGCAGGCGAGGCGCAATGTGGCTCGCATCAAGACGGTTCTATCTCAGAAGGCAGGTGAGTAGTTATGTCAGATTTACAATCATTAAAACGCACTCTGAGTGGCAAAATTGTCAGTGACAAGATGGATAAGACCATCACGGTGTTGGTTGAGCGTCGAGTAAAACATCCGGTGTATGGAAAGATTCTGACCAAGTCGACCAAGATCAAAGCCCATGATCAGTCCAATGACGGGCGCTTGGGTGATGTGGTAACAATTGCTGAATGTCGACCTCTTTCCAAGCACAAGGCTTGGGAGTTGGTCAATATTGAAGAGCGAGCGGTAGCGGAATAAGTCTGCGCTCAGTGATGGTTTCGGGGAAACAACAATGATTCAAACAGAAAGTTATCTCAATGTGGCAGACAACAGTGGTGCGCGTCGCGTGATGTGTATCAAAGTGTTGGGCGGCTCTCACCGTCGCTATGCTCGGGTTGGTGACATTATTAAAGTGACCGTTAAGGAAGCTATTCCCCGCGGTAAAGTGAAAAAAGGACAGGTAATGAGTGCGGTAGTAGTGCGCACTAAAAAAGGACTGCGTCGTCAGGATGGCAGTCTGATTAAGTTCGATGACAACGCTGCAGTACTGCTGAATGCGAGTCATGCACCTGTGGGAACGCGTATTTTTGGACCGGTGACCCGCGAGCTTCGCACCGAGAAGTTTATGCGTATTATCTCTCTGGCTCCAGAAGTACTGTAATCGAGGTTAAAGATATGGCAATGCTGAAAATTAAACGCGACGACGAAGTTGTGGTTATCGCCGGCAAAGATAAGGGGAAGCGCGGTAAAGTGCTCAAAGTACTTTCTGACAATCGCCTGTTGGTGTCTGGTGTGCAGATGATTAAAAAGCACCAGAAGCCCAATCCCCAGGCGGGCATAGCCGGTGGCATTATTGAAAAAGAGTCACCCATTCAAGTGTCCAATGTGGCTATATTTAATAGTGCGGAAAACAAAGCAGATAGAGTTGGATTTAAAATTCAAGAAGACAGCACCAAGATTCGCGTCTTCAAGTCGAGCGGCGAGCCGGTTGACGCTTAAAGTAAGGTAGACCAAATGGCAAGGTTGAGAGAAGTATACAAAAGCGAGATAGCATCCAAGTTGCAGAAGGAACTTGGTCTGGCGAACGTGATGGAGGTTCCGCGCATCACTAAAGTCACCCTGAATATGGGTGTGGGTGAAGCGATTGGCGATAAAAAGGCGCTGGAGAATGCTGTCGCTGATCTGACATTGATCTCTGGGCAAAAGCCAGTGATAAACAATGCGAGAAAATCGATTGCGGGTTTTAAGGTTCGTCAGGGCTGGCCGATAGGCACCAAGGTGACCCTGAGGCGGGAGCGCATGTACGAATTCTTAGAGCGTCTGATTGGTGTGGCCATCCCCAGAATCCGTGACTTCCGGGGTATTAGTCCCAAGCAGTTTGATGGTAGAGGTAATTTCTCAATGGGTGTCAGTGAGCAAATTATCTTTCCCGAAATCGACTATGAAAAAATTGATAAGTTGCGAGGCCTGGATATTACTATCACCACCACAGCTCGCAATGATGACGAAGGTCGCGCACTGCTGCGGGCCTTTAACTTCCCGCTGAAAGGTTGAGGTAGCAGATAGATGGCAAAGGTATCCATGGTTGAGCGCGAGAAGCGCCGCGCCAAAACAGTTGCGAAGTACGCAGCTAAACGCGCCGAGTTAAAAGCGGTTATAAGCAACATCAATGCCTCCGATGAGGAGCGCTGGGAAGCCCAGCAAAAATTGCAGAAACTGCCCCGTGATGCGAGCCCAGTTCGTCAGCGTAATCGCTGCAGAATTACCGGTCGTCCCCACGGCGTGTACAAGAAATTTGGTTTGTGCCGAAACAAACTGCGCGAAGGTGCTATGCGCGGCTATGTTCCCGGGCTTCGCAAAGCCAGCTGGTAGTCTGAGGAGCAAGATAATATGAGTATGCAAGATCCTGTAGCAGATATGTTGACCTGCATTCGCAACGCCCACCATCGCAGCAAGCCGCAAGTGACTATGCCGTCATCCAAGCTTAAGACTTCAGTTGCCCAGGTGTTGCAAGATGAAGGCTATATTGAAAGCTATGCTGTTAGTGGCGATGTAAAACCAAACCTGACCATTGACCTAAAATATTTTGAGGGCAAGCCGGTAATCGAAGAGCTTGTGAGAATTAGTAAGCCCAGTCTGCGCCAGTACAGCAGCAGCAATGATCTGCCCAAAGTGCGCAGTGGTCTGGGTATTGCCATTGTCTCTACCAGTAAAGGGGTGATGACAGATCGTGCTGCCAGAGCTGCCGGAATTGGTGGCGAAATTCTCTGCACCGTATTCTGATAGGAAACAATCATGTCCAGAGTTGCAAATAATCCAGTTGAGTTGCCAAAAGGTGTCGAAGTAACCCTAAATGCCACGGAGATTTCTGTGAAAGGCGCCAAGGGAACACTGGCTATGTCGATTAATCCCCAAGTGGAGATAACCCAGGGCGACAGTGTTTTGACCTTTGCTGCGCGCTCGAGTGCTACCTCTGCTCGTGCTATGTCCGGAACCACAAGGGCGCTGGTTAACAATATGGTTATCGGCGTGTCTCAGGGGTTTGAAACCAAACTTGATTTGGTTGGCGTGGGTTACAGAGCGCAGGTGCAGGGTAAAAAACTGAATTTGACCCTCGGGTTTTCTCATCCAGTGATATATGAGTTGCCGGAGGGCGTGACTGCCGAAACCCCTAGCCAGACCGAGGTACTATTGAAGTCATCGGACAAGCAGAAGTTGGGTCAGGCAGTTGCCGAAGTCAGAGCGTTCCGTCCACCAGAGCCCTACAAAGGTAAAGGTGTGCAGATTTCTGGCGAATATATCCGACGCAAAGAAGCCAAGAAGAAGTAATAGGTTTAAACCATGAGCGATAAAAAATTATCCCGTCAGCGCCGAGCACGGCGCGCACGTATGAAGATCCGCGAGCAGGGCGCTACGCGTCTCTGCGTCAATCGCACACCACGCCATATCTATGCACAGATTATTGCGGCGGCTGGTGATAAGGTTTTGGCCAGTGCTTCGACACTGGACAAAGACTTGAGATCTGGTGGCACTGGCAATGTGACTGCAGCGGCAGCTGTTGGCAAGCTAATTGCCGAACGCGCGTCTGCCGCCGGCGTCACCGCAGTGGCCTTTGATCGCAGCGGATTTAAATATCATGGCCGTGTTAAGGCACTGGCCGACGCCGCGCGTGAAGCCGGCCTCCAATTTTAATAGGTAGAAGATATGGCTCTTACAGACCAAAAAGATGCTGCTGCAGAAGGCATGATGGAAAAACTGGTTCAGGTCAATCGCGTGGCAAAGACCGTTAAAGGTGGTCGAATCTTCGCTTTTACCGCTTTGACGGTAGTCGGTGACGGCAATGGCAAAGTTGGTTTTGGCCGCGGTAAAGCCCGTGAGGTACCGGCGGCAATCCAAAAGGCCTATGAGTCGGCGCGTAGAAATATGATTGATGTAGCACTGGATGGCTCGACTATTCAGTACGCCACCAAAGGTGTTCATGCCGCCTCTAAGATTTACATGCAGCCGGCGTCGGAAGGTACTGGCGTTATCGCTGGAGGTGCCATGCGCGCTGTACTGGAACTGGCCGGCGTGCAGAATGTACTGGCTAAATGCTACGGTTCCACCAATCCGGTCAATGTTGTCAGAGCTACCTTCAACGCTCTGAAAGATATGCGGTCTCCAGAGGATGTGGCAACCAAGCGTGGCAAATCAGTTGAGGAAATTCTGAATTAGTCGATCCCCAACGGATCTCGATGAACGGAAACAAATCATGGCAAAAGCGAAAGTGAAAAAAGTTAAAGTGACTCAAATCAAGAGTGGCATTGGGCGATTAAAAAATCACCAAGCCTGTTTATCAGGTCTGGGATTACGCCGTATTCGCCACAGTGTGATTGTCGAAGATACCCCATCAAATCGCGGCATGATCAATCAAATTAATTATCTGTTGCAGGTTGAGGAAGCTTAAGATGCGTCTGAACACCCTAAGCCCGGCTCCGGGTCGAATTAAACAGGGCAAGCGCTGTGGTCGCGGCATTGGCAGTGGCCTGGGTAAAACCGGTGGTCGCGGGCACAAAGGTCAAAAATCACGTACTGGTGGCAGCGTCCGACCTGGGTTTGAAGGCGGTCAAATGCCATTGCAGAAGCGTCTGCCCAAGTACGGGTTTACCTCTCGTCTAGCCGTAGTCACTGCTGAGATAAGGCTCTCTGAGTTGAACCTTATAGAGGGCGATACTGTCGATTTGGAAGCACTGCGCAAAGCTGGCTTGATCAACAACCGTATCACGCGAGCCAAGGTATTTGCCTCCGGTGAGCTGAGTAAAGCACTGACCCTTAAAGGTGTTGCTGCGACTAAAGGTGCGGCAGCTGCAATTGAAGCTGCCGGCGGCAAGGTCGAAGGTTAAAGTCGATGGCTAGAGCCGGTAACATGCCGATGGGAAATTCGAAGGGCTTGAGCGAGCTTTGGGCTCGTCTGCGCTTCTTATTCATCGCTATTATTGTCTACCGCATTGGTACGCATATTCCGGTTCCCGGATTCGATCCCGATCGTCTGGCGGATCTGTTCAACCAAAATCAGGGCACCTTCCTCGGGTTGTTCAATATGTTCTCCGGTGGTGCATTGGAGCGTATGAGTATCTTGGCTCTGGGGGTTATGCCCTATATTTCCGCCTCGATCATTATGCAACTGTTGTCGGCTACTGTTCCTGCACTAGAGCAACTGAAGAAAGAGGGCGAAAGCGGTCGCCGAGTGATTAACCAGTACACCAGATACGGGACTGTGTTGTTGGCACTGATTCAGGGTACCGGCCTGGCTGTGGGCTTTGCCTCCCAGGGTCTGGCATTTGAAGTGAATGCAATGTTTTATATGGTGGCAATCGCCTCGCTGGTTGCCGGTGCAGTATTTTTAATGTGGTTGGGTGAACAGATTACCGAACGCGGTATTGGCAATGGCATCTCGATGTTGATCTTTGCAGGGATTGTCGCCGGTATACCTGGCGCCATTGGTCAGGCCCTTGAGTCCGCACGCCAGGGCGATCTCAACCAGCTGATGTTACTGGTGATTCTGCTAATTGCGGCGGCGGTGGTCTATTTTGTGGTGTTTATCGAGCGCGGACAGAGAAGGTTGACCGTCAACTACGCTCAGCGGCAGGGTCGCAAGGCTTATAATGCCCAGACATCCCACCTGCCGCTCAAAGTGAATATGGCCGGTGTGATTCCAGCAATTTTTGCCAGCAGTCTATTGCTCTTCCCATCGTCCATCAGTCAGTGGTTTGGTCAAGGGGTTAACGCGCCGGCTTGGCTGCAGGATCTGGCTCTGTTTATCGGTCCTGGACAGCCGCTTTATGTGCTGCTGTTTTCAGCGTTAATTATATTTTTCAGTTTCTTCTATACGGCGTTGATGTACAACCCCAGCGAAGTGGCTGACAACTTAAAGAGAGGCGGTGCTTACTTGCCCGGAATTCGGCCTGGTGAGCAGACTGCCAAATACATTGATACGGTGACCACACGCCTGACCCTGATTGGCGGTATTTACATTACCCTAATCTGTCTGATGCCACAGTTCCTCAATGTCTATTTCAATGTGCCGTTTTACCTGGGTGGAACGTCACTGTTGATTGCGGTTGTTGTCACAATGGATTTTATGGCTCAGGTTCAGTCTCATCTGATGTCGCAACAATATGATTCGTTAATGAAGAAGGCCAATCTTAAAAACGTTGGTCGTAAGTAAAGAGGTGATGCTGTGAAAGTTCGTGCATCTGTTAAAAAGATTTGTCGTAATTGCAAGATTGTTCGCCGTAAAGGTGTGGTCCGAGTCATCTGTAGTACAGAACCGCGCCACAAGCAGCGGCAGGGATAATCTGGTTGATTTTTGACACTTCTATCGGTATTCTAGCGCGCCGTTTTGCAGGGGGTATCAGACCTGCTGGACAGGCTAGAGATCCGATTAAACTTATAGTTAGAGTGGAGTAATTTGAATGGCCCGTATTGCCGGTGTCAACATACCCGATAACAAGCATGCAGTGATATCACTGACTTATGTGTTTGGTGTTGGGCGCCCAACTGCCAAGAAAATCTGTGCTGAGGTGGGTATTGCAGAGAACACAAAAATTTCTGAACTGGATGATGGACAACTGGATAAGTTGCGCAGTGCCGTAGGGCAAAATGAAGTAGAAGGTGACCTGCGTAGAGAAAACAGTATGAACATCAAGCGTTTGATGGACTTGGGTTGTTATCGTGGCCTAAGACACAGACGCAGTTTACCGGTGCGAGGACAGCGCACTAAGACCAATGCGCGTACCCGTAAAGGGCCCCGTCGTCCCATCAAGAAATAATTAGGATCGGTTTCCAATGGCGAAAACAGCAACCAAAACCACCCGTAAAAAGGTTAAAAAGACCGTTGTCGATGGCATAGCCCATGTCAATGCATCTTTCAACAATACAATTATTACCATCACCGATCGTCAGGGCAATACGCTGTCATGGGCGACCGCCGGTGGTTCTGGCTTTCGCGGTTCGCGAAAAAGCACTCCCTTTGCAGCCCAGGTCGCCTCTGAGCGCGCTGGTGAAGCGGCAAAAGAATATGGGGTAAAGAATCTCGATGTGCGCGTTAAGGGCCCTGGCCCGGGTAGAGAATCTGCTGTGCGCGCCCTCAACAATGCTGGATTTAAAGTCCAGAGTATTACTGATGTGACTCCCGTGCCGCACAATGGCTGTCGTCCACCCAAGAAGCGTCGTGTGTAGGAAGAATAGAAAATGGCTAGATATTTAGGACCAACTTGTAAGTTATCACGCCGTGAGGGCACTGATCTGTTTCTCAAGAGCGGTGTTCGTCCACTGGAATCAAAATGCCGCGCAGAGAGTGCGCCCGGTCAGCATGGACAGCGTCGCGGAAGACTCTCTGACTACGGTGTACAGCTGCGAGAAAAACAGAAAGTTCGCCGTATTTACGGTGTTCTCGAAAAGCAATTCCGCAACTACTATAAAGCGGCCGCGCGTCTCAGAGGTAACACAGGTGAAAACCTTTTAACACTTCTCGAATCGCGACTGGATAACGTGGTTTACAGAATGGGTTTTGGTGCAACGCGTGCCGAGGCGCGTCAACTGGTTGCCCACAATGCCATCCTGGTCAACGGTAAAAAAGTTAATATTCCCTCTTACAACGTGGAAGTTGGCGATGTTGTGGGTCTGCGTGAAAAATCTAAAAAGCAACTCCGCGTGCAAACTGCCCTTCAACTGGCTGCACAGAGAGGTGATGTCGAGTGGATTCAAGTCGACGACAATAAAATGGAGGGAACGCTCTCAAGACAACCTGACCGTTCTGACCTTCCCGCTGAGATCAATGAGAATCTAATCGTCGAATTGTACTCTAAGTAATCGCTGAATAGCTCTTACAGGACCTACTATGCAAAATTCTGTTAACAGTTTTCTTACGCCAAGAAATATTGATGTAACCTCTTATGATGCCAATCACGCCAAGGTAGTACTAGAGCCTCTAGAGCGCGGTTTTGGTCATACCCTGGGCAATGCACTGCGTCGTATTCTTCTCTCCTCAATGTCCGGCTGTGCAATTATTGAAGCGGAGATTGATGGTGTCGAGCACGAGTACTCATCTATCGAAGGTGTGCAAGAAGATGTGATGGAAATCCTGCTCAACCTCAAAGGTGTCGCCGTGATGATGGAAGGGCGTGATGACACTACAGTGAGTCTCAATGTCCAGGGGCCAGGCCCGGTTACTGCAGGTGATATTGAAAGTGATGGGCATATCGAAATTATTAACCCTGAGCATCTGATTGCTAACATCACTGGCAAGACTTGCTTGAAGATGCAGCTGAGAATAGCTCGGGGTCGTGGCTATCAACCCTCTGATGCGCGTATCTCAGACGAGGAAAATCGCACCATAGGTCGTCTGCAATTAGATGCTACGTACAGCCCAATTTACAAAGTATCCTATGATGTTGAAAACGCTCGGGTGGAAAATCGTACCGATCTAGACAAGCTGGTACTGGAATTGGAGACCAATGGAACAATTGATCCAGAGGAGTCTATCCGTCGTGCAGCTACCATTCTGCAACAACAGTTGGCTGTATTTGTCGACCTTGAAAGTGAAGCTGCCGCTGAACCCGAGGAACAAGAGGACGAGATAGATCCAATTCTGCTGCGTCCAGTAGATGATCTCGAGTTGACGGTTCGATCAGCTAACTGTTTAAAAGCTGAGAGCATTTACTACATAGGTGATCTTATACAGCGCACTGAAGTGGAACTGTTAAAAACACCTAATCTGGGTAAAAAGTCACTGACAGAAATCAAAGATGTACTGGCTTCACGAGGTCTGTCTCTTGGCATGCGGCTTGAAAACTGGCCGCCGGCGAGTCTCAAAACAGAACATGAGCTGGCCTAAGCCGAAACTGAATAAAACATTGCTGAGAAAGTAGTCAATTAAGGAATAAAAATCATGCGTCATAGATACAGTGGTCGCAAACTGAACAGAACCGGCTCTCACCGCAGAGCTATGTTTCGCAATATGACGGCCTCCTTGGTCGAGCATGAGCTGATTAAAACAACTCTGCCAAAAGCTAAGGAACTGCGTCGCTTTGCCGAGCCCCTGATCACCCTGGCCAAGGATGATTCTGTTGCCAACCGTCGACTGGCCTTTGACCGTCTGCGTAACAAGGCAACTGTTGGCAAATTGTTTGGTGAGTTGGGTCCAAGATATCAGGAGCGCCCCGGTGGTTATCTGCGTATCCTCAAGTGTGGAGCGCGCGCCGGTGACAATGCGCCCATGGCTTATGTGGAGCTGGTGGATCGTGCAATTGTTGAGGTTGACAGCGATGCTGAGGTTGTTGAAACCGAGGAGTAACAGTCGCCAGACTATTAAAAAACCGAGCCTAGGCTCGGTTTTTTTTGCAGTAAATTTTGCTAATTATCAGCAATCAGAGGGTTGATGAGAGTATTCCTGGTTATCTAAACTCATAGCACGCATTGAACCGCCCCACACACATCCAGTATCCAGAGCAAAAAAATACTCGCCGCAGTTTCTGCCCTGCAGGGCAGCCCAGTGCCCAAAGATAATGTTCTCCGTCAATGGTTGCTTCCGCCGGTGGTCAAACCAGGGCTTATAAGGTGCAGAGATCTGTGCGCTATCCTTGGTTTGAAGTTCCAGTGCGCCCTCGATAGTGCAGAATCGCATCCGGGTCAGATAATTAGTGATTAGTCGCCAGCGCTCTGGGCCCTGTAAATTCTCGCGCCAGGTACTTGGGGTATCGCCATACATCGCTTCGAAATAGAGCCTGCGCCGATCGGATTGAATTACTGCAGTGACCTCATTGGCTAGCCGATGAGCCTGCTCAAGACTCCAGATAGGAGGAATACCTGCATGAACTATATGGTAATTATTCACTGTTAGCAGTAGGGGTTGATACCTTAACCATTGCAACAGATCCTCGGCATCATGGGCTTCAAGTACATCCCCTATGGTGTCTTTTTTGCTTGGCTCTCTCACCCCTTCGGCGATGGCTAGTAGATGCAAATCATGGTTTCCCAGCACCATTTCAAATGAATTGCCGAGATCTTTGCAAAATCGCATGGTCTCCAGATTGTGAGGGCCACGATTGACCAGGTCCCCGACTGAGATTAACCGATCTACGCTGGGGTCAAAGCAAATCTTATCCAGCAGTTTTCGCAGCGGTTGATAGCAGCCTTGGATATCCCCTACGACATAGGTGGTCATGACTAGTGAACCGTATTGGGTGTAGCCAATAGAAATGGTGCTATCGGAGCGTCGAAAGTGTTACCTAGCTCATCGACCAGCTGATAGTGGCCGTGCATAGTACCCACCGGTGTATCTAAAACCACACCACTGCTGTAGCTGAAGCTACTGCCACTGGCAATCAGTGGTTGTTCTCCCACCACGCCAACTCCCCTGACTTCCTGTCGCTGCTGATTGGCATCGATGATTATCCAATGACGGTTTAGTAGCTGGGCATCCCTATCACCGTGATTGGCAACACAAATATGGTAAGCAAAGGCGTAGCGATTACTTTCGGGTTTTGACTGGTCAGGTAGATATTCAGTGGTGACGCTGATATCAATGGGGTGATGATTGCTCATGGAGGGTTGCTCATGCTGTGATTGATGCAGTTACTGAGTGCAACAAAATCTCTGACGGAGAGCTGCTCTGGCCGCTGTTGCAAATCGATAGAATCATTCAGTTCGACTAGGTGATCGGCAAACTGATGTAAACAGTTTTTAAGGATTTTCCGACGCTGTTGAAAGCACAGCGCAACTAGCTTGCTCAGAAGTTCGAGATTCTCCGCTGGGTAATCTATTTTTGGATGAGGTGTCAGGCGAACTACGGCGGACTGAACTTTTGGTGCTGGATCAAATGCACCGGGTGGTACGGCTATCAGCGGGCGCACCCGACAGTGGTATTGAATCATCACGGAAAGTCGGCCATAGCTCTTGTCGCCGGGGCTGGCAGCTAGTCGATCAACCACCTCTCGCTGCAGCATAAAGTGCATATCTTGGATTTGATCTCTAACTGCCAATAAATGGAATAACAGCGGAGTTGAGATGTTGTAGGGCAGGTTGCCGACAAGGCGCAGTTTTCGGCGATCACAAAATTGTGCAAAGTCAGTCTTGAGTGCATCAGCCTGATGGATGGTCAGGGAAGGGTAATTCTCAAATTTGTTTTCTAGATAGTTGATCAAATCGCGGTCTAGCTCTATCAGAGTCATTTCTGGACACTGCTTGACCAGATGTTCAGTGATAGCTGCCATTCCCGGCCCTATCTCAATCAGGTTGTCCTCGGCCTGGGGTGCGACTGCGGCAATTATTTGCGCGATAATCTCGCGGTCGATAAGAAAATTTTGACCAAAGCGCTTGCGGGGACGATGCTGGCTACTCAATCCAGGCCATCCTTGGATAGGCTCGCCATTTGCGCGGCAACCTTGATTGCTGTGTTGAAACTAGATTGATCGGCACTGCCGGTCGCCGCTAAGTCTAGAGCTGTCCCATGATCCACCGAGGTGCGGATAATCGGTAGCCCGAGCGTAATATTGGCGGCGTTGCCAAAACCGGCGTGTTTTAGCACTGGCAGGCCCTGATCGTGAAACATGGCGAGGATGGCATCAGCATTATCCAGATACTTGGCAGTAAATAAGGTATCTGCGGGTAGCGGACCGAGCAGATCTAATCCTCGGTTTTGCAGATCATTAATCACCGGGGAGATGACCTCGATTTCCTCCCTGCCCAGGTGCCCCCCCTCACCGGCGTGGGGGTTGAGTCCACAGATCAGTATTTTAGGGTTGGAAATAGCAAATTTTTCTATCAAGTCACGGTTGAGTATTTGAATAATTTTTTGCAGTAACTGCTGATTGATCGCATCGGCAACTTCGCGAAGCGGAATATGCGTGGTTGCCAGAGCGACACGCATTGTCTCGGTCGCCAACATCATTACCACGGTTGAAGTGCCCGTTTTTTCCGCCAAGTATTCCGTGTGACCAGAGAAGGCAATACCGGCGTCGTTAATCACAGATTTCTGTACGGGTCCGGTGACCAACCCATCGCAGCGCCGAGACTGGCAGGCTTCTAGGGCAGCGTCTAGACAATTCAGAACATAGGCTGCATTGTCGCTATTGAGTTTGCCCGGAATTACTCGAGTGCTAGCAGTGACTGGCGACAGGGTTAGATGCGAGGCTGGCAGGCCTGTTGCCGGAGCATCTGGGTCGAACTGGTGAATCTTCAATGGCAGTCCCAGTTGTTCAGCGCGCTCAGAGAGGACATCGGGGTCGGCGAAGGCCACCAGTTGGTGGCCCCCGCCCCGCTGTATATGCTGGAGCAAAATATCCGGGCCGATACCACTGGGTTCTCCAGGGGTAACGGCCAATCTCAGGGTCATGATTTATTGATCTCTTTTATTTCTACAAAGGCTTCATCGCGAATTTCTTGTAGCCAGACCTGCAGTTCCTCTGAGAATTTGCGCTGACGAAGTAGGTTTTCAGCGCCGTTGCGCAACATATTTTCACTGAAGTCTTCCATCCGTCGCTCGGTAACCTGGAGAATGTGCCAGCCAAACTGTGATTTGAATGGCTGGCTGACCTCATTGAGCGCAATACTATTCATAATCTGCTCAAATTCTGGAACAAACATTCCCGGTGTCGACCAGCCCAGCTCTCCACCTTTCAGAGCTGATCCCGGATCCTCTGAATGCTCCTTTGACAGGCTCGCAAAGTCACTGCCATCGACAATCTGCTGGCGCAAATCCCTAAGTTCCTGGATAGTTGCAGCCTCGTCGCGAAGCTGATCCGGTTTCAGCAGTATGTGTCGGGCAAAGTGTTGCTCGATTAATGTTTTCTCACCGCCCCTGCGGTCGTAGAGCTTAAGCAGATGGTAGCCGGCCGCACTGCGAATGGGTTCAGATACTTGGCCGATATCCATGGCTGTCAGGGCGGTGGTGAATACTCTGGGCAGCTGAGCCATTTTGCGCCAGCCGAGATCACCGCCTTCGAGTGCACTTTGATCATCGCTGTTGGCAATTGCCAGTTGTCTAAAATCTGTCCCAGTAGCAATTTCTTGGGCGATGGCAGCAACTTTTTCTTCAATCAACTGGCTCTCCGCGATACTGGTATCAAGCGGTACAGAGATGAGTATTTGGCCCAGTTTGACATCTGCCGAGGTCACCAATTTCCCCTCTTCAGAGTTGAGAAAATTATCCAGTTCTTGCTCGCTGATGCGGATACGCCCCATAACTCTACCCTGTTGGACGCGCATAATAGTCAGCTCATTGGCGATGTCTCGGCGCACGCTCGCCATAGTGCTGCCGCTGGCATCAATTGCCGCCACATATTCCTCCATCGACAGATTATTTCCTGCAGCCACTCTGGCGAGTGTTTGAGTGATCTCCTCGTCGGAGATTCTAACGCCGGCTTTGTAGCCTATATTCAGTTGCAGGCGTTCGGATATCAGCCGTTCCAGAACCTGTTCGCGGATAATCTCCTCTGCTGGGGGTTGGGTGCCAGACTGTTGTATTTGCTCGTATACAGTTGCTATGCGTCGGTTGAGTTCGCTGTGTAACACCACATCATCATCGACAATGGCCACCACGCGATCCAGCAGTGCCAGTTCGGCAGAGGCCGCGACGGCATAAAAAAATAGACCGCTGAGGGCAACTGTCTTTAGTGCAGATTTAAAACTTTTGCGGTGGTTCATAACCCTGTATTCCCCTTTGTAAAATACTATCAACTCGGCCTCCAGTTCCCGCTAGGCCTTTAAATTGAATTTGCAGAAAAACCCCATTTTTGGGTTGCAGATCCCGCTCTGGAACCCGCAGTGCATCTTCGCGATCCAGCCAGCGGCGAACTACTAGGCTGGCGCGCCAACAGCAGCTGTTATATTCGAGTCCGGCAAATAATTCCAGTTCCCTGTGATGGGTAAAATCGTGATTCCAGCGGCCGACCCAATTGTAGTTGCCACCGAAGGACCGATAAAAAGAAATATCGCCCTGTTTGATTTCTCCCGAGTCAACATGACTCGCGGACAGGTGCGATGATTGCCGTTGCTGTCTGTAAGTGAAATTGAAGATATTATTCTGGCGATCATGAAAGCGCAAACCCAGACTGCTCTTTTCAATATGGTTATTATCAGCATCGTAAATAATCTCTGCGGAGATTCTCCAATCGTCAGACAGCTGACTGTTGAGATCTAAGGCCAGAGGCGATGGCTTGTCGCTCACATTTAGCGGTTGCTGAGAATTTAATGCAGAGTGCAGTGTTACCTGTGGGTCATCAAAGTAAACAACCTTGGCCAATCTGGCGCGCAGGCGCTCATGACCGGTTTTTTTATCGAAAAAGCTGGTGGCTAACCCGATAGTGAGTCGGTGCTCGTCAGCTATTCTATCGCCACCTTGAAAGCGGTTGTCTCGAAACAACTGATCGTAGGTGGAAAGCACTTCCCTGGTATCAAAATCTGGCATTGAAGCCTGATCTCTATAGGCGGTTTTCAGGTAATAGAGACGCGGTTCGAAGGTCTGCCGCAGTGTCGACAGCCTGGGGTGATCTCGGTCGAAAAAGATCCCACTATCGAAGCTGTAGGTTGGCACATTGATCGAGGGGTCTGCTGTTTCCTCCCCCCCTGCAGGCCGATCGAGTCTGTAGGACAGATATTTAAAGCCCAGTGTCGGTTTGACATATCCCCAGTGCCACTGTTGATCCCAGCTGAGGCTGTAATCCAATCTGCTTCTGCTGCCGGTCACCAATTGTTGGTCATCGTGATCGAACTGGGCGTACTGTTGACTGAGGGACAAATTGAAACCGCCCGCCAACGGGTAGTTTCCTTGTATCGACAGCTTGGGCATAACCCTGTACTGCTCTGAGAGTCCCGCGGTAATATTCTGGAAATCCAAGGTTTGTAGATCAAAGTCCCAATGAGCGGTGTGGTAACCCAGTGAGGCCTGGCGGCGCAGATGCGTGCGGCTGCTCTCGCTTTGTTTCAGCTGACCTATATCGTCAAAGTAGTCCTTATCACTGACATGGTTGATATCCAGAAAAGTCGACCAACTTCGGCCTGCACCACCCTGATGTTGAAGGCCGATCCAATATCTATCTTCCCCCTGATAGATAGGCCGACCACTGATTGGGTCCAGTGCCGAATCACTGTCGCCACCTTTATCACTGCCTAGAAAACCCGACGCCATACGGGTTTTAGACCAACTGTTGAGATGGCGAAGCTCAGTCTCTAAGCCCAAGCCACGCTGTTCGATATATCTGGGAGTGAGGGTGGCATCGTAGTTGGGAGCCAGGTTCCAATAGATAGGTTGGGCGAAATCCAGGCCATTCTCGCCATCCACACTGATGGTTGGGAACAGTAGACCGGAGGAGCGGCGATCGGTGATCGGGAACTTGGCATAGGGAAAATACACAATTGGCACATCCTTGACCCTCAATCGTGCATTTCTGACAGTGGCAAAGCCGGAGGTCTGATCAATTTTGATCTGAGACGTCTGTAATCGCCAAATTTCATTGCTGGGCTCGCAACTCGAATAGGTGGCATCTTCGATCAAGATGGCACCATCGGTGTTGCGCAGCAAGTTTGTCGCTGTGCCGCGGATCCCGGTTTGGTGTAGCACATAGGTGGCATTGTCTATTTTTACTTGCCTGCTATCGAGGTTTAGGTTGGCATGGGTGCCGATCAATAGCATATTGGGCTCACGAAAGCGCACATTGCCATCTAGGCTAATTTGACGGCTGTCCTGATTGATAATGGCTTTATCACTGCTTATCTGACGGTAACCCTGAGAGATATGTACATCGCCCTCGAGCACTGCGATGCTGTCTGTTGTGGCCTCGGTGCTCAGGGCATTGATTCGCAGCGGTGCCTGTTCCGGATCCAAGTCGGCATCGGGGTAATCTCTGGCCGGCTCAAGGTAGGCGCCACAGCAATAGGGTGGCATAGCGGCGCGTTGCTCCTCGGTCATATTCTGCTGTTCAACCCAATCCAGATTTGTGGCACTGGCCACTCTGGACTGCTGCGAATGCGTTAGCTCGTCGCTGTACGGCTCGGCAACTAACTCGAGGTTTACCAGCAATAGACCACCAATCAGCATGCAACTGAGGCGGAAGGTCGATCTATGGCTACTGCGTATATGCAAGATTAAATCTCAGTGAGAAAGTGTAGATCGGGATATTTTAACTGATATGAACAGGGATTTAACTGATCTGCAACAGAAAAAATACCAGATTGATCATTTAGATTGCCTCAATAATTGGACTAAATTCTCTATTCCTACACAGGTCGCAGCTCTATAATGACTCACAATTAACTATTCATAACAGGGTCTATGGGCGTTCAACCAGATTTCTCCAGTTGGATTGAAAGTTATCTGCCATCCCATGTGCAGGTACCTAGCACACTAAATATCCAAGCTCTGGCGGGCGATGCCGGCTTTCGAACCTACTATCGGCTGAATACCTGCCCCAGTTTGATTGCTGTCGACTCGCCACCTCATCAAGAAAAGAACTCAGCTTATATCGCTATTTCGCTGTTTCTGCAGTCCAACTCGGTGCGTACACCGGTGATATATGCCGTGGATTTTAAGCGCGGGTATATGCTGTTAGAGGATTTTGGCGATAAGCTTTTTCAGCG
>Ga0213866_10001028_pt1 | contig 21267 bp, 30 predicted proteins | sample PICome_11_FD_160079 | JGI IMG/M metagenome (GOLD analysis project Ga0213866, IMG submission 160079) | Coastal seawater microbial communities near Pivers Island, North Carolina, United States - PICO284 | ecosystem: Environmental > Aquatic > Marine > Coastal | place: USA: North Carolina...
AATCTCGCTTGCGGATACTGCACGTCCCACAGAATATACGCTCGCACCGCTTGTAAAGCCAGATGTGCTGTCAACCAACGCACCTGCCGTCGAAGACGAAACGAAGTATTTTTTACCGGGTGTCAGACCACTAAAGCCGCCAATCACAGAACCTTCCATGACGAACAGTTTGCCAGTCGAGCCGGAAGCAATGCTTTCGGCAGCAACAAGCAATTGAGCGTCAGACAGGTCGATTGTCGCAAGAGCTTTTGCAACTGTGCCATCAGCTTTGATGTATGCAATCTCACCAGCAGCAAGAGCTTCGGATGCTTGCAATTCCATCTTCTTGAGATGGCTCACAACAACTTCGAGAGCATCAATTTCAGTTTGCAATCCAGCTTCCGCAGCTTCAGCACGAGCTTGTTCAGCAGCAAAAGATGCAGCGTTTGCAGCCTGAGCAGCAACCAAGTCAGCCTTGGTAGCGTTCTGGATGCGGAGTTTAACTTTGCGCTTAACGCTTGGCGAAAACACACCGACAGCTTCAGCAACGAACTCACAGTTTCCTGCGGAAGTTGCAGAGTCAGACCCAATGACAGCAGTCATGACCTGTTCAGCAGCGTCTTGAGTTCCACGCGTGCTTACGTTGTCAGAAGACATCGTTAAGCGAGGAAGTTCAGGGTGAACCAGAGGGTCTTGGCCGAAGTACATAAGATACTTTTTGCCAGCGACAGGTGTCTGGTTGGCAACGTAAACAACACGAGACTTGTACCATCCACCGATATCGTTCGAGCCAGTTGGCATGGTGTACACAGCAAGGTGAGGTTTGCTTACCAAACTGTCGAAAGTGACAATCGTGTATGCTCCAAAATCACCAAGGCTAACAGTCTCAGCCGTACCATCGAAAAAGTACCAGTTAACTTTCTGTCCAGAAGTTTCATTTTTGAAGTACCAACCATCACGGTCGCTAGGGTCTTGTTTACCCGGAAGGGCATCAGCATAGACAGCAGCATTGTTTTCAAAGATTGAAGTAATCTCTGTTCCGAGGTCTGTTTCGATGTCTTCAACACGCGCATCAAGAGCGTCATCAGCAGCGATGCGAGCAGCTTCTTCAACATCCAAGTTAGCTTGTAGTTGAGCTTCGGCAGCAGCAGCTCTGATTTCTTCAGCGTCAACTTCAGCTTGAGTAGCAGCCAACGAGTTAGTGATTGTGGTTGCAAAGTTGGGGTCATCACCCAACGAAGCTGCAAGTTCTTTGAGCGTGTCAAGAATCGCTGGAGCTGAGTCAACCAGTGCAGCAACTTTCTCGTCAGTGTATTGCAGTGAGTCAGCTTTAGCTTTAGCAACAGAGCCTTCGCCACTGCCTTCAATTACATCCAAACGAGCTGACAAGCCACTGTCAGCCAATTCACGAGCAGATTGTTCTGCTGAAACAGCAGCCTGTCTGTCCGCAATCTCTTGAGCAACTGCTGCTTGTCTGTCTGCAATCTCTTGCGACAAAGCAGCTTCGATGTCAGTGAAGACACCGAGCTTTAATTTTCCAAGAATCAGTTCGGTCGATTCCGAATCAATTCTCTTTTGTTTACTACCATCCCAAATTAAGAGCTGATAATTTTGTACCGTCATTCCGAGGACTCCTCAAATTTGACAAGAACGGTCAACCTAGCCTTCTTGCCATGTTTTTTACACAACGCTGCAAACTTCTTATCCGCAACTCGGAATATCTTCTCATCAAATTCCTCAAAAAAAGAAGCCATTTTTTGGTCATCTTTTATTGATTCTACGGGCATTCCGTCGATGAATATTTGCCGAGTTTTATCCATATCAACCTTCTGCAATCAATTGTGGGTCGATGAACAACGAGGTCGCTTCGCCTGAGTGCGCTCCACTTGGTGGCTCTGCACGACCAACTCTGAAGATAGTTCCACTGGTAGGAGCAACGAGAGTCAGCTCACCGGGAACCGTTGAAAGATAGATGGGCTGTCCAGCGACTGCGCCCATGCCAATCAGAGCATCAGGAACTTCACCGAGCTTGTGAATGATGCCATAGCCGAGGTTAGCGATTCCGTCTTGCGTGATGCCTGCGAAGTCGTCAACGCCAATTCCATCAGCATCAGCAAGCGCAACGCTGTTGTTGTCTTCCCATGCAACTGCTTTGAACGGCAGGATGAGAGAGCCAGTTGCGTTGTAAACAACTTTCGTGAGGCTCGCCATTTCTTCTTCCTCAAGATTAAAGAACTCATAACCACGCAAATAGATGTCAATCACGCCAGTGCCTTCGTCGCCATAACGCTGTGCATCAACAGTCACAAGTGAGTTTTGAGGCACTATGCGAAACGGGTCGATGTGCTGGTCACACGTCGATTGATACTTATTCACTCTAGCAGATAATGACAGACTTCCGTTAATTCGCAATGTCACACGATAGTCTGAATCAGAAAGCACCGTGAATTGGCTAATCCGTAAAGACTTCTTGAGTTGCTGACGACGATAGACCAGCTTATGGCTGTCAGGGTCAAGATTGTCTGTATGATTGAGATGAAGTTGAGTACCTTGCGAGTCGGTAGGAATAAGGTAACCACCCTTTGAACGAACGAACTTCATCTGCCCAGTTGCTTCATCAACGGACAAAAGCGGAATCCCACGCTCAAGGCCGTTCAATCTATAACCGTCAGCAAACAAAGACTGCTCAAGGTCACTCGTGAACGATGACACCATGGTGGCCATCAAGCCAAACGTTACGTTACCGTTCTCGATGATGACTTCGACGACAGGCTTGAAATGAACTTTGGAGACTGTGATTGTCTCTGCTTCATCTGAACCAAGCGTCTTTGGCTGATGACTAGTCAACGAAGTGCGTTCACTATCTTCATCGCCTGTCGTCGTCTGGTAATAGTTCACCGTTATTGATGCACCACGTTCGACTTCAGTTACGAGCAAGCTCGACAGAATTGAGTTGCCCTCAATCATCAGTGGTATGACGTACTTGCCCGGACTTACCTGATTCAAAGGAAACAGGGTCGATGTCTCGAATTGTTTAATTTGCACAAATGGCAAGTATACGGTCGCCATTTAACATCCCTCAGCGGTCAAAAAAAAAGAGCAGCATTAAGCTGCTCTCATTGTACCTTGCTTGAGTTCATCAAGCGAGGACGTTGATTCCGAGAATCGAGCTTCTTTCTTCCGAAGTCGCTCCGCCAGCATACACTTGGCCTGCTTGCTTGTGACCTTGGAAGTCGAGGCGTTGATAGGAAACCAACTGCCAACGGTCATACTCTGCACGAGCGTCTTGCTGAACTTTGACTCGGATTGGGCGACGAAGACCCAAGTAGAATCTGCGAATGTTAGCAAGGTGAATGACAGTCTTGTTGGTTGTCGCTCCGTCATAAACGCCAGAAGCGTTGAGGTCTTCACGAACAAACTCAGAGACGAGGATTGGAATACCACGGAACACAGCGAGTGCACCCGTGAGGATAGTTGCTTGTGGTCCGAATTTCTCGACAGTAGCAACTTCGTCAACGTTCAGCATCTGAGCGTAGCCGGATGGTCCGACAACCCAAGCCAACTCTTTCGGGTTAGTTCCGTATTTGCCCATAGCTTTACGCATAGCATCCAAGCCGGACTTAGTAACACCAGCGCCAGTGAAGCTGTGTGTGCTGCTTGCTTCGAGAGCGAGCTTACGGAGGCCTTTCCATGCTTTCTGGTTAGAAGCAGCAGAAAGAACATCGCTGTCCATGTGTGTGCCGCTGTTGTCACCATTGATGATTGCATCTTCAACTGCACGAATCTGAGCCTGAAGAACTTCGGCACGAGCCAGTTCCAAGATTGCTGGAGCAGAGTCCTCGTTGAGTTCTTCTGGAAGAACATAGTACTCAACCAATTTCTTAGCATCGAACTGAATTTTTTCAGTGTTGAAGCTGGAGTCAGTTGAAGCAGCGCCTTCGCCAATCAAACGAGCTTTGGTCACACCTTGTTGCACTGGCAACTGGAATGGGTTTGTGCTCATCGGAATTTCTTTCAGAGCGCCAGCGAGCTTACGCTCCAATTGGTACTCTTCGATGTAACTAGCTGAAATTGCTGTTGGAACCCACTCATCACCCGATCCAGCGACTGTCGAACCGAAGCTCTTAAGACGAGCTTTGAGGTCAACCGAACGAGCGAAAGGAGTTTCGAGAACGCCCTTAACATGAGCAACACGCTCATCATCACGGTCGAGAGCTTCACCGTTGAAGATTTGCGCTTGCATACGAGCAATGTCCATGTCTTTCTTGAGCTGAACGACAGCAGACTTTGCATTCTCGCTGATGTGAGCAAAGCGAGGATGAGCTGTGTTCACTTCGATGAGGCTCTTTACATTGCTAACACCGAAGCTGTTCAGCAACTTTTGCTCGTCGCTATTGCTTCTGTTGCTGAAGCTAGTAGCTCCACCAACGATGTTGTTAGCTTTCGCCTTCTCGATTTCGCCAAGAGCAGACTGCACTTTTGTTTCAAACGCAGCCAGCCGTTTTTCCAAATCTGACATAATACCTCCAAAAAAGCGGCTGACTGCCGCAAAGTTCAATGCACACTCATTGTGCTTCGGTCACAGTGTAACACAATTAGACGAATTTCAAGCAAGTATGGCCTTGAGCTTTGCCTCATACTCGTCCAAAAGTTTTTTCATTTGTTCCTCGGCTTCTGGCTCCATCTTCTCTTCTTCGACAGGAGCTTCGACTTCTTCTTCAATTTTGACAGGCTCAGGTTGCTTGAGGGCTACCATAACATCTTTCAGGCCGTCGAGCTTGTGAGAGATAGCTCCAAGCAATTCGAGCTGAGACTTCATCATCATGAGAACTGCGTTGTCATTCATGTCAAACTCGCTCGGTACTGCAACTGTTTCTTGCGACTGGCCGTTCTGTTCAGCTTGCTTTATTTTGTCACAATCAGCAAGCCACTTGGTCATCATCTCACGGCTAGGCTTAAACTCAGAGCAGCCTTTTTCCTTGCTGCACATAGAAATTGCAGCAGCAACTGCTTGCTCTTGTTCCATGCCTTCTTCAAGCAGAACTGGAATCTTTGCCGACACGCACTCTTGAACAGCTTGGTCGAGAGTTTCCATCTCAGCTTTTTCTTCTGCTGGTTTTTCTTCTTCCATTTTTTCTTCTGGTTTTTCCTCAGCGTCCATCGACTTCTGCTTCTCAACGTCTTGAGCGTTAGCATCAGCCAATTCGTTTTCCTCAACACCAAGTACCGAAACGATTGCCGACAGCACAGGTTCTGGGACAGGAGTCACGTTGCCAGCAAGCACTTCAGCAAGCTCTGCTGGTTCGGAGCCAGATGCTTCACCGAGCTTCTCAAGCAATTCTTCTTTCTCTTGACCAGCTTCTTCGAGCTTTGCCATCGCTTCAGCAGCGAGCTTGGCGACCATTGCTCCCTTTGCTTTGAGAGTCATCGCTCTCAGGTCTTTAACTGACTTGACGTTTGCCAAGCTGAAAGTCGAGTCCGGTTGTGCTGGTATGCTCACGATTGATACCTCCTGAAGTTCCCAATCTTTGATAAGTTTTCCACCCTGAACTTCAGGGTCTTCCACAACAGTTTCATCAGCAAATCGAATTGAGAATGTGCAAAGCGTTCCGTCCTCAACCAAATCTCGGACAAACGATACTTTGTCATTCCCAGATGCTGAAACGCAGGCACGAACGAACACACCGTCTTCACGGGCTTCAACCGCAAGCACCTTGCCACAGGGATACATCATATCATGATTGAATAGCAGAATAGGGTTTTGCTTGAAACGGTCAAGTTTCACGCTCGTCGGGTCCATTCTCTCGTTGTATGCGTCCGTGAAAAACTTGTTCGCATAACCTTCAATGATGACTCCACCCTTCGGAGCTTCATCACCGAGTGCTTTCGTTTTGTTGAATCGTTGAAATCTCATGGGGCTTTCTCCGCAAGTTCTTGTAGCTCTGTTTGATACTCTGCCATATCTTCTGGCGAAAGCGTAATCAACGAGCACCGACAGTTGATTGTTTCTTCAGGGCGTCCGTTCGGGTCTTGCGGATACATCAAGTCCACGCTCGGAAATTTCTGATCATGTTTTACCACTGTGCCGTTCAATTGGCGGTGTGAATCTCTGACTTCATCGTCTTGAGCTGTGACCCATGCCTTTTGCAAATCGGGAATTGCCTTTGCAGCAGTCTGCATGAGTGAACCTGAACCAATTGACGTTGCTGTCAGAACTTCTGTCCGAGCAATCGTGTTTGCTCTGCTTGCAGCAATGCCTTTCTTGACCAAGTTTCTGGATACCTCATCGACTGACAGATTGTTCTTGATGCCGTCTTCGATGACTCGCAACACTGAATTGAGAGATGTGTCTCCGATTGTTTTGAATGTTCTAAGCCCACGAGCTGAAAGTGTCGTTTCTCGTGCTGCTTTATCTGTGAGTCGAGCTGCTTCGAGCGATTGTCTTGCAGTCTTGTCGAAGATGAGTTCCAGTTGGAGACTATATCCAATGTCCATCGAGTCAGAGAGAATGCTGTCATATAACTTGGTGTATTGCTTCTCAAGAGAATCGAACATCTTCTGCAAACGCTTGCGATATTCTGCGAGCTTCGGCAATCCTGCTTTAATTCCCTTCTTACCTTTGAGAGCTTTGACGGCCATTTCTGTTTGGTCAGCGAACAGGTCAAGGCTCCACTTGTACATCTTCGGCATATCTTTTTTGAGATGAGCCGTCATGGAGTCATTGTTTGCTTTGATTTGAGCAGAGTACCTACCCATTTCTTTTGTTTGACTAGCATTCACTTCGAGCGGTTGCTCAACTGGCATTTCAACCGGAGCAGATGGAGGTGCTTCGTCAGCTTTTTCTTTTTCGTCAGCAGCCTTCATTTGGCCTTGAACCTTCTCGCACCAGCGTTTGCCAGCGTCACCGCCCCATAGCTTCCAAGCTATTGCACCTGCTGTCGGTTCACCGTTTTGTTCTTTGTTGTCGCCTTCTCCATCGTGTCTTGCAAAATAGCTCACCATGCGCTGGATAGTATCCGGTAACACAGTGCGACGATTCTTCAATTGAACTGCTCTAGCAACGCCGACTTCTGTTCCACCTCGACCGTATTTCTGACGCCACTCAAGCCCAAGAGCTGCTTCGTCGGCAACATCCTGTGGTGGCTTGAAATCAATATGTTCATAAGCAACGGGGATGGCTTTATATTCCAAATCAGAGCCGTCATCCTCATCGACAGCTTTCACGTCTGGGGCTGACAGTCCCATGAACGGCAAAGCTGGCATTGAACCGGGGGTTGTATCGCCTCCATCCAAGGCTGGCAGTCCGAAGATTTGTGCTCGCACTTCATTCAATGTGTGTGTTGACAGAAGCATCGTTGCCATTTCAGCTTGAGAGCGCAAGTCTTCTTGCAAGAACGAAACTTCAGAAGTGTCGAAGCATACCTGCTCGTCTTGCGAAAGCATTCCACATTTTCTGAAATGACGAGTCAAAGCAGAAGCAATTGCGTTCGCAGTAGGAATCAGAGCTGTTTGCCAGAAATACTTCAAGCTCATCTTGTGTTCTTCGGAGCCGAGTGAGCCAGCTTCTTGCAGCGACACAACGTGCTTCGGAATGTGCAATGTGTTTAGTATTGTCTCACGATTCATACGAACCAAATCGACGATGCCTTGGTCTGCAATCTTGTGGTCAGCGGCATTCCACTTCACGCCCTTCGGAAGCAACATCGTTCGACGTTGGTTGCGTCTCCCTGTGTGAGCCATCTCGAAGGAGCGGAGCAACCTGAGAACTGATTGCTCATTCGCTGCTTGATCCATCTCAAGAATACCTTGAGGCGTAGCACCTTTTAGATAGAACGAGTTCAAATAATCTTGCGAATAACGGTTGAATAGAATTGAACGACGACCGGGTACAAAGGGGCTTAAACCCCACACTGGACTTGATGGATTCGGTCTTCGACAATGAGCCATTTCATCCAGACCAATCGAAATGCCCTTGGTCAAGCCGACGATGATTTCTTCGGAGTCGGGATAGACAATGTAGCCTTTCGGCAAATGCTGCTGGTCAAAGTCATATTGAACTCGGTCGAAGCTAATATGATAAAGCTCTTTAGTTGCTTTTGCGTGATAGATAAAAGAGTTTCCACCGAGCACATAGTCACAAGCTAGTGAGTATTTAAGTTCGGTTCCGTCTGACCATTTGTTTGGATTGTCGAGCAAGCTCATTACTGGATGATATTGAACTGGCTTCTCAATCGACTGACCATCTTCGACCGTCTTGCGAATGACTTGAAACGGAAGCAGAGAGATTGGCTGTGCGAAAGCATCAACTGTGATGAACACCCAGTCTTCTGAGAAGAATAATGCCTTCAAGTTCTGACTGGTCATGAACGCTTTCGTCTCGACTGCCCACACGCTGTTGTATGGTTCGTCAGATGGAAGTCCGTTCGGATCGATGTACCTCAGTCCATAATCACGAGAGCTTCGCCTAGTCTTTCTTTTCGCTGGCTCTCCTGACGATGACTGCTCCTTTCGCTTTTGCATCTGCTTGTTCCTCATCCTGCAAGACTCCGAGTCTTTCAATCTTCACGTCTTTTGGAGCGTCAAGGACGATGCGAGCACCACGGCTTGCGCTTACGATAATCACTTGGTCACCGACTTTGAGTGCCTCACCTTTTTTAAGTTGCACGACCAGTGGCATCTCGTCTCTGCTCCGATTTGTAATGATTGAGTCAGAAGTCATCAAATTCGTCGGCAATGGAAGCGTACCACGATTCCACAGAAAGGGCAGTTTTCGGAAGGTCTTCAATGAAACGCACGTCAAACACCTTGTCTTGTGTCTCAAGGACTGCCGACCATGCGAGAAAACAAGCGGTCACAATATCGTCATGTAAACCGGGTGGTGCTGAGTACGTTGGTTTTCCGAGCACACTCATCTTCACATCGTAGTTATCATGCTCTTTTATCAACTCAGGCCAGTTCGGAAACACGAGATTGCGTGTCTCAATGGCGACCATATAAGCATCGACCATCGAAGACTTGCTTTCGTTGGTGAACACCACAGGGTCAATCGGATACGGAATGCTGGACATCATGTCATTGATAACGTCACCGATACCAGTTCGGTCATGACGAACCAGCAGCACTTCATCGAACTGATTTCCGAATTGATAAAGTTCACGAATTGCTATCTTGTAATCAAGGCCTTGAAACCTTCTGAAGCCTACAATCTTGGGGCGAGAAGTGCCGACCTCGAATGCAATGAACACTCCGTAGTCAGTACGTTTCGCCCAGTCAGCACCAATGACGACCTTCTTTGACTTTGCATCTGGAACTGTCCAGCTCTGCATTTTTCCATACGTTTCAACCAACTCGCCTTCAACACAGTCCCGATGACCAACGAATACTGAGCCGTCATCCATGAACTCTGCAAGGTAAAGCTGTCTGAACAATCTATCCGGCAACGACAGTCGAGCTTGTTCAACGACACGCTTGTCAACATATGGCGAATCAATCGTCCGAGCGGTCGCACAGAATTGCTCGTATGGCTTTTGATGTTTCTCTGCCCAAGTCATGTGCTCTTGGCATTGGCGATACAAGTCATAAAACCAGTTTTTTCCACGAGGAGTAGATGTGCAGGCAATCCACCCACCAGTCTGTGAGGTAGTGGACATGACAGAAGCGAACGTCTGAGATGAACACTTTGCTGCTTCATCAATCAAATTGCCATGAGTTCGTTCGCCTTCGATGCTTTTTTCTGGGTCTTGAGCGTGTACGCATTGAATCATCGCACCGTTGTGATTCCACTTCATCTTCATTCTCGACTCAGAGCGTTCGGGAGTTATCTTCTCCCACATCTCCTGAGCGGCTCGGTACTGCTTCGGATCAAGTCCAGATTGCGGAGGCAACACCGATGGAAACAAGCGGTCAAGATACTTGAACGTGATGCTCGCTTGCTGATATGTCGGAGCGATAATTCGATACAAAGCAGCTTGCTCTCTCGGAGCTTGAAAGCTGAAGTTCGCAATTCGTCCAGCACCACCCAAAGTCTTGCCGCACTTAGTGCCGAGAGCAAGGCACATTAGTCTAGTCTTCTCTGTGATGAGATGTTGCTGCCATGTGGCATATGGCTTCGGGAGCTTGATGTTGAAGCTCATTCATTCTCCACAAGACGCAGTGATGGCTTTGCTACGAGTGTCGTTGCACCATCTGGTAGCACAACTGACTCGAAGTCGAAAATGGTTTGAATCATTTCTTCAGCCTTACCTTGCTCAACGGCGGCAGTTGGAATGTCTTCTATCATAAACTTCGAAGCGTATTGCAGAATCTTGTCAGCAGCCTTGAAACGTAAATTCAAAAGCTGAAGCTCATGAGCATCTGCCGCTTTGATGTTTGGCGATGCCATTTCAAGGAGTGTCTTGAGTGCTTGAGGAGCTTGTTCTCGCAACAATCCACGAAGCAAAATGCGATGCTGACTCGCTCCCTCACGGGTTTCTCTCGCAACGTGGTCAATCCATTCCTGAGCTTGCTCAATAGTCAGCTCCCACCTCGAAGCTATCTGATGAACGGATGCTCCATTGCGGATTGCTTTCAGTATTGACTCGCTCTCAGCGTGTGTAATTTTCATATCACAATCTTCCTTCTGCTCGTATTTTGTGCTAGTGCCATCGAACAGTCAAATCATCAAGGAGGCACCGATGAACGAATTGTGGTCGTCAAAGGTATATTTAATCGACGAACAGAACTGCCCTGAGAAGCTCGCTGCTCAATGCGGTAAAGACTTAGACATTGAACATGTTCAAGAATTGATGGGTCTTTCTAAAGAAGAAATGGAAAGCAGGCTGGCGAATGCTTTGCTGGAAGTTGAACGAGCCAAGAAAGAAGTTTCAGAGAATCCCAAGTACATTCAAGCAAAATCCGATGTGAAATATTTCGATGACGCTTTGAAAGAGAAGGTCAATCCACTGAAGGCGGTTGCTGCTCTCATGCTTTGGAAGCTGGAAGAAACTGATGGCGAATCTGATTGGGAATCGTAAAGACATCAAAGTCTCATCCAGCGAGCGACAAGAGCTTCTGCGGCTTTCTGAAGAAGGTCGGCTTCGAGACTTTTACAAATACTTGATGGAAAGAATCAACGAATACGAGATTGCGATTTGGGAAGACAAATTCTTCTCAGCAATGACTGGCGAAGAAATGAGCATGAACCATCTCGTGTGTATGCTTCGCAATGATTGTCGTGAGAATAGTGGCGTCATTATTAGCAGTCAGTTGTCCGGCAAGCTCACGACTTGGTTCTTAAAGGCTTTGGTTTCTTGCTGTGTGCAGTCCGGTGAACTTGAACTTGACGCGACAGTCTTGCTAAGTCGGATTGATTCTCTGATTGAGCATAATCCTCAGCCATTGCGTTAAGTGCTTCAATGTTCATCATGTAGACGTATGCGTTCAGGTCTGTCTGTCCGACCACAATCACCAGTTTGAGCGACACAAGTTCTTTCAAAGCAACTCGTACTGTCTTTGCTTCTGAGCCAATCAGGTCGGCAAACTCGCTGACTTTCCAATGTTGCTTGGCAAGATACGATGACATAGTGACCAAGCACAGCTTGGCAACTTTCCCGCAAGGTATCGAAATCGACTTCCGAACTAGGTCAAGCATGGTGTGTTCTTCCTTTGGAGGAAGCGTATCACAAATTCTCAGAATAATGTACGCAGTGCTTTACAATGTAGCGTGGGTCTTTGTATTCCGGATGAATGACGTGAATGAACCAGAACGGTTCATCTCTCTTTCCGTTCTCGCAAGAGACTTCCTTGATTGCAGCTTCAGTTCCGAGATGAACAAAGCCTGCTTCGACGAAGTTGTATATTCTTGTCTGAACCCATGACATTGCTTTGTCACAATCGCCAGCGTCCATTGGAGGCACTTCCAGCTTGATTGTCCACATCTGAGCGAGAGAGAGCTTCTGCTCTTGCGTCATCTCTCGAACGACATCCCAAAGTATAACCTTGCGAGGCTGACCCTTCTTGAGCTGTCCCTCGAAGTGAGCAAGCAGATTCTTCTGTTCAATCTTGTCGTGGTTCATTTCATCTCCAAAGAAAGCGGCTGCTGATGATTAGATGAATCGAGCTGTGCTTTATTGCTAACTGGATTCAGCAGCGTCTGGGTGCTTGTCTTTGAGCTTCTCATTGCATCTTCTGCCAAGCTCTTTAGTTCATACTTCAGGTCACGCAAGTTTCGAGGGTCTTCACTTCTCATATGCAAGTCATACCAGCGACCAGCTTTCATGAGCAGACTGTACGCTTCTGGGTCAGCTTCAGACGCTCGGTCTTGTCCGTCTCGCTGTGGAAATCGAAGCAGAGCAATTGCACGATTAGCGAGCGATTGAATCTCAGTCTTGTCGCTTCTGGTAGCTTGTTGGTTGAATGCAAGAATTTCGTTCACAGACGGCCAATGGTTATCCAAGCTGTGATGCTTGATTGCTGTGATGATTTGCTGCTCTGACAGTTTACCTAGTAGCTCTGCTGCATAAAACTCAAGCTGACTAGACTTTAATGGTGCGGCTTGTATCAATTCTCGCCCATGCTGAAGCAAGTTCACCATTACTTCGCTGAACTTCATCTGATGCCTCCTTTGCTGTTTGCTTGTCTTCGATGTGCTTGATTTGCGAGTTCGTCATCGTGACTCCAGTGTGGTAGCTTCTCCTGACTTCTGTCAGGTCACGGAAGCACCACTCCAGACTGTGGCCTTTGGAAATAAACCATGCTTTGTTCATCATGACATAGTGCTGAACCAAGGCTCGTCCCTCATCGACTCCAACTTCCTCGTAAATTTTCTTTGCCCATCGGTTCGCTTCCTTTCCACGGGTAGGTTCGAATCCGTACTTGTTCGAATAGGCAAGCGCATATGCCTCAAAGATAAGCGAACCGCCTGTTGGCTCTTTGCTGGCTTTGCGGGCGTTGTCAACTTGATTCTGAGCTTTGACGGCTGGAACTCCTGTCGAGTTCTCACGTTGACAGACGACAGGAGACGCAGTGGCGTCAGCCGCTGAGACTGTATTAAATACTAAATCTAGTTCAATTTGATCTAGTTCAATTGATCTAGTTCCATGTGCAATGGTTGCACTAGCCTCCTGCAATGGTTGCACTAGGGCTTGTGCAATGGTTGCACTAGGTGACTCGTTTTTTTGTTGTGATTGCTCTTTGCTTAACCATTGAGCAACTGCGTTGATCTTGATTAGATTAGGTTTCATCTCAGCTTTGCGAGAGCGTATTGATATAATATTAAGCGATTCGAGAGTGCCGAACGCTGAAGTCACAGACCGAGGTGAAATGTTACATGCTTGAGCAATGTTGCTTCTTGATTCGAAGCATTGTCCTCGTAGTCCAGCTCGATAGATGATTCGATTCAGCACCAAGAACTCAGTCGGCTGGAGATTCAGCTCCCAAATCTTCGTTGGAATTTGAGTGAACGAATATTCAATCTCAGAAACAAATTCATCAGACACAAAAAGCCTCCTTGCTATGGTTGCAATGGAGGCTCAAAGGCGGTAGTTTCGCTTTGAACATGCCACTTCAACTGGTTGTTCCACTCCCGATGATTCGCAGTCAGTCGGGATTTTTTATTTTGATACTGCTGCTCTGTTTACTATATCGCCATCAAAATGTAAACTAGCTACATAATCAATCACTTACACACCTTTAATCGGTGATCTCATGATTGGATTAATGTCATATAGATTCTCATTTTTGCGTTTTACCTGAGAAGCACCTGAGTCTGTTCTAATTATTTTAGAACCCCATTTTTTCCGTAATGCCTCGAGATTCTTTTTCTCACGTTCTAGTGTGCGATAAGTAGCACAACCGCCTGTATTCTTGTGCATCTTTGCAAAGTAATGAATAAAGTTGAATCTCAAGACTTTGCGATATTTATTGAGTTGCTGAAGCGTCATGTCAAAGTCTTCTTTGAGCGGAAGGTTTTCGTCATACCTTATTCCATGCTCCAGAATATGAGCTTGAAATGGACCACCTATGTACGCATTGAAAGAGAATGGAGTTGCCTCACGATATGAACCTTTGTCGTCAACGCAGTTAACGCCCCAGAATCTAGCTCCCGACTCCTTAGCCATGATGAACGCATTTTCAACGAATTGATAGAACTCAGCTTCTGTCATATCTCTTGAGATATTTCGTTCATATCGAGCAAAGCAAGAGATGTCATCGTCTAGTAACAGCAGGTTTTTGTTCGGTGAATTGTCGATAATCCAGTTTCTAATCCGACAAAGGTTGCCCTGTGCAGAATCAGGGGCGACCATAATTTTATGCCCTTCTGCTAAATATTCTTCAGCCTCGGATTCGGCAACGACATATGTACACTGGGACAAATACTTTTGAGTGAAGCACCCTTTTGCTCTTTTGTAAGATGGAGCAAATATCACAAAATTATTTTCCATCTTTCAACCTCGACAAATATGTTCCACCATCAATTACCCGTCCGATGCCAGTTGACCATTTTTCGCCTGTGCGACGAGTTGACGCAACTGTCTGCAAATCAAAGTGCTCTCGTGCAGCTAACCAATCAATGTCGTTGTTAAATAATAATACAACGTAATTATTAGATTCTCCTATGTATTCAGAGAATTTTACTTCACCGACAACTTCGTCGTCTTTCACATCATCATCTTGAACGTCATCATCAAGCTGCATTTTGTCGAAATCAAATTCATCGAATCCAGTCAGGCTCGTGTCGAAGCCGAGGTCTTTGAGTTCAGCAAATTCTAATGCGAGCAATTCATTGTCCCATTCAGCGAGTTCAGCCATGCGGTTGACAGAGATTCTGAACGCTTTGATTTGTGCGTCTGATAAGTCATCTGCCAAGACAACTGGAACTTCTTTGAGGCCAAGTTTTTGTGCGGCCTTCAATCGAAGATGACCGTCAACAACAAGTCCATCGGACTTTGCAACAATCGGCACTCGAAAGCCGAACTCTTTGATGGCTGATGCAACTTGGTCAACTGCTTGGTCATTTTTGCGTGGGTTGCGAGCATATGGAATGAGCTTGTCAATCGCCCAGCTCTCAACTTTCAGCTTCTTGCTGCTCATAATAACTCCTTGATTTGGATCAAACTATAAAAGAAAAATAGCAAAGTTATTCAATTGCTGCAAAATAATGCTCAAGTTTTTCTGGAATCTGTCGTTAAGTTATCATAGTTGCGATGACGCAACCAATGAGGTGTCAAATGAAAATTCTTTTAACTCGTTCAGCACTTAGTATCTGTAACCTTGCTCGTCTTGAAGCCGGAAAGGCAGATTTTATCACATTGCTTTGGAATGAAGAAACACAGGAATTGTCACTCAATGACGCAGGAGACATAGCGATTCCTTCCGGCACAACACGCTCAATAGCATTGGAAATGCGATGGGATGACGAATGCCTTCAAAATGTAATTCAATGTTTTATTTCACAAGTCACAAAAGAGAGGTGCTGAATGATTACGATTGAACAACTCAAAAAATTTGCAATCGGAACTAACATCGAGAAGAAAGTCAATGAATTGCTGCCTATACACTGGATATATGCAAAATATCTCGTCTCGCATATGCAAGAAGATACAGAGCAGGAAATGAACAGAGTGTGGACAAGAATGCCACGCAATCTAAAGCCAAGTCTTGATGATAAAAAGGCAAGACTGATTCCAGAACTTATAAGCAGATTCATCACTGTTCACAGAAATCAGAAAGATATGATTGAAGTTTTTATCATGTGGGTTTTGGATGACGATTCCGAAACTTGGCATCCAATTACTGTGTTGAGCAATAGACAAGACGCAGAAGAATTTATGCACGAACACGAAGAAACATACGTTTATACAAATGTGACAGTAAAAAAACCTAGTACATAAAGGACAAAGAAAATGAACGCATTTGATAACTTTCTCGATATCATCTTTGACCACGTTGAAATCAATGGATTCACACTTCCGCCAAGCGAAGTGCTTTTGAAGACACGACCAGAATATTACGACTACCTGATGCAAGCGTGGCTTGCTTCAATTGAAGAGTTGCAGGAGGAAATTCAATGCCAGCGAAAGCCAAAAGCCAAGAAGAAATACAAGAAGAAATTATGACAGTCACTCAATACGCTGCAAAGCGTGGTGTCTCACCTCAGTACATTCGCAGATTGATAAAAGAAAAAAAAATAAAAGCAGTCAAAGTCAACGAGCGACTTTGGCTGATAAAGGAGGAATCGAAATGAATACTGCTGTGAAATTGGCGATTGAGTTCGCCAAAATTAGAATGAACGACCGAGGTTTCAAACGTGAGCCTCAGTGGTCGTTACTCGTTCAAAAGGCTCGTCTCATCGCAGCGAGGAATGACCACGAAATGGCGTGGCAGACTGGGGCATCAGACGCCAGTGAAGAGTTGACGTTTGGCGATGGAAGTCGCCTCGTCATTCACAATCCAGCTCAAGTCGCATTCGCTGGATATGCTGATGTCTTAAATGATTGAATTAAATACCATTAAACTGAAGCCGCTCCAGATGAGCGGTTTTTTTGTGCGTATATTGCATGTTCTTCTTTTGATTACGGTTGCTTATCTGTACCTGACTTGTCGCTTGACTTCAAGTTGATCATCTTCTCCAGCGTCAGACAGTCCGCAAAAAGAAGCTCGACGTATTTCGGCCACATAAGCTCAAGCTCATCTTCGCTGTGCATTGATGGAGCCATAAGTCCGAGACTGGTGTGCTCCAGACCAAGGACGCAGTGACCCAGTTCGTGGAACACAAGCTCACGTTTTTGATATTCGCCCATGTCTTTCCATTTCGTTTCGTTCAGTAAGATGCCGAAGCTCGACACGCAGTATCCAGCGATGTTTTCTTCAAGTCGTGCGAAGTGCGTTCGGATTGGAAATACGAAACAACCACGCTTGTTGGCTTCTCGATAGAACTCTTCAGTCTGCTTCTCGAAGCTCGGTGCGGATTGACATGCAGTGATTAGCAAAATTAGCAAAGATGAAATAATGAGCATGAGGTGCCTCCTCTGTGCTCAAACATAACACAACTTAGAGCAGCTTCTTCCAAGTCGAAATGAGCGTTCTGTGCTCATCAATACACGCTCGCTTGTCAGCGACGATTGCCCCACCGCTCAGTCTTTGCAGCAAATACACAAGGCGATAATCAACTTGCTTTCGTTCTTCGAGCTTAATAGCAACCGTTAGCATCTCTTGTGCTAATGACTTAACGTCTTCTGGCGAGCGAGCGAAAGGACCACAACAGTAGGTCATCATCTGTGCAATATCTCTAAGCTCTTTGCTCAAGACGTGCTTCATCGCTTCACCAAAAAGTCTTTGATGCCCATCGCAAGACCTAGCGCATACGCTTCAGTCGTCTCTGCTGGAATGCTGCCACCGAATCGTGCAGCGTCAATAAAGAAGCCTTCCGTCAAGCAAGCTGGAATGCTGGTCGGACAACCCTTGAGCACACCGAGCGATTGCTTTTTGATTCCTCTGTTCATAAATCCTAGACGTTCAACCAACCGAGCTTGTATTGCCTTAGCCAGAACTTCGTCGTCAGGCATTGCTTGAGAGTCGATGCAAGTCTCTGTGCCTTGAACCAGTCCGTTGAAAGCATTGTGGTGAATGCTTACAAATACGTCAGCTTTGACTCCACCAGCTCGCTTGCCTTTGTTGCGAAGCGATACCTGCTCACGTTCGTTCTCGTAATTGAAGACGTAGACCTTAGCTCCAAGCGTCTCCAGAATCTCAGCAGCTCGATATGCTGTGGCCTTGTTGAGCTTGTGTTCAGTCGTGCCATTTCCAGTTGCTCCAGCATCGAACAGTGATGTTGTGTTCCACCCATGACCAACATCAAGCGCAATCGTTTTTCCTTGCAGAACCTTTGTCAGAATCGGCTGTTCGCATAGCTCGCAATTTTCTGCCATGTCGGATTGCCCTCCATTCATTGAAAAAAAGTACCGGAAGCACGATGAGAATGCAGAACACGAAACAAATAAAGATGGCGATGTCTTTGATAAGATTAAACAAAGTGCCTCCAGAATTTTGTTGCAACTGATGTTTGTTTGTGCAAAAAGCATGATTCACCTTACCACAATTCAATCGGAGGCACCGATATGTTCGAGGATAGCATTATCACCAGCGACAACGCTGGAGCATTTCTGACCGCATTTCAACTGATTCAAGACGCTCTTATGAAATCTTGGATTGCGCTTGATTCCGAAGACTACGGAAGCGAACAAGAGATTCTGTTCGCACTAAGGCAGAACAAAAAGCTGATTGCTCAATGCAAGAAAATTATGGCTGATGACCAGCGAACGCTGGCGGTGGTGCGCAGTGAACGTCACTGAATATCGCCAACATCCGGCTATGAGCTATTCGAAGCTCAAGCCATACCTCAAATCACCATTGCATGGACTGACTTATGAGCCGCCTGCTGAGTCAGCAGCACTGCGCTTCGGGTCAGCAGTTGACCTTGCCCTCAAAGGTCAGATTGATGAAGTGCTCGTCAATCCGTTCGAGGACGGTCGCACTAAGGCGGCCAAAGAATGGAAAGCTGAGAACGTCGGAAAGCTGGTCATGACTCAATCGGAGATGGAAAAAGTTCTCGACTGTGCTGCTGCTGTGCTCGCTCATCCAGCAGTTAAGGCAATGAGCATCGAGATGATGTACTCAGACATTCCATTGTTCGGAAACTTCAACGGAGTTGACCTGAAGGGTCTTCCAGATTGGTTCTTCGCTGGAACCGTCATCGACCTGAAGACGACTGGCAATGCGGTTGATGCCGCTTCATTTGCCAAGACTGTCGACAATTTTCACTATGACTTGCAAGCAGCAGTCTATTGCGAGCTGGCTCGTCAAGCTGGTGAAAGTTGCGTCGATTTTTATTGGATTGTCGTTGAGTCAGACAGGCCGCATGACGTAGCCGTCTTCAAGGCGAGCGACCGCATTCTGGAAGTCGGCAAAGCAAAGATGAATCATGCTCTTGCTAACTTTGCTAAAACGAAATCTGGAGCACACCTCGGAACAAGCGAACATATGCAAGTGCTTGAAATGCCGACTTGGTATGGAAAGAGCTTTCAACTGGACGAGTTTTGAAGTAAAGCTCTCAGTCTAACAATTTCATACAGTAGGAGGCACCTATGACACAACTTGTGACACAAGAACTTGATGTCGCACTGCTCAAAAAAACAGTTGCAAAAGATGCTACGGATTCCGAGTTCGGATTGTTCTTGCAGATTTGCAAGAAGACTGGCCTTGACCCTTTCGCTCGTCAGATATTCTTCGTCAAACGTGGAGGCGTTGGACAAACAACGCTTTCGATTGATGGCTTTCGACTGGTAGCTGAACGCACTGGACGCTACGAGGGACAGACCGGACCACATTGGTGCGGGACTGATGGCGAATGGAAAGACGTTTGGCTTTCACACGAGCCTCCAGCAGCAGCAAAAGTCGGAGTGTATCGCACTGGATTCAGAGAGCCGCTGTTCGCAGTGGCAAACTTCAGCGCATACAATGCCAACTCTCCCATCTGGAAGAAGATGCCAGCGTTGATGTTGGCAAAGTGTGCTGAGTCGCTTGCACTCAGACGTGCGTTTCCGATGGAACTTTCTGGCTTGTACACCACCGACGAAATGGAACAAGCAGACGTGCAACCGCCAATCAACGTCACACCACCAGCTCAACCAACTCGACTGCCGACTTTAGAGAATCCAATCATCAAAGCATTCATGAGCGTAAATGTCACTCAACGTGACCTTGAAGCTGCTCTCGATAAGCCGATGGACAAGTGGTCTGACAATGACACAAAGGTGTTGCGTGACTGCTATCAAGCTATTCGTGGTGGCGTAAAAGCCGCTGATGCTCTTTCTAAACTCTCTTCTCTTGATGTGTTCAAATAAGGAACTGTGAAATGATAAACAAACTGACTTTGATTGGACGTGCTGGCAAAGACGCTCGTGTTGGCGTCACGCAAAAAGGAACTGAGTATGCTTCCGTGTCGTTGGCTTCCGGCTCGAAGGAGAACACTGTTTGGTTCGATGTGGTGGCTTTTGACAAACAGTCTGAATGGCTTGCTAAGGCGACGAAGGGAACGATGGTGTACGCCGAAGGACCAGTCTCACTCAGCACATACAAAGCAAAAGACGGAACCGAAAGAACCAACTTGCAAGTGACTGCATATCAAGTGCGCTTGCTTTCTGGCGCAACTCAAGAACCAGTCGTCAGTGTATCCGATGACGCAGACGTGCCTTTTTGATGGGAAGCATTATGGAACTCATGCAAGTCATGGCGACCGTTCAGCAGCGAGGAAACATGCTTCTTGCGTGTTTCCCGCATGACCAAAACTATCGACCGATATTCAGAATCGACTATCGAACTGGACAATCAACGCTCGTTGTCAAAGCTGGTGAGCGAGTGATTGAGCGCAAAGTCTCAAGCCAGCTCGTGTGCAATGCACCAAAAAAACAAGCAAGCGATGCACTCGAACTAGTGTACAGAGACATCGTTAAGGAGCTTTCAAAATGAATACAATTCATCAGCCGTGGCTCGACTGGCAAAAGACTGGCATGCGACGAAATGGTAACGCATATGAATTGCGAGCGTGCCCGTTTTGCGATAGCTTGTCGCTCAGTTTACAACTTAGTGTCAACAACACAGCAGCTCGTGTCGAGTGTCGTGACTGTCTTGCCGAAGGACCTTGGTCATGGTCGCACGATCCAGACGCTGCTTTGCACGACTCAGTGGAGGCATGGAATGGATATTGTCGGACAACACGATCCAGCAAGAGAACTTTTGACCTTTGTCCAGAGCAGCGAAGCTCTGACGAGCCGACTGGCTCAAGAGATAATTGACAGCCATCTTGCCTTCTACGGAATGATGCTGGCCATTTTTTCGATATTCTTCATTCTGTTCGCTGGCGTTGCAAGCACGATAAAGCCGAGCAGCACACTGACTGCTCAAGATGCAACGAAGCTCAAATCTGCTTCATATAAATGGTCATTTCTTACACTGATGTTGTGCGTCTGGCCGATGTATAAAATTGTCCAAGCATTCTTCTTTCCTAGAATCGTTGTCATTGAGCGACTCGTTGAGATGGTGGGATTGAAGTAATGGTCATGGAAGCTGCACATAATAAGCGCATGGAAAAAATGATAATCCGTCACATAGAAGTCGACGACATCGTAATGAGTACGATTCGCAAGCTCGGTGGCAATATTCACATGAGGGTCATGGACTTCAGAAAGCACATGCAACCACCACTGCGTGAAAGCGAAATCAAGCAGTCACTCAAGCGACTCGTGGAGCTTG